>JAEEGL012967162.1_pt1 | contig 11179 bp, 7 predicted proteins | sample 9134231 | NCBI WGS metagenome assembly JAEEGL01 (sample SAMN16246548, study PRJNA631951) | gut metagenome | biome: gut microbiome; feature: rumen; material: fiber-attached | host: Bos | place: Iran: Karaj | collected 2018-10
CAAAGCAGTACGGTAACATCGCCACAGCATCGATAAATTCGATCATCCGCGCCATCCTTCCCATTGAGGATCAGGGCGGAGACAAGTTCTTCGGTGAGCCGGCACTTGACATAAACGACTGGTTCAGGACAGATGAAAAGGGAAGAGGCATGATAAATGTCCTTCATGCCGTGGAAGTCATCCAGAAGCCTAAGCTTTACTGCATGTTCCTTATGTGGATGCTGGCAGAACTTTTTGAACAGCTTCCGGAAGCCGGAGACGGTGAGAAACCCAAATTCGTGTTCTTCTTTGATGAAGCGCATCTCCTGTTTAAAGACGTTCCGAAAGCTTTCCTCACAATGATCGAGCAGACCGTTAAACTCATTCGTTCAAAGGGCGTGGGCATCTATTTTGTGACACAGTCTCCTTCGGATATTCCGGATGCAGTGCTTGCACAGCTTTCAAACCGCGTACAGCACGGACTGAGAGCATATACTCCCGCAGAACAGAAGGCTGTAAGGACTGCGGCTCAGACATTCCGCACAAATCCGGCTTTTAAGACCGAGGATGTTATAATGAACCTGGGAACAGGTGAAGCGCTGACTTCCTTCCTTGACGAAAAGGGCGTTCCGGGCATCGTTCAGTATACTAAGATCATTTGCCCGAAGAGCCTTATGGCACCCTGCTCAGAAAGCACAAGAGCGGCATGTATGAATTCTTCCGGCATGTCCGAGATCTATGATGAGACCGTTGATAACATAAGCGCTTACGAACAGCTTCTTGAAGAAGCCGAAGTAAAAGCCGAGATCGAAGCGGACGAAAAGGCAAGGATAGAGGAAGAAAAGGCCGAAGCTTTAAGAGCAAAGCAGGAAGAGAAGGACAGGCTGGCAGAGGAAAAGGAAGCCGAGAAGCAGAGGATCGCCGAAGAAAAAGAAGCCGAGAGACAGAGGATAGCTGAAGAGAAAGCAGCCGCAAAGGAAGAAGAGAGAAAGAGGATCGCGGAAGAGAAGGAGATCCAGCGTCAGAAGATCGCCGCCGAGAAAGAGGAACTGAGACAAAAGATCGCAGCCGAAAAGGCAGCCCAGAAAGAAAAGGAAAAGGCTGAAAAGAAGGCTGAAGAAGAAAAGAAAAAGAAAGAAAAGGCCGCAGCAAGCAGAAAATCAAAGATCGAATCCCAACTCATACAGGCCGGAGGACAGGTTTTAAAACGCGGACTCCTCAATATTCTAAAATTTTAATAAATTATTTAGAAATATTGTTTAAAGTCCGCCAATATCTTTGTTAATTATTAAATAATCTTGCAATTGTATATAAAATTGTATATAATGATTGATGGTGTCAAGTCCGGTTGAGTATTACGGATACTTGAACAAATTATGCAAAAGCTCTAGAACGAAAGGAGATTTTACAAAATGGGACTTATTAAAGCATTACTCAGCGCAGGACAGAGCACTCTTGCCGATCAGTGGAAAGAGTACTTCTACTGTGACTCACTTGACAAGGATACCCTTATGGTAAAGGGACAGAAGAGGACAGGCGCCAATTCTTCCAATACCAAGGGCAGCGACAACATCATTTCCAACGGCTCGGTCATCGCCGTAGCTGACGGACAGTGCATGCTCATCGTTGACCAGGGCAAGGTCGTTGAGGTTTGCGCAGAGCCCGGTGCATTTACTTACGATACATCCACCGAGCCTTCGATCTTCGCAGGAAATTTAGGTAAGTCATTACTTGATTCCTTCAAGACCTTCGGTAAGCGTATCACTTTCGGTGGCGATACCGGCAAGGATCAGAGAATTTACTACATCAACACAAAGGAACTCATCGATAACAAGTTCGGAACATCCAATCCCGTTCCCTTCAGAGTTGTAGACTCTAAGATCGGTCTTGATATCGACGTAGCACTCAGATGCTCCGGAGTTTACTCCTACAGGATCGCAGATCCCATCATTTTCTATTCAAAGCTCTGCGGTAACGTTTCGAGCCAGTATGACAGAGCTGAGCTTGATACACAGCTCAAGGAAGAGTTCAAGAGCGCGCTTCAGCCCGCACTTGCAAAGCTCTCCGACATGGAGCTTCGTCCCAACCAGATCATAGCTCACAATACCGACCTTGAAAATGCGATGAACGAAGTTCTCTCCACCAAGTGGGGTGAGCTCAGAGGCCTTGAGGTTGTCAGTGTTGCACTCGGTTCCGTAACATTACCGGACGAAGATGCACAGATGATCAAGGAAGCTCAGAGGATCGCAATGCTCAAGGATCCTACATATGCAGGCGCTACACTTGTTGGTGCACAGGCAGACGCTATGAAGGCAGCTGCAAACAACTCAGCAGGTGCAATGACCGGCTTCATGGGCATGGGAATGGCTATGAACGCAGGCGGCGGTGCAAATGCAGCAAGCAATCTCTTCGCTATGGGTCAGCAGCAGCAACCTCAGGCACAGCAGCCTCAGGCAGCTCAGACCGTAGTAGGCGGAGTTGTTGGCGGTGCAGCAGGCTGGACATGTCCTAAGTGCGGTGCTACCGCTACCGGAAAGTTCTGCCCTGAGTGCGGAAGCCCGAAGCCCGCTGAGGACGGCTGGACATGCTCATGCGGTACCGTTAACAAGGGTAAGTTCTGCTCCAACTGCGGTGCTAAGAAGCCTGCAGGCGCACCTCTCTACAAGTGCGATAAGTGCGGATGGGAGCCCGAGGATCCCTACAATCCTCCCAAGTTCTGCCCTGAGTGCGGAGATCTCTTTGATGACAACGACAAGCAGTGATCAACTGAATAACTAAAATCATTTAAGGCATAAGGTGCGTTTCATACCGCCTTATGCCTTTTTGAAGATTATAAGGAGAGCATATGTCAGAACTTCATGAATACGAATGCCCGTGTTGCGGCGGCGGACTTGAATTTAACAGTGCGGTTCAGAAGGTTAAATGCCCTTTCTGCGATACCGAATTTGAACTTGATGTTTTAAAGACCGTTGATGAAGATCTTAATTCCGCAGGCAGCGATGATATTGATTTTCAGCAGACTACAGGCGAATGGGCCGAGGGCGAGACAAACGGAATGAACGTATTTGTCTGCAAGTCCTGCGGCGGCGAGATCGTTGCGGATGCGACTACCGGTGCTTCAAAATGTCCTTATTGCGATAACCCTGTGGTTATGATGGGACAGTTTAAAGGAGACCTTAAGCCCAGCCGCATAATCCCCTTCAAGCATGACAAAAATGCAGCCAAGCAGGCATACCTTCGCCACATCTCCGGAAAGAAGCTCCTTCCTCCGCAGTTTAAGGATGCAAACCACATCGATGAGATAAAGGGTGTTTATGTTCCTTTCTGGCTCCTTGATGCAACAGCGGATGCAAACATCATCTTTGAGGGAACAAAGACTAAGAAGTGGAAGGACGAAGAGTTCGAGTACACAAAGACCGATTATTATAACATCTTAAGAGCAGGTACTCTTAAATTCAAAGCCATCCCGGTTGATTCGTCTTCCAAGATGGACGATGACCTCATGGATTCCATTGAACCCTACGATCTTAAGGATGCCGTTCCTTTCCAGACGGCATATCTTGCGGGATACGTTGCGGACAAATATGATGTTTCCGAAGAGGACAGCATGACAAGAGCCACAAGGCGTATCAAAGGCTCTACCGAAGAGGCTTTTGCCGGAACGATCCAGGGCTTTGAAGCACTTAACGTTAAAAACGACGTGCTCCGGACAAAAGACGGAAAGAGCGAGTATGTCCTTCTTCCCGTATGGATCCTCAATACAACCTACGAAGGCGAGAAGTATGTTTTCGCAATGAACGGACAGACCGGCAAGATGGTGGGAAACCTTCCTTGCGATAAGAACCTTGTTCAAAAGTATTTCTGGAAATATGCCCTCATCGGCGGAGTTATCGGCGGTATTATCATGGGGCTTGTCCAGTTTCTTGGAAATTAATGGGAGGTGAAGCATTATGAGTCCGATTCTTTATATCATCCTTGCAGTGATCATTGTCGGAGCGCTTTCGGGATTTGTGGGCACTGCTTCCCTTAAGGCCGAACTTAAGAGTGTTGCTCCGAAGACACAGGCAAATTCATATGTTGTGGGAGGTTCGCTTCATATCTCGAGAAAACGTGAGACTTTCATGTATTCCAAAGAGAGCAAAATGGAACTTCCGAAGAAAAACGAACAGTGATATTCAGGGACCTTGAAAGAGGTCCCATTTTTATGTGTATTTTCGGGCATTATCCGATATTTAGCCATTGCATTTATGGCGGATTTGTTCTAAAATAATATTTTAGGGAAAAACGGGATTCGATTCGGTTTTTCTTTAGTATGTTTTTGTTTTTTGGAGACTGAAATGAGCGGATTTTTTAACCCTGACAATAAATTGTTTTCGGCTTTGAGCAAGCTTTTTGATCTTGTAATGCTGAACACCGTTTGGCTTCTTCTTTATGTGCCGTTTTTCGGACTTCTTTATGCCTATGGTGCAACCGGATTTATAGGGCTTTTCATTCTTGCGATACTGACCCTCATAATCTTTGTGCCTTCGATGACCGCCATGTATTATTCCATAGTCAAGGCCATCAGACATCAGAGAAGCTATCCCATTAAGGAATTCTTTAGGAGCTTTAAGCAGAATTTTAAGCAGGGGGCAGTGATCTCAGCCATCCTTCTTGTGTTTGCGGCAGTTTTTGCCCTTGACCTTTATATACTTTTCAATCCTTCCGAAACGGCAAACGCAACCTACAACTCGATCCTTACCAGCGCTGTCATTGCCGTATGCTATTTTGTCCTCGGAACGGTCATTTTCTTCTGCCCGGTCATTTCAAGATTCCATATGACTCTTAAAAACGCAGTCAAGTTTTCTTTCGGGCTTTCGGTAAGACATGTATGGTGCACCATACTGTCCCTTCTTTTATGGGCAGCAACGGTGCTCCTTATATACATAACCGGAGGAGTACTCATCATCCTTGCGGTCACTCCCGCAATGCTTGTTGAATCCTTCATGATGGAAAAGGTTCTTAAAAAATATGTTATGAAGACTCTTGAAGACCAGAAAGCGTCACAGCCGGAAAAGGAAGAACCGGGCGACGACGATGAGATACGTCATGATGACGAATCAAGAGATGAATGGTACGTAGAATAGAATATCATTAAAATGTTTTAATGGAGGACATGCTATGGATCAGAGGATATTTGAAAGGATCGACACAAAGGATATCATGGCGATAGAAAACTGCACCATGAGACATCCTAAAAAGATATTGGGGCCTGTGACAGTCGGTAATACCGTAAACATCTGCTGCTATTATCCCGATGCCGTAGGCGCTGTGGTAAACCGCCTTGATACCGATGAAAAGTTTGAGATGGCCCACCTTTCCGATAACGGATTTTTCGGCACGGTCGTTGATTCCGCTTATAAATTCCCTTATACACTGACTATGTATTACAGAGACGGAAACAGCTTTACGACGGATGATCCTTATGCTTATGACATTCCCGTGGACGAAGAGGCTCTTGATCGCTTTAACGAGGGCATAAACTACGAGGTTTACAAAACCCTGGGTGCCCATGTCGTTACAGTTAACGGAAAGAGAGGAGTGCTTTTCTCCGTGTGGGCTCCCAATGCGCTTGAAGCAAGTGTTGTAGGTGACTTTAACCTTTGGGATGAAAGACGCTGTCCTATGGAACTGTCCGAAAAGCACGGTGTATTCTCGTTGTTCATCCCCGACATCTCCGAGGGCATGATATATAAATACGCCATCAGCACAACCGGCGGCACAAGGGTTTTCAAGGCCGATCCCTACGGAACATCCGCACAGAAGCGTCCCGACAACGCTTCCGTAGTATTCGATATAGACAACTATTCCTGGTCCGACGAAGAATATATGAATGAAAGGGAATCAAAGGATTTCTTTTCCTCTCCCGTAAACATATACGAAGTGCATCTCGGCTCGTGGAAAAGGCCTTCCGAGGAAGACGGCTCGTTTTACAATTACCGTGAGATAGCTCCCATGCTGGCGGAATATGTCAAAGAGATGGGATATACCCACATTGAGCTTCTTCCCGTAATGGAGCATCCTTTTGACGGATCATGGGGATATCAGGTAACAGGATATTACGCTCCCACATCCCGCTTCGGAACTCCCGCCGATTTCATGTATTTCATGGATTATATGCATCGTGACGGCATCGGCGTTATCCTTGACTGGGTACCTGCTCATTTCCCGAAGGATGCTTTCGGACTTGCGCAGTTTGACGGCACATGTCTTTATGAGCACTGGGACAAGAGAAAGGGAGAACATCCTCATTGGGGCACCCTTATCTATAATCTTGCCCGTCCCGAGGTTTCCTGCTTCCTTATCGCCAACGCTCTTTACTGGGTCGAGAAGTTCCATGCCGACGGCATAAGAATGGATGCCGTAGCGTCCATGCTGTACCTTAACTACGGTAAGAACGACGGAGAGTGGATACCCAACGAATACGGCGGAAGGGAAAACCTTGACGCCATCGAGTTCTTAAAGCATCTGAACTCCATAATGCACAAGCGAAACAAGAACGTGCTCATGATCGCCGAGGAGTCCACAGCATGGCCAAATGTCACAGGCGTTGTTGAAAAGAACGACAGTCTCGGATTTGACCTTAAGTGGAACATGGGCTGGATGAACGATTTCTTAAAGTACATGGAACAGGATCCTCTGTTCAAGAAGGGCGTTCACGGCTGTCTTACATTCTCCATGATGTATGCTTACAGCGAGAAATTTGTGCTTGTATTTTCACACGATGAAGTTGTTCATGGCAAGGGCTCTCTTGTAAACAAGATGCCCGGCCTCTATGACGATAAATTTGCAAACCTTCGCGCGGCCTACGGCTTTATGCTCGGTCATCCCGGAAAGAAACTTCTTTTCATGGGACAGGATTTCGCACAGTTTGCTGAGTGGAACGAAGGTAAATCTCTTGATTGGGGACTTATTGATGAATACGATTCGCATCACAAGATGCATGAATACGTAAAAGACCTGAACAAGCTTTATCTTACCCGTCCCGAGCTTTCCGAGCAGGATTACGATCCCAAGGGATTTGAGTGGATGAGCTGCATGGATGCCGATCATTCCATAGTTTCATTCATAAGGACCGCAAAGAACGGACACAGGCTCCTCTTTGTGTTCAACTTTACGCCCATCGTTTACGACCAGTTCATTCAGGCCGTTCCGGTTCCCGGAAAATACAAAGAGATACTTAACTCCGACGATGAGAAATACTGGGGAAGAGGCAATTTAAACAAGAAAACCCTCATTTCCCAGGCGGTTCCGAAGGACGGAAAAGAAAACTGCATCGTCATGAAGCTTCCGCCTCTTTCATGCGTAATATTTGACGTCGAGGAAGCACATATAAAGACGGTGATAGAAGAGACTGAGGTCCCTGAAGTAAAGGAAGCGGTGGCTCCGAAGAAAGAATCGGCAAAAGAAAAGACCACCTCGAATAAAGACACCAAAAAGAAGAGCAGAAAGAGAAAATAAAAGGTATTACAAATGAGTCTACCGGAAAATCTGAATGCAGAAGAAGCAGTAAAACAGGGAAGTAAACTCCTGGAAATGATCAGGGAATTTACTGTAAGCAGTATATTTCCAGTGGTTTCAAGGCTCGTCCTGGCCATCATCGTATTCTTTGTGGCAAAGTTTCTAATCAAGAAACTGCTCAAGCTTTTCAGAAAAATGTTTGAAAAGTCAAAGATCGATGCGACAGTTAAGAGCTTCCTGCTTTCCATCATAAATGCGGCTCTCTACATATTGCTTGTTGTGGGAATTGTGGAGATCCTGGGGGTTGCCACCGCTACCATCGTTTCGGTCGTCGCATCCGCCGGACTTGCAGTGGGACTTGCGCTTCAGGGAAGCCTTTCCAACTTTGCAGGAGGAATGCTGATCCTACTGTTAAAGCCTTTTAAGATAGGCGACTATATCGTCGCTTCGGGAGTTGAAGGCACCGTTACTTCCATTGACATCTTCTATACAAAGATACGCACCTTTGACTATCGTGTCATCGTGATACCTAACGGCACTCTTTCCAACAACTCGATAACAAATGTGTCGGCAGAGAGTAAGCGAAGACTTGATATCATAGCCTCCGCGTCCTACAACGATAACATCGACCATGTAAAAGAAGTGCTCATGCGTATTCTTGACGAATGTCCCACGGTCATTCCCGATGAAGAGAAAAAAGTGTTCATCAGCAATTACGCCGGAAGCTCCGTGGATTACAACTTAAGGTTCTGGGTAAGATCCGAAGATTACTGGGACACCAAATTTTCCGTTACGGAAAGCATAAAGAAATATTTTGACAAAGAAGGCATCGAGATACCATATTCGAAGCTTGATGTAAACATTTTAAGCACACCCGAAAAAACAGAAAAGAATTAAGGACTTAAGGAGACACGAAATGTCAAACACAATCCAGGAACTGTTCGGCGTAGATGTTTTTAACGAATCCGTGATGAAGGCAATGCTTCCGGAGTCGATATACGCATCGCTTAAGAAAACAATGGAATCGGGATCAGAACTTGTTCCCGAAATTGCGGATGTTGTTGCGGACGCAATGAAGAGATGGGCCATCGAAAAGGGCGCAACCCATTACACCCACTGGTTCCAGCCCATGACCGGCATAACCGCCGAAAAACACGATGCATTTATCGCACCTTCAAAAGAAGGTAAAGTCCTTATGGAGTTTTCGGGAAAGGAACTCATAAAGGGAGAGAGCGATGCTTCATCATTCCCCTCAGGAGGCCTTCGCGCCACATTCGAAGCAAGAGGCTATACCGCATGGGACTGCACAAGCCCTGCCTTTGTAAAGGAAGATGCTGCGGGCGTCACACTCTGCATCCCTACTGCATTTTGTTCCTATACCGGTGAAGCACTCGACAAAAAAACACCTTTGCTCCGCTCGATGGAAGCGCTGTCAAAGCAGGCCGTGAGAGTCCTTAAGCTTCTCGGCGAAGATGATGTTACAAATGTTTCCTGTTCCGTAGGCGCAGAGCAGGAATATTTCCTTGTTGATCACAACAAATATATGCGCCGTGAAGACCTCATCTTTACGGGACGCACATTGTTCGGTGCTCCGGCTCCCAAAGGGCAGGAGATGGACGATCACTATTACGGCACCATCAAGGAGCGTATCGCTTCATACATGAAGGAGCTTAACGCAGAGCTCTGGAAACTGGGTGTACTTGCAAAGACTCAGCATAATGAGGTGGCTCCGGCCCAGCATGAGCTCGCTCCGGTATATACCACCGCCAATATCGCAGTAGACCACAACCAGATAGTCATGGACACCATGAAGAAGGTGGCTAAGCGCCACAATCTTGAGTGTCTGTTAAATGAAAAGCCCTTCGCGGGAGTAAACGGCTCCGGTAAGCATAACAACTGGTCCATCATTACGGACAAGGGCGAAAACCTTTTAAAACCCGGCAAGGAACCCAACCGCAACCTTAAGTTCCTTGTATTTCTTACTGCTGTAATATCCGCGGTTGATAAGCACGCGATGCTCCTCAGGGCTTCTGCTTCCACTCCCGGAAACGACAACAGACTCGGCGGAAACGAAGCTCCGCCGACCATCATCTCCATTTTCCTCGGTGAGCAGCTTGATGACATAATCAAGCAGATCATAGAGACCGGCGAAGCAACGGAATGCAAGCAGAAGGCCTACATGGACATGGGTGTATCGACTCTTCCCGGATTTAAGAAGGACGTTACGGACCGCAACAGAACCTCGCCGTTCGCATTTACCGGAAACAAGTTTGAGTTCAGAAGCGTATCATCCCAGCAGTCCATCGCAACACCCAACACAGTGCTCAACACCATAGTTGCGGAAGAACTCTCACTTATCGCCGATGAACTTGAAAAGTCCGCATCACCCAGCCTTACAAATGCGGTTATGCCCGTCATCAGAAAGTTCCTTACGGAACACAAGAACATCATCTTTAACGGTGACGGATATTCCGAAGGATGGAGAAGAGAAGCCGAAAAACGCGGCCTTCCTTCCGTGCGTTCCATGGTTTACGCTAATGCGGCCCTCATGTATCCTTCAACCATCGAAGTTTTCAAAAAGCACAAGGTGCTTAATGAAGTAGAGCTGAAGGCTCGTGAAGAGATAAACTACGAGTTTTATTCAAAGACGATCAATGTCGAAGCAAACACAATGATCGAAATGGCAGCAAGACTTTACATCCCTGCTGTTATCAGATATTCAAAGCGTCTCGCCGAGACCATCAACTCCATAAAGGCAACGGGCTGTGACATTCCGGTCCGTGTGCAGGAGGAACTTTTAAAGAAGCTGTCTTATCTTCTCGACGAGGCATATTCCGCCCTTCAGAAGCTTAAAGAGGCAAGGGAAGAAGCGAAGAGCACGGGAAATGAGAGAGAACGCGCCATAAAGTTCGAGCAGGACGTTGTCCCTGCAATGAAGGCACTCCGCCGTCCCATTGACGAGCTTGAAGTCATTGTCGACAAGCGCTTCTGGCCGGTTCCGACCTACGAAGATCTGATGTTTGAAGTTTAGCTTCGTATGACCGCCTCTGCTTTGTATTTTATTTTAGAAAGGTAATATATTTAAATGATCCAGGCAAGTAACATCACACTCCGTCTCGGAAAGCGCGCGCTTTTCGAAGACGTAAACATCAAATTCACCGAAGGCAACTGTTACGGTATCATCGGCGCCAACGGTGCCGGTAAATCAACATTCTTAAAGATCTTAAACGGTCAGCTTGAGCCCACAAAGGGAGAGGTCATCATCACTCCCGGACAGCGTCTGTCCTTCCTTCAGCAGGACCACTTTAAGTATGATGCATATCCCGTCATCGATACCGTTATCATGGGCAACAAGCGCCTTTACGATATCATGAAGGAGAAGGAAGCGATCTACGCAAAGCCCGATTTTTCCGAGGAAGACGGCATCAGGGTAAGTGACCTTGAGACAGAGTTTGCCGAGCTCAACGGATGGGAAGCGGAAAGCGATGCCGCAACTCTCCTTAACGGACTCGGTGTGGGGACGGAGCATCACTATAAGCTTATGAGCGAGCTTGAAGGCCCCTTAAAGGTTAAGGTCCTTCTCGCCCAGGCTCTTTTCGGAAATCCTGACATCCTTCTTCTCGATGAGCCTACGAACCACCTTGATCTCGATGCCATCAGCTGGCTTGAGGAATTCCTCATAAACTTTGATAACACCGTC
>JAEEGL013347229.1_pt1 | contig 11179 bp, 9 predicted proteins | sample 9134231 | NCBI WGS metagenome assembly JAEEGL01 (sample SAMN16246548, study PRJNA631951) | gut metagenome | biome: gut microbiome; feature: rumen; material: fiber-attached | host: Bos | place: Iran: Karaj | collected 2018-10
CAACCTTGCCGTCAACTACCACAAGGTAGGCAACAAGGAAAAGGCCAAGGAGTACTATCAGAAGGCTGTTACCGATCCTCGTTTCGGCGCACAGGCGCAGCAGCAGCTCGCAGCCCTGAAGTAACAATATGACCTGCCTGGAACTCCTTTGCCCGGCACGGAACGCTGACATCGGCATCGCAGCCATCGATTGCGGTGCCGATGCCGTATATATCGGCGGTCCGCAGTTCGGAGCGAGGAAGGATGCAGGCAACCCAGTGAGCGAAATCGCCCGGCTGTGCGAATATGCCCACAAGTTCGGCGTAAGGGTATTCGTTACGGTAAACATCCTGCTTCGCGACGACGAACTGGATGAGGTTCACTCCTTTATGCTGGCCACCCAGGAAGCTGGAGCCGATGCCTTCATAATCCGCGATCTTCGCATCTGCAGCTGGAAAGACATTACGGTGCCACTGCACGCTTCGACGCAGTGCGCCATACGTACCGTAGAGGATGCCCGGCGCTGCGCCTCGGCGGGTTGCAGCCGCATAGTGCTTGAGCGGGAACTGCCGTTTTCAACCGTCCGGGAAATCTGCTCCGCCGTGGACTGCGAGGTGGAGTGCTTCGTGCACGGCGCACTGTGCGTTTGCTACAGCGGAGAGTGCCGCCTGAGCGAATGGCTGGACGGCCGGAGTGCCGACCGCGGCGAGTGCATCCAGGCCTGCCGTTCTATGTACGACCTCTGCGACGAATCCGGCCGCGTGCTGGTGCGCAGCAAGGCCCTGCTGTCGCTGAAAGACCTCGACCTGCACGCCCGCTTGCAGGAACTTGCCGATGCCGGAGTCTGCTCGTTCAAGGTTGAGGGCCGGCTGAAGAGCATTTCGTACGTGCGGAACATAACCCGCTATTACAGCGACGCCCTCGACGACCTCGTCCGGCGCGAACCGCAGAAGTACCGCCGCGCATCGTTCGGCCGGGTTTACGGCGGAGTGGCTCCGGACCCCTGGAAGACCTTCAACCGTGGCTATACCGAACTGTTCTTCGACGGCAGGCGGGGCAGCTGGTCTTCGATGGACGCTCCAAAGTCTATGGGAGAATTCATCGGCACTGTGCTTTCAGTACACAGGCACGCCAAAGACATCGAGATTATCCTGAAACCGGCGTCCAAGGGGCTGGAACTGCACAACGGCGACGGCTTCGCATTTGCAGGTCGAGGCGGCGTTACCGGCTTTCGCGGAGACGTTTGCAGCGGGGACAGCATTGTCTGCAAGCCCGTGGACGGGATACGGGAAGGGCTGCAACTCTACCGCAATATCGACACCGCTTTCGAAAAAGAACTGGACCGCAATCCCAGCCACAGGGAACTTGCAGTGGCACTTTCCGTGCGGATCCACGGAAAATGGAATATCGATGTCACCGCCCGTTGCGAGGATGGCAGGGAGCTCACCAGCCCGTTCAAGGCCGATCTCGAAAAGGCCGAAAACCGGGAACGCGCAGAAGCAATGCTTCGAGAGCAGCTGGGCAAACGCAGCCTTCACTACCATTTCAGCGTGGATTCGGTTGTTTCAGACGCTCCGGGAGGAGCTTTGCCGCTGCTTAGCGCCTCCACCATCAACAGTATCCGGCGGCTGGTCGCGGACGATTTGGACAGAATGCCCGTGGGGGCCGTGCAGATGGCAAACACAGAGCCGTCATCCCGAACCGGCAGAGCCGGTGAAGGGATCTCTCCCAGTGCAGGCGCCCCTGCCGCTCCCGCCCAGCCGCTGATGCTGAGCAAATACTGCATCAAATACGAACTCGGCCTCTGCCCTGTTCATCAGGGAGCAAAACCGACCGGACAGCTGTATCTTCTGAACAACGGCCGCCGCCTCGCACTGGATTTCGACTGCAAGCGCTGCGAGATGAGCGTCAAGGCTGCTCCCAGTCGATAAGTTTCAATCCCGGGATACGTTCAAAGTGACGGGTGTTATGGGTTACGAGCGTAAGGTCGCGATCCAGTGCGGTTGCAGCAATCAACAGATCAAAGTTGTCAATTCTCGTTCCTTTCTTTTCCACCAGCGCCCTTAACCTCCCGTATGTTTCGATATAATCACTTATCGGATGGATTGTGATTTGTTTTTTTACAAATTCTATCTCGTGATAGTGCCTGTCGAATCCACATTTATTTGCACCATATATCAATTCCGCTATCGTTACTTCACTCACGGCACAATTGGGAAGACCGGCCGTTGCAGCCGCAGACATTACCTGCTGATTATTCTTGAACAGTTCTATCAAAACATTGGTGTCCAAAAGGTATTTCATAACTCTATCGGTTCTCTGGTTGAAATATGCCGGCCTTCTTCAATATCCCTTAACAATGCATCGGCCTCTTCCGGATTATCGTACCATCCACCGTGCGAAATCGCGGCAAACGGGTCTTCAATGTCAAGCACAGACCCTACAACCAACCTGGGACCGTGTAATTCCATACTTACCACATCCTTTTCCTTTAACGACATCTCTTTCAATACCTTCGAAGGAATGATTATTCCGAGACTGTGACCGATCCTGATGATTTTACTACGCATATCTTCATTGTTTTTGATATGCGGCAAAGGTAAAACAAATTCCATAAACAGTCAATACGTTATAACATTATTCCAGGGCAAAAGTCAGCATTACATCGCCGAAACGTCCTTCGATTACACGCCCCTGCGTAAAGAACGAAGCTCCCAGTTGCCCGCGCCAGACCACGTCGTCGTGGACGTGCAGTGGTATCTCGAAGTCGAAACCGTAGGTCTTGGACTTGATTTTCACGGCGGCCGAGCACTTCCAGGTGGTTATGCTCCCACCGTCATCCTCGCAGATCAGGAAGGCAAGACGGTCGAGCTGATCGGAGAAGTCCGTAACCATCACGGCATTGAATGTTTTCTTCAGACCTACCTCGCCGCGGCGCACCACTATCACGAAATCGGTGGCTTCCGGTGAATAATTGCGCAGCTCTGCCTCGGTTTTGGCGTGAAAACCGTCCACCGCGCCGCACCATACGTGGAATTCGCTGGCACCGGCAAACCAGCTGTCGTAATTTCGCATCATCGTAAAGTCCCGGATGTACAGGTTGCACTGCTCGCTGCCGTCGAATTCGCCGTACTCGTCCCAGGCTTTGGTGGAGAAAAAGCCGTCCAGGGGGATGCTGGCGGAGTCGTCGTTGGTATTGATCACCCAGATCGGGCGCTCGTGCGCGACCGTTTCATCGACATAAACGGAGTCCGTTACGGTGTAGCCGGAGTCATCCTTCGAAATCACGTACGCATAGTTCGATTCAGCGCCGGTGCCGGGGTCGAAGGTCACCAGCGGCATCGTAATTCCGTCCCACTCTTCGGAATATGGCCAGTAGATCTGCAGGCCGGAGGAACTCAGTTCGTCGAGGTAGGCCTGCACATCCGCCGCCGAAGACTTGGTAGATGCCACGCGCGACGCCAGATAGTCCTCTATCATATCCCTGAGCGGATCCGTCCACTGTGCGGATGCTTTGGTAGATGATGCCCTGTCATCGCCCACGCCCGCACCCGGTACTGAGAGCAGGTCGCGCATCATATATTCTTCGTCGTATCCGTTGGATGAAGAGGCGGTGACGGCGCAGTGCACCTCGTTCATCTGGGCAGCCCCGATGGGGAGGCTCGCCAGCATTGCCGCAACGTCGCGGCGCGACATCAAGGATGTAGGTGCAGGCATTTCATTTTCCCTCCTGCCGTGGGAGCAGGCCGATGCCAGTACCAGGCAGGCGGCCAAAAGCAAGGTTACAGATAAATTCTTCATAACTCACATTGTTTTTTGCAAAGTGAGCCAGAATTAGCCGTTTAAACAAATATTAAACGTTTATCTTTTCGAAAATGCAACCAAGCGGTCTCTGCCCGCGAATCCGGGCGTAAAGAAGAAGAAAGCAGTACCCCCGCAAACATTAAAAATTTCTGTTTGCGGGGGTACCGTCAGTGTCTATCCGTTTTCGATAATGTCGGTAAGGAACTCGGTGATGTCGATGCCGGCGGTGCGCACCATCTTGGGGACAAGCGAAGCGCTGGTCATACCGGGGATGGTGTTGACTTCGAGGAAGTAGAGATCTTCCGAAGACAGAATGTAGTCCATCCGGACCAGGCCGGCGCAGCCGAGACTCTCGTAAATGCGGGCCGTCGTCTCCTGAACCAGCTTCACGACCTCCGGGCCGACCTCCGCGGGGCACACCTCGCGGCTGTGGCCGTTATACTTAGCATCGTAGTCGAAGTACTCGTTCTCGCTGATGATCTCGATGATGGGCAGAGTGTGCACCACGCCGGAAGTACGGTATGCAGCGCAGGTGAATTCCCTGCCGGAAATCCCCTGTTCAACCAGCACGGTCGGACCCTCCGAGAAGGCGTACCCCACCGCAGTGGCCACTTCGGCGGGATCCGTCACGCGGGTAACGCCGAAACTCGATCCGCCGATGGTAGGCTTCACGAACACCGGAAATTTCAGCGTCGCCTCAACCTGCTTCGCAAAGGCATTCAGGTCGGCCCCCTTGTGCACGAAGGCATCGGGAGCGCAGTTCACCAGGCCCAGATCGCGGATATAACTCTTGCAGGCGTATTTGTCGAACGCAATAGCGCTGACCGCCGACGAGCAGGTGCTGAAGGGGATGCCCAGCATCTCCAGATAGCCCTGCAGCTGGCCGCTCTCGCCGGGAGCGCCGTGCTGCATTATGTAGACGTAGTCGAAGCGGACCTTCTCGCCGAGCACCATCACGCTGAAGTCGGTCTTGTCGATCTCCGGACGGGCATTCTCGGGGAAGGTGATGCGCATCGCATCCTTGTTCTTGCAGGCCACCAGCTGCCAACGGCCGAAACGGGCGAAAATCTCATAAACGTCGTAACGGTCGCCGTCGATGCGGGAGGCCGTGAATTCGCCGCTGCGGCACGCTACCTCCCATTCGGAAGAATCGCTGCCGTAAACGACGGCTATGGTCTTGTACTTTGCCATATCATTCAAAATAATAGTCTTCTTCGGAACGGTTCTCCGCCTGCCCCTCTTCGGTGGTCTCGATGTCGCCGCCGGTGCAGTCCAGCCGCAGCGTCACCCCGGCGGAGGCGGTGAAGTGGTCGCTTTCGCTGAAGATGCCGTCGGCGAGGCACTTCTTCATCCAGATGCCCCAGATGGGCAGAGCCATATTGGAACCGCTGCCCAGCGCGAGCGAATTGAAGTGGATCTGACGGTCTTCGCCGCCGACCCAGACGCCGCAGGTAATCGAAGGCGTGTAGCCGATGAACCAGCCGTCGGAGTTGTCGTTGGTGGTTCCGGTCTTGCCGGCAATCTCTCCCTTGAGCCCGTAGGACGCCCTCAGGCGCGCACCGGTGCCGTGGTTGACGACACCCTCCATCAGGTTCACCATCAGGTAGGCGGTGTTCTCGCCGATGGCCTCGCGCTTGTGGTTGGTGAACTCGGAAAGCACGTTGCCCTGGCTATCTTCGATCCGCGTTACGTACATCGGAGTGATGTACACCCCGCGCGAAGGCAGGGCGTTGTAGGCCGCGACCATCTCTTTGATGGAGATGTCGGCGGCGCCCACGCAAAGTGCATAAACCTCCTCCAGATGGCTGTAAACGCCCATTTTGTGCATCATCTCAGCCATAGCGTGAGGACCGAACTGCTTCATCAGGTAGGCCGAAATATTGTTCGAGGAGTGGGTCAGGCCCCACTTCAGGGTAACGGTCTTGCCTATCCATTCGTCCTTGTCGGTGGAACGGGGAGTCCAGTCGGTGCCGTCGCCGGCGATGAACGACTGCGGCACGTTAATGACCTTGTCGCAGGGCGACATCCCCTCCTGCATTGCGAGCATGTAAAGGAATGGCTTGATGGTGGATCCCACCTGGCGCTTGCCCTGGCCCACGTTGTCGTATTTGAAGTAGCGGTAGTTCGGGCCGCCGACGTAGGCCTTGATGTGGCCCGTGACCGGCTCGATCGCGATCATACCGCAGCGCAGTATGCTCTTATAATAAAGGATGGAGTCGTTCGGGGTCATCACGGTGTCCACGTAGCCCTTGGCATTCCAAGAGAACACCCTCATCTTCACTGGCTTGTCGAACTGGGCGAGGATCTCCTCCTCGGGCACACCGGCCTTGTTCTGCAGGCGATAGCGGTCGCTCCAGCGGCGGGCGTTGCCCATCAGGCGGTCGCGCGTGGCCTTGTCGACATCGGATGCGAAGGGGGCGTTGCGCTTCCACTTGTTTTCGCGGTCGAACGCCGGCTGCAGGTTCTTGCCGAGATGCTCCGCCACCGCCTGTTCGGCGTTCAGCTGCATCCGGTAGTCGATGGTGGTATAAATGCGAAGGCCGTCCTTGTCGAGGTTGTACTTCTCCCCGCCGGGCTTGCGGTTCTTGTTCAGCCAGCCGAAGAGTTCATCGTCGCGCCAGCGCAGCGAATCGGCCGCGAAATCTTCCGGATACTGATAGCTGCTGCGCTTGGGCTTGGTGGCATTCATATCGCGGCGGAGCATATCGCGGAAGTACGGCGCCAGGCCGGCGTTATGGTCGCGCACCTGATATACCAGGTTGATGGGTATCTGCTTTATGGAATCCGCCTGGGCCTTGCTGATGTATTTCGCCTTGGCCATCTGCCCGATCACGAAGTTGCGCCGTGCCAGAGCCCGTTCCGGGTTGATGACGGGATTGTAGCGGGTGGGCTTGTTCACCATCCCCACCAGGGTAGCCGACTCCTCTACGGTGAGTTCGGAGGGGAGCTTGTCGAAGAAGGTTTCCGATGCCGCCCGGATACCGTAGGCGCTGCTGCCGAAGAAGACGGAGTTCAGATACATATCCAGGATCTCGTCCTTGGTGTAGTTGCGTTCGAGCTTGACGGCGGTGATCCATTCTTTGAGCTTAATCCAGACCATACCGATCTTGCCTACGCCCTCCTTGCGGGGATAGAGGGTCTTTGCGAGCTGCTGGGTGATGGTGGAGCCACCGCCCTGGCTGCTGTCGCGCATCAGGATGGTCTTGACACCCACACGCACCAGGCCCTTGAGGTCGATGCCGGAGTGCCTGCGGAAGCGCGCGTCCTCTGTAGCGATGGTGGCCGCCACGAGATTGGGAGAGAGTTCGTCGAAGCTGACGAAGGTGCGGTTCTCGATGTGGAAGGTGGTGAGTACCTCGCCGTCGGCGGCAATCACCTGCGTAGCAAGTTTACTGTCGGGATGCTCCAGTTCCTCGAAGGATGGGATGCGGGCGAACATCCACACCAGCAACAGCAGGAACGCCAGCAGCGCGAACGGAGCCGTCACTATGATCCAGAACCACTTTATGATTTTTTTCTTTTTCGCGTCTTCCATTTTTTAATCTTCGATTAGAGTTACAAAGTTAAATTTTTTTGCCGACAATTTTTGATAATTAGCCAGTTTGTGCTTTACTTTGCATAAAATTGATTGCTTATGGAGGGAAATCTTGTCATAGTCGAGTCGCCTACCAAGGCGGGCACAATCCAGAGGTTTCTGGGTAAGGAATACACGGTAAGAGCCAGTCGCGGGCACATCCGCGACCTGCAGGAAAAGCAGTTGGGAATCGACATCCAGGGCGGCTTCACCCCCGAGTATGTGGTGCCGGACGACAAGAAGCGGATAGTGGCGGATCTGGGCGCCCTGGCGGCAAAGGCCGATACGGTCTGGCTCGCTTCCGATGAAGACCGCGAAGGAGAAGCCATCTCCTGGCACCTTTGCGAAACCCTTAAGCTGGATCCCGCCAAGACCAAGCGTATAGCCTTCCACGAAATCACGAAAGACGCCATAATGAAGGCGATCGAGAACCCCCGGCAGATAGATATGAACCTGGTGAACGCCCAGCAGGCGCGCCGCGTGCTGGACCGCCTGGTGGGGTTCGAACTTTCCCCCATACTCTGGAAAAAGATCGGTCGCGGACTCTCCGCCGGCCGCGTGCAGAGCGTTACGCTGAGACTGGTGGTGGACCGCGAACGCGAGATCAAGGCATTCACGCCGGAGCCCTACTACCGGGTCGAAGGCAAGTTCACCGCCGGCGCCGGAACTGCGCTGAAAGGCACTCTCGATGCCCGCTTCAAGACCGCCCCCGAGGCTGAGAAATACCTACAGGACAGCATCGGAGCCACTTATCGTGTGGCAACCGTGGAGAAGACCGACGGCAGCCGCTGGCCGGCACCGCCCTTCACCACCTCCACCCTCCAGCAGGAGGCATCGCGCAAGCTCCATTTCAGCGTGAGCAACACGATGCGCATCGCCCAGAGCCTGTACGAACGGGGTCTAATCACCTATATGCGAACCGACTCCACCAACCTGTCGTCGCTCGCCATCAACACGGCCAAGCAGTTCATTCTCGACAACTTCGGCCCGCAGTACTCCCGCCCGCACCAGTTCGCAACCCATAGCAAGGGAGCTCAGGAAGCGCACGAGGCCATCCGTCCCACCTACATAGCCAGCACCGACATCCAGGGCAACGCCCAGGAAAAGGCCCTCTACAACCTCATCTGGAAACGCACCGTCGCCTCCCAGATGGCAGAGGCCAAGTTGCTGAATACCAACATAGTGCTGGAATCCGACAAGCGTCCGGAGAAGTTCGTCTCCGAGGCCTCCGAGGTGCTTTTCGACGGCTTCCTTAAATTATATATGGAAGGTAGCGACGACGAGGCCGAAGAAAGCGGCATCACCCTGGTTCCGAACGTCAGCGAAGGAATGACGCTCAGGGCCACCGAGATCACCGCCGAATGCAAGTTCACCAAGGCTCCGCAGCGCTATACCCAGGCATCGCTGATCAAGAAGATGGAGGAACTCGGCATCGGGCGTCCTTCCACCTATGCGCCTACCATCGCCACCCTGGCAAGCGAGCGCGGCTACATCGCTATAGGCGGCAAGGAAGGCACTCCGGTGGAGGTAGTGAACTTCAAGCTCAAGGGCTCCGACATTAGCAGCACCGTCAAAAAGGAGATGGTGGGAGAAGACCGCGGCAAGTTCATCCCGCAGGACGTGGGAATCCTCGTAACCGATTATCTGGTAGAGAATTTCCCCAACATTATGGACTACAACTACACCGCCGGCGTGGAGGAGAATCTGGACAATATCGCCGAGGGAAAGGAAGACTGGAGAGGCTATCTCTCGAAGATCTATCCGGGGTTCCACAAGACGGTCGAAGAGCGCTTGAACGACGGCAAGTACAGCCACGTGGAGCGCCTGTTAGGCACCGACCCCGCCGACGGTATGCCGGTCTATGCAAGGTTCGGCCAGTACGGCGCATACGTGCAGAAGGGAGAGGGCGAAGACCGCCGCTACGCCAGCCTTGAGAAGGGACAGCTGATCGACAGCATCTCACTGGAAGATGCCCTGCAGCTGCTCGCACTGCCGAGGGTAGCTGGAAGCTACGAAGGCGTCGACGTGGTAGTCACCAAGGGCAAGTTCGGTCCATACCTGAAGTACGGCGACCTCAACATCACCCTGCCCCGCAAGGCAAATCCCCTTACCATAAGTCTGGAGGAGTGCATACAACTCATCGCCGCCCAGAAGACCGGTTCCGCCAAGCAGGCCGAGCTGGTGTCCTTCCCCGAATACGACATCGCCGTAATCGACGGCCGCTACGGCCCCTATATCAAGCACGCCGGCAAAAATTTCCGCATCCCCAGGGGAAAGAACGCCAGCAGGCTCACGCTTGACGACTGCCGCCTCATCATTTCCGGCGGTGCCGCCAGAACTCCCCGAAGCAACTTCCGCCGATATAAAAAATAAACTCCTATGGCAAACTATCAGATCGACGACATCGACCGCAGGATCCTTTCCTTCCTGGTGAAGGATGCCCGTATGGCCTATCTCGAAATCGCTCGCGAATGCGGCATTTCGGGCGCGGCCATCCACCAGAGGGTGCAGAAACTCGAGAAAAACGGAGTCATAACCGGCTCACGCATCCTCGTGAAACCCAGCGCCCTGGGACTCAACGTCTGCGCCTTCGTAAACATCTCCATCTCTGAAGCGAACAAGTATCTCGAAGTTACGGAGCATCTGAAGAAGATTCCGGAAGTGGTTGAATGCCACTTTGTTACGGGCGCGTCGTCGCTGCTGGTGAAGCTCTATTGCCTCGACAACGACCACCTTATGAGCGTGCTGCTGAACACCATCCAGAACATCCCTTACGTGCAGTCTACCGACACGCGCATCTCGCTCGACCAGGCATTCGAACGTCAGGTATGGGTGAAGGATTTCAAGACGACCAGCTTCCGCACCGAGAGCACGAAGGCTTCATCCAAGAGCGGCAGATCAGCCAAGACGGCGCGAAAGTAGGATCCGCTCCGCTTCTGCCATATCTTCCGGCACGGTAAGCTTTATGTTATACCTCTCTCCGATGATGTAGGAGAGGGGTATTCCGTATCTGCGGGCTACCGACGCGTCGTCGGTGAAGGAAGTGTCGAAGGGCAGGGTGTAAGCGGCGCGGAGTTCCTCCGAAAGGAAGATCTGAGGGGTCTGGGCTGCGAAGGTGCTGCTTCTTTGAGGATCGGGAGTCTTGGCGGTGCGCAGCGACCCGTCGGTGGCCGTCTCCAGACTCTTCAGCGTGTCGGTTACCGGCAAGACCGGGATCAGCGCGCGGCAACTTTCCATCTTCTCGAACATAGTGCGGATGAACCCCGGGGTGATTAGCGGACGCACCCCGTCGTGCACCGCCACCACAGCCCCGTCCGGCACCCGCTCGAGTGCCGATTTGACGCTGTGGAAGCGGGTGATTCCGCCTTCGGCGAGCAGCTGCGGCACTTCGAAGGAGGTCTGGCGGCAGATGTCTTTCCAGCGTTCCATCTGGTCGGCGGGCAGCACGGTGACCACCTTGACGTCCGGGCAGGCGGAAAGGAAGGCCAGGATGCTGCGCTGCAGCACAGGCACGCCGTCCAGTGGCAGGAACTGCTTGGGTTCCGCCGTCCCCATTCTGGAGCCGTTGCCTCCCGCAGTGAAGATTACGTATTTCTTACGTACCATATTCCGCTATTTGCGCAAAAATAATATTTTCCTAGCAAATAGCAGCAAAAAAGGAATCAATGCTTGATTACAAACAGTTGCTGCAAAAGGACGATACTAAAAAAACAGGGCGAATCCGATACCCGATGAATTCAGGCCGAAACTCAATTCGGCCTGATTTTTTTGTCGGTTTCCCTCATTGAGTTCCCCTATTACCACGTTCATCTTATGTCTCCC
>JAEEGL013444663.1_pt1 | contig 11179 bp, 8 predicted proteins | sample 9134231 | NCBI WGS metagenome assembly JAEEGL01 (sample SAMN16246548, study PRJNA631951) | gut metagenome | biome: gut microbiome; feature: rumen; material: fiber-attached | host: Bos | place: Iran: Karaj | collected 2018-10
GCGCGATGCAGTTCAACTGGCCGCTGCCGCTGAAGCCGCGCTGGAGGAACAAGGAGACCGGCGAGGTCTTCCAGGTACGCTGAACCATAGGAGAGCCCCGCGCTGCAATGGATGCAGCGTGGGGCTTTCATGCCGGAAAGGAGCAGACGTGGACGACAGACTGGAGTGCAACAAGCGCTTTGTTGCGGAATTCTACGACATTATCATCAACCAGAAGGATTATGAGCGCGCGAAAAAGTATATGGGACCGCGTTACAGACAGCATAACCCGCTGGTAAAGGACCGCCCGGAGGGGCTGGGCGAATTCATTGCGTTTCTGAAAACCAATGCGCCGGAGGCGCACAGCGAGATCATCCGCAGCTTCGCGGAAGGGGACTATGTGATCCTCCATGTCCACTCGCTGCGCCAGCCGGGCACGCGAGGCCGCGCGATCATCGAGATCTTCCGGCTCGATGAAAACGGCCTGATCGACGAGCACTGGGACGTCATCCAGGAGATCCCGGAGACGTCCGCAAATCCCAATACGATGTTCTGAACTGAAATCAACACTGTCAGGGAGTGAGAAAAAATGACTGATCTGCCTGTGCGATTCCCGCGCGACCCGTGGTGCCGTGCGGGGAGCCGCCTGATGCTGACGCTGGACGATCAGACCGGGGAATGCTTCCTCGGCCTGACGCCGGACGACGCGCAGCCGGGCCGGGACATGCTGGCGCGCCTCAGCATGTGGAGCGGTGAAACGCAGCTGCCATACCGCGCGAAGCAGGAAAACGGGAGCATCGTCCTGCGAGCGGAAAAAGGGTATATCTCGCTGCGGCTCGGAATGCCGGAACGGCTCATCATCGAAGGGAAGGACGTGTCCCTGCTGATCGGCAAGGGCCGCGCCGCCGGAATGTTCATGAGCGGCGGCAGCGCCGTCGACGATCCGCAGCCCGGCGCACTTTACGTCAACGCGGGGGCGCGGATGCGCATCCTTCCGAAGCGGGGCGCTGCGCAGGTGCGTTCCGCCTGGAACCTGAACGCTCTGAGCGATCCCGACCCGCGGATCTTCCTGTACCCGGATGAGAACGGGACGCTGGAAGCCGCGGTCTATGTGACGGACTTTGACGTTCTGCCGGAGGAGACGGACGCGCCGGAGGCAGCAGAGGAATTCGAACGCTTTCTCCGGGGCTTGACCGCGCTTCCGGAAGACGACGAGACCATGCACGCGGCATATGTGGTCTGGAGCTGCCTGCAGCGTCCGAGAGCGCTGGCAGATCCACGGATCTCAACGCCGGTTTACGTCTCGAACCGCCGCACGCTGGGGATGGCGATGCTCTCGGACAACGTGCTTATGGCGGCGATCCTGGCGGATCCTTCGGAAGCGGCGAGGCAGATGTGCTCTTTTCTGCCGTATCTGGCGGAAAACGGGCTGCTCCCGCGCTCGGTGAGCAACCGCAGCCGGCTTTATGAGGCGGAGACCCCGATGTTCGGCGTGGTGCTCCGCCGCAGGCCGGACATCCTGGATCAGCTCGGCGCGGAAGACTATGCCGGCCTGGCCCGCGCGCTGGATTGGTGGCGGCAGGAGCGCTGGTGCCCCGAACGGCGGGCGTTCTGTTATCTCCACCGGTATGAACCGGGCTTCGGCAGGCAGGACGCCTTCCCGTCCGGGCAATCGGAGTTCACGCCGGTGCTGAACGCCTGCATGCGTCTCTGGCTCAACGCGATGGCGACATTGGCGGAGCGGCTTGGAAAAGCGGATGACGCTGCAGATTACCGGGCACAGGCGGAAAACCTGAACGAAGCGCTCAGCGCTCCGGAGACCGTCCCGGAGGCGCTGGAACTGCCGCTGCTGCTGGCGGGGGACGACGCGGCAAGGACCGCGGCTGCGCAACGCGTGCGGCAGAGCGGACGCGAGATCAGCTCCTTCCGCCGGGCGCTGGGCGTGCTGACGGCCGGACTGCTGGAAAGGGGGGCGCTCCGTGCGGATTGAGGCGAATGAAAAAAACTCCCTCCTGCGGCTTGCCTATGGCAGGGAAAATTGTTATTGGGCGCTGCATGAGGACTATTACCGGCGCGAGCTTTACATGATCGCCGCGCTCGGCGGGGAACGGGGGAATACCAGCGACCTGCGTTTCGACCTGCACTATCTGGAACAGGGAAAGCAGGTGCGATGCGACTATTTCGGCGACGAGGGCAGTCTGACGCTCCGGACCCGCGCCACCTGGTCGGAGCTGCTGTTGACGGGAGAGGATCAGATCCGCTTCCGCGGCCAGCAGGGCACCGGCCTGTGCCTGGCGCTTCGAAGCATGATCGAAAGCCGCGGCGCAGCGGCGCTTCGAAGCGTCGTCCGGCGAAAGGACGGCACCGTGGAAGCCGCGATGGGAAAGTACGGGATGCTGCGTTTCCGCGCGCTGCGCGGCAGCATCGAATTCCGCGCGCCCTACGACGAGGAGAAGGGCGCATACACCGCCTTTGAACTGGACTTCCTCCCTGACGCGGAGGGATGCTACGAGGTCGCGATGCTGACGTTCCCGACTGCCGGCGGAGCCATGCCGGACGCTTATCGCAGCTTTGAGGCGCTGCGTGAGGAGAATCTGCGCGCGTTTTCGGCATTTTTCGCCCATTATCGCCCCGTTCCGCAGCGCTGGCGCGCGCTGGAGGAGGAACTGGTTTATACGGTCTGGAGCAACATCATGAAGCCGCAGGGATTCGTGAAGAGCCCGCTGGTGATGATGCACCGCAATTGCCTTTCCACGGCGATGGCCTGGCAGCAGAGCTACAACGCCATGAGCATGCTCGGCGATCCGGCGGCGGGCTTCCGGCTCATCGAGAGCATGTTCCGCTATCAGAACCCGGTGAACGGCGCGCTGCCGGTGGATGTGAACCCGGGCGCGCTGAACGACAGCAATACCCAGCCGCCGCTGCAGGGCTTTGCCCTGACCTTCCTCGTCCGGCAATGCGGCGAGGCGTTCATCACACCGGAGATGGCGGCGGGGCTCCTGCCGCGCTTCGAGCGCTGGATCGGGTTCTGGACGACCTGGCGCAGCGCCGGACGCGGCGACGACCTGGCGGCGATCCACAATCCCAACGAGAGCGGATGGGACGACGCGTCGATTTTCGTCAAGGGCTTTCCGGCGATCAACGCCGATACCCAGGCGATGCTGATCGAGTGCATGTACGCCTGCGCCATCCTGGCCGGAAGGGCAGGCGATCCGGAGCGGGAAAAGGATTGGAAGCGCCGCGCGGATCGGCTGCTGAACACCCTTGTGACCGAGTTCTGGGATGGGGAGAAGTTCGTCACGAAATACCACGGCGAGCCGGTGGAAAGCATGAGTCTCGCCTGTTATCAGCCGATCATGCTGGGCGACCGCCTGCCGAAGGAGATCAGCCGCGTCATCGCGGAAAAGCTGACGGAAGAGGGGCATTTCCTTTCGCCCATCGGCCTGTGCACAGAAAGCATGCGCAGTCCGATGTGCCACTGGGGCTGGCATTTCACGCTCGGCCGCGTGATCGGCCCGGCCAATATGTTCTGCGCCGTCGGCCTTGCGCTGGCGGGGGAGAAGGAAGCCGCGCGCTTGATCGCGGAGCGCTGGTGCGCCAACGCCGCCCTGCGCGGCCCGCGGCTTGGCTTCAAGCCGTATACGGAGTATCCGCTGACAGGCAAACCGGCCGATACCGTGGTGCAGCCGCACATCGGCGACAGCTGGAGCTGGACGAGCTGGAGCGCCTGCGCCACACTGACGATGCTGGAAACCGTTTTTGATGAATGAAGGAGGGAGACAGATGGAAGAACAGTTCGTCGATCTGCTGGACGCGCCGTACTCGAGGCGCGGATCCTATTTCTGCTTTACCAATGACAATCTGAAAGCGGAAAACATTTACGGAAAGAGCAACCTGTGGCTGTGCAACACCCGCAGCGTGGACTATGCGATGATCGACATCACAAAGCCCAACAATTTCCGCCAGATCCAGCTGCAGGCCGTGCGCGGCGGCGTCGCTCTGCCGAGCTTTCTGAACACCACGCCGCAGGAAGTCATCATTGAGACGGCTTCCGGCGCGATCCGCTTGTGCATCGCGGAGCGGCGGCTGGTGCTCGCGCGGGGAGAGGACGGCCTGACGCTGCGCATCTCGCCGCGGCCGGGCTGGATGGGCGGCCAGGTCTCCGTTCCGATCGCGGACGGGCTCGGCAGCCAGGATGTGGAGTTCGGCCCCTGCCGGATGCGGATCACGCCTTTGCGCGGGACCCTGCGGAAAGGTCCTGCCTGGCTGGAGCTCGTGCCGGATGAAACCGGCGTCGCGGAGGCCGCGTTTGCCGATTTTCTTGCCGATCCGCTCCCTCGCAGGCGCGAGGAGTATCCGGACTATGCCGAGGGCGTGGAGAATGTGCGCCGGGAGTTTGACGACTTCTGCGCGCGCGTGATGCCGTCCCTCCCGGAGGAATTCGAGCCGCGTCGGCTGCAGGCGCTCTGGCAGACCTGGTCTCTGATGGTGGACCCGGACGGTGAAAACGATTACCGCCGCCCGATGGTCAAAATGATACACAGCGTGTTCGAGTCCGCTTTCGGCTGGCAGATGCCGATGCAGGCCGTATGGCTGCACAACGATCCTCAGCTTTCCTGGGAGATCTTCTGCTCCTGCTTCGAGTTCCTGGACAGCAACGGCCGCATGAACGACGCGGTCGGCTTCAAGGCCATGCCCGGCAAGGTCGCCATGAAGCCGCCGATCCACGGACTGGCGCTGATCTGGCTCATGGAGCACGGCGTCATCGACGCCGCCAAGCCGTCCCTCGAGGATCAGCAATGGCTGCTGGATCGGCTGATCGCCTGGACGGAGTATTTCTTCCGCTTCCGGCCCGGAAAGGGCGCACTGTGCGCATATCAGCGCGCGCTGGAGACCGGATGGGAGGACGCGCCGCAGTACCGCATCGGCATGCCGCATATCTCCCCGGACCTCAACGCGTTCCTCGCGCTGGACCTGGAGGCGATCGCCCGCTTCGGCGCGCGCGTCGGCATGAGCCCGGCGATGCAGGATGCATACATGAACCGCGCACGGCAGGTGATCGACGAAATGGTCGCGAACCTTTGGGACGGCGAGCGCTGGTTCTCCCTCTGCACGGAAACAGGCAGGAGATCGGATAACGACAACATCGCGCTCTGGCTTCCGGTGCTGCTCGGGCATCGCCTGCCGGAGGAGATCCTTGAGAAGACGATCGCGCATATCCTCCGTCCCGGCGGTTTCAAAACGGAAAACGGCTATATGAGCGAGGCGATGGACAGCCCCTATCTGCGGCACGGCTTTTCCGCCGGCAGCGTCATCACGCCGACCCACTTCTTCATCCCCATGGCGCTGGAGGACTGCGGGCGGACGGACGAGGCCCGTGAAGCCGCGCTCGGCTATTGCCGCACGTTGAAGCGCAGCGGATTTTTCCACATCTGCAACGCCATCACCGGATACGGAGACCGCAGTCTGACCGCCTTTGGGGAGAAGCAGCTCTTCTGGTCGGCATGGACCAGCTCCTGCTATTTCTTCCTCGCCGATCGCTACGGAAGATGAAGGGAGGAACAACGATGTTTTTCAAAGAATACACGTTTCTGACGGAGAAGGAGGTCTACAGCAGACTGGACGCGCAGCGCTGCCCGGAGGGCGGCGGAGCGGACCTGAGCGGCCTTCGCTTCATCGCGCATCCGGAGGGAGAGTTCGCGCCCGCGCAGCTCGAATATGAATTCCTCGACGCGAAGACCCTTCGCTGCAAGGAGAACGGGAATTGCTTCGAAGCGCCATACGGGGCGGCAGAGCTGGGCGAGGTGCTGCTGTTCAGCCACCTTGTTCCCGGCACGGACCGCGGCTTCCACTGCGTTCTCGACCGGCGCAGCGGCGCTTTGACCATCTTTGAGACCTGGTTCGGGACCGTGGTGCCGGACGGCGTCGATCATATGGGACGCACCGCGCCGCTCGGCAGCAAGCGCATCCCGCGGGAGGTGCAGCGGCAATACAGCATTGGCTGGGCGGATATCGGCGGCAGGGAAAAGCCGGAAAAGCTGCCCGGTACCACAAACCGGCTCGAAGGGCGCGGACTGCACTGGAAGTATTCGACGGGCTATGAGATCCTCAGCTTTTTCCCCAGCGTCATCTGCTCGACTGTCGTAGAGCTGGGGGAGAAGCGGGGCGGCATCACGACGGCACAGCCGACCGACTTCCTGCGGATCGACGACGAATACTACATCCTCTGCCGCGGCGAGGTGGAGTTTTCCGGCAAGCTTTGGATCGACCTGGTCAACTTCATGGACTGCACCGCCGTGGGGCTTGAGCTTGGGATCGGGGAGGACGACGCGTTCGTTTATCGCCTGCATTCCGCGAAGCTGCACATCACGGGCGACTGCGCCCATCTGGAGCCCGTCACGGATTACGGCGAGTCGCTCCTGCCGAGCGCCAGCGCCGGGGCCGGCCGCGGCGCGCGCTATGCGTACCGTCCGAAGAATTTCACCAAGCCCGCCGACCATGCCGACGCGCTGCGCATCGCGCGGGAACACAGCGCCATCCTGGTAGAGACCGACACCAACCATATGGCCAGCAGAAACCTTCTTCCGGCCTCCGATCTCCTGGTCGGCAGGCACTTCACCGTGAAGCCGGACTGCGAGCCGCACGCGGCTTCTCCCTGGGCAGGGGATCATTCAGTCACCTATGAGTACGACGTTCTGACCCGCGACCGCCTGCGCTGGCGGATGAACGGCGGGGAGTGGCAGGAGGAGAAATACCTCTGCTTTGAGCCGGCCCGCGGCATCGCGTTTTTCTCCCATATGGTCACGGGAGACCCGGATTTTGCCAATCTGACGCATGCCGTCGATTTCACGGACGGCCTCTCCACGACGATCCGCGCGCAGATCGGAAGCTGGCGCAGCGAATGGGAGATCGGGTCCAGGGTGCAGTTCGGTACGATCGAATACGGCGATCTGATCCCGCCCTTTGCACGCCGCCATCACTTCACCGATGAGCTGGTGGGCCGGAGCTATTCCTGGTCCTACGGAAAGATGCTCAACTCCATCCATGTCTATTCTTCGCCGGAGAGCTACAGCTGGACGATCTTCCGCCCGGACGGCAGCGGCGGTCCCACCTGGTCCAGTCCCTGCTATTACATCAAGCTCCGCTCCGACGCCTATATCCTCCAGTGGGTGGAGGAAAACTGCAACGGCAAGCAGGGTCTGGTGGTCATCAACCCGCGCCTGCTGCATGACGCCGGCTTCTTCTACGGCGTGGGCACCGACGGCCTTCTGCTGAACCCCACGGGCGCGTACGGCCGGGAGCTGGGACGCTGCGACATCCTGAAATACTTCGACAGATAAAACGAAAAGAATGCAGGCAAAAGGAAAGGACGCTTTCGAGAAAGCGTCCTTTCCTTGCCGTATTCAGCGGCGCCGAGCATCGGGGAGCCCCGCCGATGTGCCGGATGTGAGAATCGCGGACCGTTTCGGGGATCCGCCGGGCGGGCTCAGTCCGGCAGAAGGTTGATGCGCTCGGCCTCTTCCTTCGTGACGGGCGTTTTCGACCAGTCGATCTCGGGCTCCTTCCAGGCGTAATCAAGGATCCGAACGGAGCACAGATGCCCGTCATCCCCGCGTTCATACGCCGCGATGCCCGACATCGCGATGCGGCCGAACTCCTTCCGCCCGCGCTGGGAAACGATATGTACCCATTCCAGCACGGCGGTCCTGCCGTCATCGATCACCGTCTCATACCGCATGGCGACGCCGGACGGGATGTAGCCGCGCATTTTCTCAAAGGCGCGGCGTACCCTTTCCTTCGGCAATTCGCCGTCGGGCACGTGCGCCGCGGGGTCGTAGTACTGATAGCCGCCGAGCACGATGTCGTCGCTCATGGCGTTCAGGATGCGCTCGACGTCCGCCGCGGGATAGGTATGGAGCGCTTCATAGTATTCGCGGACAGCGCCGGTCAGCAACGCGGGATCGCCGGGCGACAGGCGCTCTGCGGGAAACATGGGCTTCCGGTAAGGAGTGTGGCCGGGGATCATCCCGTAAGGAACATAAATGCGGACCTCGTCCAGCTTGTCCGGCGCGCGGTAATCCGCGATCACGAACATCGGGACCTGATCGACGGCGCCGCCGCGAACAAAGCTGACAGAGACCTCCAGCGCGGCGCGGCCGCCGCCGATGGTCTGGATGCAGGGGAGCGGAGAGGAGCGCTCCGCGCCGAAGCGGGCGTTCCACTCCGAGGCAAAGCGGCGGATCTCGGAGAGCCCCTCGAAGCGCCCGTAAGGCGTGTCGACCGCGCACAGGGCATCGCCGAACTGCTTCGTCCGGGAGAAAAGCGCGCAGACGCCCTCCGCGTCGCCGGCGCACAGGCGCTCCATCATCCGGACCTCCGGCGCATCCGGACGGATCGGATGCGTCCCGGCATACCATACCGCGAGCTCGCTGCGGCGGCGGATCTCCGGCGCGGGAGCTTCCGGATCCCGGCCCGGATGCGCGGCGTCCGGTGCGAGCGCCCGTTCCAGCGTGCGGGCGAACGCCTCCAGCCCCTGCCGATCCGCTTCGGAGAAGCGGGCCTCAGAAGGACTGTCGATATCGAGCACGCCGTACAGCGCACCGTCCGCGATCAGCGGAACAACGATCTCGGAGCGGGACGCCGCATCGCAGGCGATGTGTCCGGGGAACCGGTGGACATCCGCCACGACCAGCGTTTCCCGCCGGAGCGCCGCCGAGCCGCAGACGCCTTTTCCGAGGGGAATGCGGACGCAGGCGGGACGGCCCATGAAAGGCCCGAGCGAGAGCGCGTCGCCGTCCAGAATATAAAAGCCGGCCCAGTTGACGTCCTCCAGCGCCTGATAAAGGACGGCCGCGGCGTTTGCCAGATTGGAAATACGGTCCGCAACGCCCTCGGTCAGCGCAGAAAGCTGTTTGCAGAGCAGTTCATAATCGGTCTTCATCGCATCGATCCTCCCCGTTTCGGCTGATTCCGGCGTTGCTGGTCCGCCGGTCGGATTCAAACGCACACCGGAAGAAAACGCTTCCCATCCATGTTTATTCTAGCATCCAGCCGGCGAAAGTCAAGCGGCCGGACACCCTGAGAACGGAAGGATCATACTTGCCAAACGACGCATGCTTCGATAGAATAAAGGCAAGCGCCGCGGTGCCCGGGGCGCAGGTTCAACGACCCGAAGATCGGGCCGGAAAAACGAAAGGCGAACAGAATGAAAAACGACGCTTTTTGGGATCGCTCGTGGGAGGCGGTCAGCGCGCAGCAGGCCGAGGACTATATTCGCCGCCCGGATCCGCGCACGGAGCCCCTGATCCGTTTTCTCAGGGACCGCCATGCCCATCGCGTCTGCGACGCCGGATGCGGCTGCGGGAAGCTGTCCTTCGCTCTGGCGGCGTCCGGCTTCACCGTTTCGGGATTTGACGTCTCGGCTGGCGCGGTCGCGCTGGCACGGCGCCGGGCTTCGGAATGCGGACGGCCTGCACCGGAGTTTTGCACAGCCGACATCCGCTCCACGGGGTATGCGGACGGGACGTTTGACGCCGCGGTCGCACTGGATGTGATCGACCATCTGCCGATCACGGAGGGCGCCGCCGCGGTGCGGGAACTGCTTCGGATCGTCCGGCCCGGCGGCTGCGTGCTGCTGACGCTGGACCGGATGGACAGCGATTATGCAGCGGAGCCGCACGAAGTGAATTGTGAAGGCGACCTTCTGTTTACGGGCGGGAAGCGGGACGGCATGGTCTTCCACCCTTATTCAGCCGCCGAGATCGGGAAGCTGACGCGCGGCTGCCGCGCGGCGGTCGAATCGTCAGAACGCGGGTTTACGGTCATACTGGAAAAACCCCGCGTGAAACAAGGAAAGGACGGGTGATCCTATGGAACGGGAAGAGATCCGGGTGTTGTTTGAGAGATACTGCCGGAAGCTGCGGATCACGCCTGCGTGGGACGTGAAGCTGGAGCTGATCGATGACCCCGCGTGGCCAAAGACCGGCGATTTCAAGCTCGACTGCGACGACCGGAAAGCGATCCTGATGCTGAATGTCCGCAATCCGAAGCAGGAAAACCTTGAGGAAGTCATCGTGCATGAGCTGATGCACATCAAGCTGTACCCGCTGGATCAGGTGACGGAGTCGCTGATCATCAGCAGCTGTGAAGAAAACTCCGCCGCGCGGGATTTTGCCTATCGGCAGTTTTTCTGCGCGCTGGAGCAGACCGTGGAGGAGCTGGCAAAGTGCTTCCTCCTGGAATTCGGGGAGAACAGGGAATTCTCCTACGGCCGCTGCAGCCGGATGAAATCGTTCAACGAGCTGTATGACGGCCTTGCCGCGATCGAATGACGGTTTTTTGTGATGGTGACCGTCTGCGGGATCGGATGTTTGCTTTCAGGGAGGGGATCGGATGCTGCTTCAGATCGAACATCTGACCATCACGCACCGAAAAGACCTGCGCGTGCTGCTGGAGGATTTTTCCCTGGTGCTCAACGAGGGCGATCGGGCAGTGATCGTCGGGGAAGAGGGAAACGGGAAAAGCACGCTGCTCCGATGGATCTATGATCCGCAATCGGTAGAGGATTACGCCGACTGCGAGGGGCGCAGGAGCGGCCGCGCGGCGCTGGGCTATCTGCCGCAGGAGCTCCCGCTGACGCTCCGGGAGCGGAGCGCCGCGGAGGTCGTCGGCGAACTGGCGCCCGGCGACTGGCGCCGCCTTGCCGCGGAGCTGGAGCTGGATCCCCGGCTCTGCGAGGAGGAGCGGCCGCTCCGATCCCTCAGCGGAGGAGAACGGGTGAAGCTCCAGATGGCGCTGCTGCTCTCGGCGGAGCCGGAGGTCCTGCTGCTGGATGAGCCGAGCAACGATCTTGATCTGGAGACCTTGTCCTGGCTCGAGCGCAGGATCGCCGACCACAGGGGCGCGGTGCTGTATATCAGTCACGACGAGACCCTGATCGAGCGGACCGCAAATCGGGTGATCCTGCTGGAACAGCTTCGCCACAAGCAGCGCAGCCGCTGGACCGTGGCCAATCTGCCGTTCTCGGAATTCATGGAACGGCGGCGCAGCGGGTTTGAAAAGCAGGCGCAGATGGCCCGGAGCGAGCGCAGGGCGGACCGGGAGGCGATGGAGCGGTTCCGGCGGATCCAGCAGAAGGTGGAGCATGCGCAGAATGTGATCTCCCGTGCCGATCCCGCCGGCGGGCGTTTGCTGAAAAAGA
>JAEEGL014340750.1_pt1 | contig 11179 bp, 11 predicted proteins | sample 9134231 | NCBI WGS metagenome assembly JAEEGL01 (sample SAMN16246548, study PRJNA631951) | gut metagenome | biome: gut microbiome; feature: rumen; material: fiber-attached | host: Bos | place: Iran: Karaj | collected 2018-10
AAAGGGTAATAAATAGTTTAGTATTTAATAAGCATGAAGCTGGTTTTGATGATTCTTCATCAATTGATGAAACTGCCAGAGATAGAGCAGTTGAGTTTGATGCTTATACACGTGATTTAACAGATATTAATCCATATCAAGATCCTCTTGATGGTTACAATGATTTTAGATATAAATGTAAGGTATTAAGAAGAAAATAGAAAGGAGTCTTGTAATGGGATTGTCGGAAGAGATTATTAAACTTCTTGCTGAAAACTATTATGATTTACGTAATTTACCAGCTAGAATTAGAAATAATAGAGATGCTGTTTTATTAGCAGTCAAAAATAATCCTTATGCATTAGAGGATGCCCCAATGATTTTTAGAAATGATCCAGAAATTGTTAAGGCCGCTCTTGATAGTGATGGAATGGCTTTAGAATATGCTTCTTTAATGTTAAGAAATAATTATGATATTGTTTTATATGCTGTTAAAAGAAGTGGAAGTGCATTATATAGTGCTTCTGATTTGTTAAAAGATGATAAAAAAATAGTAATGGAAGCGGTAAAAAATACTCGTGGTGCTTTGTTATTTGCTTCTGAGAGGCTAAGAAAAGATCCAGAGATAATGCTTTTGGTATTTGATATTAGTAAAGTTAATACAAAAGGATTATCTTTTGCAGATATGTTTAAGGATAAAGAAGTAGTTCTTGAAATATTAAAACAATGTGGATTACTTTTAGAAAGTGTATCCGCTGAATTAAAAGATGATCAAGATGTTGTAATGACAGCGGTAACCCAAAATGGTGAAGCAATCAAATTTGCATCTAATAGATTACAAAATGATAGAAATATTTTGTTAAGAGCTTTAGATAGAGGCTATCTTGTTGACGAAAATGATGATGCTGAAAGATGGTTAGAAATTGTACAAATATGTGGTGATGAGTGTATTGATAAAATACCACTTGATATTTTAAGAAAATTAGAAGCAAAAACTGAAGAAATATTGGATAAACAAGATGGTGATTCAGGGCTACATATCGTTAAGTAAAAGAGGAGTATTATGAAAAATAATTTAAGAATATTATTAAGAGCAATTTTAGCAGGTGCTATGATTAGTTTAGGTGGAACAATTTATTTAGTTCTTGAAAATAAGATGTTAGGAGCCTTTTTATTTAGTATTGGTTTATTTTCAATTTGCGTTAATGGCTATAATTTATATACTGGTAAAATAGGTTATGTTATTGATAATAAACCTAAATATCTTATTGAATTATTATTTACTTTAATTGGTAATTTAATAGGAACTGTATCTTGTGGTTATTTGCTATTTTTATCACGAATTGGCAATAAATTGAGAGAAAGTGCTGAAGTTATTTGTAATGTAAAATTAAATGATAATTTACTAAGTATTTTTATTCTTTCTATTTTTTGCGGAATTATTATGTATTTAGCAGTTGATATGTATAAAAAGGTTGAGGGATTTGGAAGATATGTAGGAATATTTATGGGAATTACAGTTTTTATTCTTGCAGGATTTGAGCACTGTGTTGCCAATATGTTTTATTTTAGTGCTGCTAATATGTGGACATGGAAGACAGTTCTTTATGTATTTATAATGGTTTTAGGTAATAGTACAGGATCAATTTTGTTAGCACTAGGTAATAAATATGGTTTAAAGAAATAATATGGAAAAAGTAGTAATAATAAGTGATTATGAAAATTTTGTAAAAAAAATATGTTATTTAAGATTTCTATCAATTTTTAGAATCAAGATTTCGGTGGGTTATAAAAAAGCAATTTATGAAACATCCAAAGAAAAACACCCAGAAGAGATAGATATGGTTTTAAATATAGTAGATATTTTAAATGTTCATCATAAAAAAGATAAATATAGCTTAATATACGATTATGCCTGTGATTATTTAGATAATGAATTTCAAAAAAATAATTGGTGTTGTTTTAAAAACAATATGTGTGAATGCAATCGCAATAAACCTAAAGAATATCAAACAAGTAGTTGTTGTACAAGAACTTCAACACGAAAAGATTGCAAATATTTAGATGAAGAAAAGAAAAGATGTAGTATTAGATGCTTGGCTTGTAAATTGTTTGTTTGCAATTATTTAAGAAAAAAAGGTATTAAATATACAGCTAATAAAGTACCATATTTAAAATATTTTTTAAGTCCAAGACAAAAGTTAATTAGTAATTATTCCTTTTTTAAACCAAAAGAAGAAATAATTAAATCTTGGCGAAGATTTTATAAGCTACCATAATTATCTATTAAAATAGTATAAAATACTATTTTTTTTCATATAATTTTTTGGTGATAAAATGTTAACAAAAGAAGAATTCTATATTCAATCATTAAGGGATCATTTATATTATTTACGTGGTATTAAAAGTTTTTGTTTGACGATAGCATTATCTTTTTATAAAAATAATGAAAAATATATTAATATAGCTGCTGATTTTGAAAAGAGGAGTAGTTCATTAATTAGTATAGCTCTTAGTTACACAAATGGTTTTATCAGTAGGGAAGCATTATTAAATCAAATTTATGTAACTGATTATACATTATTATGCGAACAATTAACTGAAAAGTTATTTAGTATTAATATTGATACTTCTATTACAGAAGAAGAATTAAAATTAAAAGAGGGAATTAATCAAAATATTAATGATGAGCTGTTGGATAAAATAAAAATATTAAATCAGATGGCTTTAACTTATGCTAAGAACTTTAAAGACTTTTGTAATGAAATTAGAACTAAACTTGATAACAATGAATTATTTTCTTTTTCTTATAGTGATTTTTTTAGTTATTTATTTGATGAAGTTGATACTTATATTAGTGATTTAGAGCGTATTATTGCAATGGAAAGTTTTTCGCCAATATATGCTGTTGGTTATGAGTATAAGTTTGCTACTACTTTACAAAAAACTGCTAGATTTATTAGGGATTGGGCTGATGTATCTAAAAAAGAGATTTACGATATTGCAACATATTACGTTAATAGTTTTGGTGAAATAATAGATTCGTATTTAAAAGCATCTATTTCACCAGATGTACAGGAAAAACTATCAGATATAACTAATAATTTACTAATTGATTACCAAAATTTTATTAAAGATATATTAAAGCGATTAATAGATAAAGAACTATATTTCATAACCCCTTCAATATCTATAGATAATATATATACTAGTGTTAATTTTTATAAATTTATTTTAGATAAGGAGGATAAAAATGTTAAATAATCAAAATGTCTTTGAACAATCGCTTGTTAATCATTTGTATTTTGCAGGTACTATTAGAAATTTTTGTACAGTAATAGGTCTTACCTTTTTTAAAAACAATCAAGATTATATCAATAGAGCGATAAAACTTGGTTATCAGGCAACGGATATTACAAATAAAGCTCTTTCATATATGAATGCATTAATTGCAGGGGAAGTACTTAAAAGTGAAGTTTATATAACAAAATATACTAAAGATATTAATCTATTAACTGAGAAATTATTTGATGTTAATTTAAAAATGCAAATTAATGAAGATTTAAATGTTTTAAAAAGTCGAAAAGAAGTTAATTATGATGAAGTAATTGATAAGATAGATAAATTAAATGATGAGGGTATGTCTTTAGTAGAAAGTTTTAAAGATTTTGTTGAAGAAATAAAAAATAAATTAGATACACAGTTATTATTTTCATATCTATATCCAGATTTTTTCAATTATATGTATGAAGAAATATCGGTATATGGTAGAGATTTAAAAAGAATAATGAGTAAAAAAGACTATACCAAATTTTATCTAGGTGAATTTCGTTATTATTTTAATGAACTATTAAGGAAATCTGCAGAATATATAAGAGGTTTTTTAGATACATCACATCAAGATATCTTTGATATGTCATCATTTTATGCTAACGCCTTTGGCGATTTAACAGAAAAGTATTTAAAGGATAATAATACAACTCTTTTTGATGAAACTGAAAGATTAGTAATTAACTATAAAAATTTTGTTTCAAGTATTATAGAAAAATTATTGCGCAGTGAGTTATATTTTATAACACCGCCAATTGTATTAGATAATTTTTTAACAAATATTAATGTTTATTTATTCATTTTAAAATATGCTAGAACAATTTAATGAGTCTAGCTTTTTTATATAAAACATGTAAATTATAGGTTTTCATTGTGGTTATAATAAACCCGTAAGAAAATCTATTAATTATATTAAGAATTTTTAATTTACTTAATTTCTAAAATGTGATAAATTATATAATAGGTGTTGTATATGGACAATGAATATAAAAATAGAAAAAACAAACGAAGAAAAGTTTCTAATCAGAATAAAGTAAATATAGATAAAAAAAATAGTGATATTAAATCGATAAAAATAAAAAAAGAAAGTGTTAAAAAGGCTAAGAATCAGGAAGAAGAAATAGAAATAATAGGCGATGAAGATGATGTTCAAGAAAAAAGAAAATATAAAAGACGAATTAGAAAAGGTGAAAAAATATTTATCGCTGTTAATTTATTAATTATTGTGCTAATTATAGCATACTATACTTATCGTACAGTATATTATTACAAAAAAGAACATCATGTGGAAGAAAACATTACATTAAAAGCTAAAATAACTCGAATAGATAATATTACCTATCAAGGTGATGGCTTGTATGAAAAAGACAATACCTACTATTTTAAAGGAATTGGTGTTAATAATTATGTATATTATTCCGGGAGAATGTTTCGCATAATTGATATTAATAATGGTATAAAAATGGTTGAAGAAGATAATGTTACTAATCTTGTATGGGGAATGGATGAGAAATATAATGATTCTTTAATTCATACATGGTTAAATAATTATTTAAATAGTCTAAAAGATTATGAGCATTATTTAAAAACCAATAGTTTTTGTAATGATTTAATTGATGTTGAAAACTATAATTGTAAAGATAATATTGAAGAATATATTGGACTTATTAGTACAAGCGATTATCTATTAGCAGGAGGGAAAAATAGTTATCTTAATAATTCTACTTACTTCTGGACTATTAATAAGGACTTAGATAATAAATCATTATATATCAATAACGAAGGAAGTATTAATAATCTTTCTTATGAAAATGAAAATTATTATAGTTATGGTGTAAGGCCAGTTATTACTTTAAAAGATGAAGTATCATATCTTGATGGAAATGGTAGTAAGAATTCACCCTATATTATTGAAGAACTTGGTGCAGCTTTATTAAAAGATAATAGTGTTGGTAGCTATGTTAAATATCATGATGAATTATTTAGAATTATGAATATTGATGATGAAGGGGTTTCTTTAATTAAAAATGATAATATAAATGTTGAGTTAACTTTTAATAATATATATAACTATTTAGAAAAAAATTACTTAAATAAATTTAATAAAGATGAATTAGTTAAAATAGGTATTACCTCTAATGAGTATAATTATGGTAATAAATATAATTATGTGGTCAATAATAAAGATTCTAGATATATAACTATACCCAAAGTTGGGGATAATTTTATCAATGAAAATAGTGATTATTGGCTTAATACAGTGGGGAATAATAAATTGGGATTATATTATATTATTGATGATAATAAAATGTTTTTTACAGATTTAAAAAGTAATAAACATCAGCTAAGACCAATTATTAAATTAAAAAGTGATTTAGTTGTATCTGGTGGAACAGGTTTTAAAACAGATCCACTAATAGTAGGTGAAGCATGAAATTATTTAAAGAAATAAAAAAAAGCCATTGGACAATTAAAATGTTTTTGCTAGTAGATTTTTTGATTTTAATATGTTTTTTTGTAGTATATGGACCAATTGATAAAGCACGTGTTTTTTGGATTACAACAGCGATGGAAACGGGTAGTCATAGGTATTTTGCTAATATTTTCTACAGTGAAGAAACTATTAAAGATGTTATGAAAAGTAATTATTTAATTGAAGTTGACGAAGATACCAATGTTGAAAGTATTAAAATAGGGCAGGAGGAAAAAATAACAAATTATACGTCAATCTATGAAAAAGAGATATTAGAGCATGAAGAAGGCGCACTATATAAGTTAGTGCAGTTTAAATATAAAGATTTTGATTGTCATATGATTGTAGTATACGATCCAACTAGAGTAGAAATAGGTTATCAAAAAACATTATATCAAGGAAAGATTCTTTCTGACATTGTTAAAGATAATAATGCTATTTTAGGAATTAATGGTGGTGGATATTCATGGGCTACTGGATATCCTAGTGGATTGGTTGTTCATGATGGAAAAATTATTTATTCTTCAGGAACTAAGGCTTATTCAACTGCTGCTATTAATGAAGATGGAGTATTAATTGTTGGAAGGTTAAAAGCTAGTGAAGTAAAAGAAAAAAGAATTAAGGAAGCGGTTAGTTTTGAACCAACACTTATTGTTAATGGTAAAAGTGCTAAATTTCAAGGAACAGGTGGAAGTGGTTTGAATCCAAGAACGGTTATTGGTCAAAGAAAAGACGGTATTATTATTTTCTTGGTAGTTAATGGTTATGGAAATAGATTATCCTGGAAAGGACGTGGAGGAGTATACGTAACTGATTTAATCACTATTCTTGAACGATATAATGTTTATAATGCAATTAATATGGATGGAGGTAGTTCAACAACAATGGTTATTGGTGATAAATTAATCAATGACCCATGTGAACCACAAAAAGATGGACAAGATTTTATTAGGACAGCTTGGTTACTTAAGTAGGAGGACTTATGGCAAATAACGATTTAAAACAAATTAGAAAAAAATATGGTGAACGTATGATGCATCTATGCCGTACTCTTTTTCCTACTATACTTTTAACTCCCGGATTATTACCAAGTATTCTTGAAAAAACCATTGCACCAACCAGTTCAATTGCGGAAGATATTGAAGAAAATGGTTTAGAAAATGAATTTATAAGCTTTATTAATAGTTTTGTTGAAAGAAAAAGAGTTCTTGAAGATAATACATTAACACCATTTGAAATAATGAGGTTAGAAGGTTATACATTATTTGAGTGTCACACAGAAGCTGAAATTCAGTCATATAGAAAATACTACCGTGAAAACGAATTAATATGCACAATAAAGAAAAAAAATCGTTTAAAACGAAATAGAGTCTTCTTTGCGGTAAAGGATAATGCTGATGAAATAAAAAGATCAAGTATTCCTTCACGTGAAGATGAGTATGGCAGGAGTGTTATTAGTATCCAATTTTCACGTGGATCATTTAATGATGTAATAATTGTTTGTCGATATAATCATACAGTTAATGATCCTGATTGCACTTTTGGAAATGATTTAGAAAGAATTCACCCTGGTTTAACTAAGAGTTTTGAAAGATATTATGGTTTGAATATTCAAAAGCCAGTAGGAAATGTTGAATTTTTGGATAGACTATTATTTTATGTTAAAGCGAATAATGGTAAATACTATAGATATAATTGTGATTATGATGAAGTTTATTATTGTGATAATAATATTATTATTGATCATGGCATTGTTATTGATAAATATGCTAAAAATAAAGAGCGATATATTTTAATGGATTACTATATTCTTGATTTACAGGAAAAGAAAATAAGTATTTATGATCGTTTTATCGGAGATAGTTTCGTAGATAGTATTAATGACTTAGGTCCAATAGAAAAAATTGATGTAATAAATGATGGTGAATATCGTATTGTTAAAATAATTTGTAAAAACAATAATAAATGTCAAATAAGATTGGATAAAAGTAATAAAATTGTTGGTTATATTAATAATGATATTGAAGAAATTAAAGATAATTTTATGCCTTTTTCTTTGGCGCTTACTAGTATTGAATTACAAAAGGTAAAAAAAATAAATAATGGCTTTTTATCATATTGTCATAATATCAAGGAAATAAAGATACCTAATATTGTTGAAATCGGTGATGGCTTTATGAAATCGGCTTTTGAAATAGTAAAGTTAAATCTTCCTAAATTAAAAAGAATTGGTAATGATTTTATGGTAGGAAATGTTGCGTTACGGGAATTCATTGCGCCTAACTTAGAAGAAGTAGGTAGTCGATTTTTAATAAGTAATAATAGTCTAGCGGTGGTATCTTTTCCAAAATTAAGAATTACAAGTGAAGGTTTTTTAAAACGTAACAAATTAATAGATAAAAATAATTTGTCCAATAGAACTCAGGAAGAATTACCAGAAGAATATGATGATGAGTTCTTGGAATTTGTGTTTGGAAGAAAAAGGAGATAGATTATATGAATACCGATTTAAAGCGAATTAAAAAGAAATATGGGGAACGCGTAATGCATTTTTGTCGTTCGCACTTTTCAAGTCTTTTAGAAACACCAGGGCTATTACCTGAATTGTTTGAAAAAACTTTTGACCCTAATCCCTATTTGGGAAAGGATATGGCTGAGGTATCAGAATCAAGTGATTTCTTTGTTAGAGTCATTATGTCACAGATAGAAAAAAAACAAGATACTATTGATGGACCATATGAAAATCCTTTTGAGCTCATGAGAAAAGCAGGTTATCGTTTGATAGAATGTCACACTGAGCAAGAAATACAAGCATTTAAAAAATATTATGCTCACGGTGAAGAGTTATGTACATTTAAAGGTGGAAGATTAAATCACTGTTTTGTTTTTTTCGCTGTACGCGATGATGTTGATGATATTAAAAGAGAGGATTTCTTAAATCCTGCGAGAGAAGATCGTTATGGAACTAGTGTCATAAGTATTCAGTTTGATCGCATTGATGGTCTTGTCTCAATTAAAAATCGCTATAATCATACAGTTGATAATCCTGATGCAACTTTTAGTAATAATTTAGATTTTATTATTCCTGGATTACGTGATAGTTTTGAAAAATATATAAGAGATAAATATGATTCGCATTTTTCTATGAATCTGTTTGATTGTTCATCACTTTTATATGTAAAAGGAAATGATGGTAGATATTATAGATTCTTTACTTATGTAGATGGCGTATATTATTGTGAAAATAATATCATTATCGATAATGGTAAAGTAATAACCGATTATTCTGGTGAGAAAAAACCGCAATATATTTTTTGTTCAGATATAAATAGCAATGTTTGTTATATATTTGATACTCATGCCAAAAAAGTGTTTACTTATGATGGTAAAGAAAATGAATTTACAGAAAAAATAAATAGTAGCGGAGTAATTCGGGAAATAAAAGTATGTGAGGTAGCAGATGGTTATAATGAATTAATATTAGTTAAATATGAGGATGGTAGGGAATTCCTAATTCCTGTTAGTAAGTATCTACATAATATAGAATATGGTAATTCAACTAATTATATTATGGCTTCTGATGGTAAATATTATGAAGTAACATGTTCAGTTGGAGATATTTATTATAATGTTTATAATAATATTATTATTGATCATAAAAAGGTTGTAACTGATTATAAATTTCCTATTAGATATCGTCTTTTTAGCATTGGTAATGGCTTAGTTATTATTGATAGGCTTGAAAAAAGAATATTTGGTTATAATGGATTTACTGATCCGTTTATAGATGATTTAAATGCCAATGAAATAGAAAAAATTAGTGTAGATAGAGATATAGGCAATCGCACGCTTACTTATGTAATTAAATATGTCAATGGACAAATAATAAAATTAGATGTTGATAATGGGACTTTAATAAATTGTAATGATAATCGTTCTGAGATAGAAGGAGAAAAAAGAATATGAAAAAAGTAGTAGTGAAGGAAATAAAAAACTATGATTATGTATTAAGTGATGGAAAGAAAATATATAAAAAGAATATTGAATTCTATTCTCATGAAAAACCAATGGTAGGAGATATTATTTATATAGATGATAAAGTATTAGAAGAAATGAATATGTTTTCTTTTGATAATTTATATGAAGATAAAAACGCTACTACTAAAGATATTATAAAAGTAGTATCAGGAAAAAAAGAATATTATTTACAAAGAATATATGGTTAATGAGATAATTACTTGATTAAATTGGTAAAATAATGTTATAATCACTTTGGAGATGTGATTATGTGTAATTACCATATTGGAGATAGGTTTATTATACATAGCTATAAACATGATGGAAATATTCATAGATCTTGGGATGAAGCAATTCTTCTTGACGTAACAGATAATTATCTTGTATTTGGTAATGATCGAACAAAAGTAATAGAATCAGATGGAAGAAGTTGGCGAACTAAAGAACCAGCAATAATGTTTTTCTTTAAACATGATTGGTATAATATTATTGGTCAATTGAAAGAAGATGGAATATATTATTATTGTAATTTAGCAAGTCCTTTCGTTATTGAAGCGAAAACTATAAAGTATATTGATTATGATTTAGATTTACGTGTTTTTCCTGATGGAGCATTTAAGATATTAGATCGTGGTGAATATAAATATCATAAAAATAAAATGCAATATCCTGAGAGTATTGATAAAATAGTTAAAGATGATTTAAGTAAATTGATATCAATAGTTAGAAAAAAAGAGTATCCGTTTAATGCTATGGTAATAAATAATTACTATAAAGAATATGAGAAAATGAAAAAAGTTACTAATTAATAGTAATTTTTTTTATTTGTAATCATATAATAAAATGTCAATAAAATAATTATTGTCAATTTTGTGTAAATGAAATTGAAGAATTTAATTAGCGGTGATATATTAATGGAGTTGTTGTTGAGATTTATCGATTTTTCAGAAAAAAATGATTGACAACATACATTATATTTGGTAATATTAAACCTGTTGCATCCAAAAAAAGCATTAATATACAAATAATAATATTGTTTTGAAAAAAAACAAAAAAAGTTGTTGACTTCTGTTAACGTTTGTGATATTATTATTCATGTTGTGCTTCCAAAGGAGTCAACAAATTAATAATCAGAAAAAATAAAGAAAAAATATCTTGACTTTTAGCTGGTTATTTGTTATATTACTAATGCGCCTTCTTAGAAGACGCAGAAATGATCTTTGAAAACTGAGCAAAACGTCAATTTTTTGTAGCTAGGATTTTTATAATTATTAAAAAAACTTTGAAATATTTTTTTTGAGAGTTTGATCCTGGCTCAGGATGAACGCTGGCGGCATGCCTAAGACATGCAAGTCGTACGAAGTGACCCGTTGAAGTAGA
>JAEEGL014488189.1_pt1 | contig 11179 bp, 6 predicted proteins | sample 9134231 | NCBI WGS metagenome assembly JAEEGL01 (sample SAMN16246548, study PRJNA631951) | gut metagenome | biome: gut microbiome; feature: rumen; material: fiber-attached | host: Bos | place: Iran: Karaj | collected 2018-10
AAAAATAAAGAAATTAATATTGATGATATTGAATTTGCTTTTAATGAAGCTTCTAATTTAATGGATGATATTATTAATAAATTAAATAATAAGAAAAAGGAAATTAATGATAATTGTGATAATGAGAATAATTTATTTATTAATATTAAAGATAAAGATGGAAATGATGTTTTTATTAGGAAAAGATATATTAAATTAATTGAGAATTATCCTAATGATAAAATTAATAATTTTAATGTTTTGGATATTAATAATAATAATGTTTTAATTCCTAAAAATAATTTAAAGAATATTTTAAATGAAAATAATTATGTTTTAATTATCAATAACAATAATGAAAGTTTATTGGTTAAAAAAGATGATTTGAAAAAATTATATAATGAATGGAAAAATTTAAAAGAGAAAAAAGAAATAAATAGTAAAAATCCAGAAAAACTAAAAGAAATAGAACCTTTAAATAATAATATTATTATTCAAAAAGAAATAAATAATTTACCTAATCAAAGTGAAGAAGAAGAATTAAATAAATTAGAAAATGAAAAAGAAGAAACAGAAAAAATTTTAAATGAAAAGAAAAATAATTTAATAAAAGAAATAGAAAATCCAATTAATAATAAATTAATAGAAATACAACCAAATAAATTAATAAACTCTTCATTATATAATCAAATAATAAATAATAATGAAGAAAATGATAATTATACTGTTCCAGAATATTTAACAAAAAAAAAAATTTCAGTATCAAAAAAAAATTTAAAATCAATAAATTTAACAGAAGATAATCAATGTATTTTATTGGAAGAAGCATCAAAAAATAAAAAAATAATATTAAGAATCAATTACATAAAAGAAAAATTAAATAAACCAAATTTAGAAAAAAAACAAATTTTAAAATGTTATGAAGGAAATGAAGAAGAAGTAGATTTATTAGATTTAAATGTATCAATATTAGAAGATGAAAAATTAGAAAATAATAATAATAATCCAGCAAATGATAATTTAAAAAAAATGTTAGAAAATCCTTTAATTTTAATAAAAATAGGTGAACATTTAATCCCAAAAAATATAATAGATACAATTAATGAAGATAAATCAAATAAAAATGAATTTGAAGTTGTTTCTTTTCAATCTGAAATAGAACCTAAAAATAAATATGTTAAAATTACTAAATCTGAAGCTAAAAAAATTAATGATTATCCTCATTTTGTTGAAATTAATATTGAAGAACCTGAAATTGAAGATAATAAAAAAAATAGATTTGTTAAAAAAAGTGATGTTGAAAAAAGCATAACTGATAATAAAGATGAAATTAATTTAAATGATTTTAAAAATGTTAATTTTAAAGCTAAAAAAAATAAAGTGCTTATTTCTCAATATAATACTAATTATGATTTAGGAAAACAAAGTAAAGATTATATTAATGATATTAAAAAAAATATTGATTTTAATAAAACTTTAATTAATGTAATTGATGAAAACGGAAAAAATAATTTAGTAAGAAAAGAATATATTAATTTAATTAAAAATGATAATAATATAATAGATAGATATGAAATTCCAAATGTGAAAGGAGAAAATATTTTTATTTCCAAAAAAAACTTAAATAATACTATTAATTATAATGAATATATTCCAATTACAAATATAGAAAATAATAAATTACATTATATAAATATTCAAAATATAAATGATTTAAATAATATAGATGAAAATTATGAATTTAATGAATTTAACAATAACAATAAATTATCTATTAATGTGAAAAATATTATTATTTCCCAAGATAAAAATAATATAATAAAATTACCTTTGCAACAAGAAGAAATTTTTATGAAAGACTTAATAAAAAAAAGACAAATAATAAATCAAAATAATAATGGTTCTGATATAATATTAATAAATGATAATAATAATCAACCAATGTATGTTTTTTATAAAAATATAAATGATATTAATAATGACATTCAAAGATTTGATTTGGATAAAAATTTAAATCAAAAATATAATAAAAGAGAAAATTATAAAATTACTGATGTTAAAGGAGTTGAACATAAAATCAATATAAATAATTTAAATAAAGCTAAAAATTCTCCTAAACATTGTATTATTATTGTTAATAAACAAAGGAAATTAGTTGATAAAAATAATTTAAAGAATGAATTAAATAAAGCTGATAATTCAAAATATAAAATGCAAAATTTAAAAAATGCAATTAATAATAATGAAAATATTATTATTTCACCTCAAGATTTTCAATTTGATATTATTCAACCTTTTAATCTTCCTGAACAAGATAAATTAACTGAAAAAACAATTCCTTCTTTAAATATTGGAAATAATAATGAAATTAATAGTAATATTTATAGTAATTTTGATAGTAATAAAGATTTTCCTTTAGATATAAATAAAGGAAATCAAAATAAAATTGAAATGAAAATGGATGAAATAACAAATGAGAAAAAACCAATTTCTTTTAAATCAAAACCTAAAGTAATTGAGCAAATAAAATTACCTCCTAAAAATTATTATAATATAAGAAGAGCAATAATAAGAAAAAGACAATCAGATGATGAATAATTATTTATATTAATTAAAATATAAAAAAGAAATCAAAAATTATAATAATTTAAAAAAAATATATAATTAAAACCATTTTTATTATAAAATGTTACCAATAAATTTAAAGATTAAATAAATTTTAAATTAAATAAAAAAACAAAAAATTAAAGGTAATTATTATTGAACTTCCATAGACAATTCTAATTTTCCAACATTTTCATCAAACAAACGAAGACAATTATTTAAATCTTGAAATAAAGAATCTCTTTTTTCATTTACTTTTTCTAAATGATTTCTAAAATTATTAGAAAGAATAATATTATTTAATTTATCATATTCAGAAATTAATCGATTTAAACAAAAACCATATTTTTTTCTTAATTTATTTAATTCTTTCTGTTCAACTTTTTTAATTAAATTAATATCATCATAACTTAAATATAAAGTCATAAAATCATATTTAGCATTATCATATTCAGTATAAAATTTCATAAAATCAGAAATGAATGAATGAATATATTTAAAAAATTCTTTAAATTCAATTTGAAAAATATCTTTTTGTTTTTTATAACCTTCACTCCAACTTTGTGTAATATTTTTATAATTATTTAAAATATTTTTAACTTGAATATTATCATTAAAATTATTAGCTAATTGAGAAAAAGAATTACTTACTTGTATCATTTTTTCAGAGAAAATTTGGAATTGAAAAATAATTTCTTTTAAAGCTTTATTTAAATCAATGAAAGAATTATTTTTTTTTAAAATACTATTTTTTATTTTTTCAGCATAATCATCTTTTTCTTTTCCAGTTTCAATATTAACATAACCATTTAAAGTCATATATTTTTTAATTGAAGTTGGCGGTTCTTCATTATAATAAGTTTCTTTAACATTATTTAATTCTTCTTCATTTGAAGTTAAAAAATCTAAAAAAATAGGAGTTGATCTAATTAAAATATTTTGTGATAAACAAATTAAAAATTTATTAAAATATCTTTTTTTTCTTTTTAAATAATTATCATTTGTTTTATGAAAAAAAGGAATTTTTGGAATTGGAGGAATATAAGCTGTTGGATAAAAAGTTTCTAAAGTTTTTTTTAACCAAATAAAATCTGAAAATGATCTTTCTACTTTTGAATCTAATTCTTTCACTTCTATTGTTAATATATATTCACTAAAAAAAATTCCTGTTTTACTTTTTGAATATTTTGTTATTTCTATATTTAAATTTTGAATTTCTGTTAATTTATTTCTTGGTAATATTTTTGTAGGGACAAAATCTTTTTCTTTTTTTTCTTTCTTTTCTTTTTCTTTAATTTCAAAGTGAACTGTTTTTTTTTTGTTGTAATCTATATTTATAAATTCTGAATGTGATGTTATATATGATGTTGATTGAAGTTCTTGAAATGCTTTCACATATTTTTCTATGTTCTCATATGACCATGTTGACATATTTATTTCTTCTAAACCTGTTTCTTTTTTTAAAAAATCCTCAAATTCATTTATGTCATATTTCTTGTCTAAAATTTCTTTCTGGATTAATGCTCGCTTTTTTTCTGAATCATCTGACATTTTTTTAATTTTTTTAATTTTAGTGATGTTTAATGGTTAGTTAATTTTTTTTTTTATTTTTTTTCAATTAGAAGTTTATATTAATTTTTTATAATAATATATTTTCAAACGAAAAATAGATAAAAAAGAAATTTTAATTGTGAAATAAAAATCATTTTATGCAATTTTATTAAACATTAAAAACTTTAGAAATTATAATATAAAATGCGTATATTATTAAATCAAAAACAATAATTTAATCTCAATCAAAAAATAAATAAATAAAAAAATAGATAATAATATAATATTAATAAATTCCTTTAATTCCTTAAAATTTATTTATATAATAATAAAAAATACAAATAAAAATAAAAAAAATAAACAATTAAAAACTAAAAAATATAATAAATCTAATTTCATTTATTGTATTCAACTAAATTTTTTTTTTTGCTCTTTATGAACATTTTATATACAATCAAATAATATAAATACAAATATTAAAAGTGCTATTATGAAAATAATAGCATTAATTATAATTATTTTAATAATCATCCTCATCAAAATAAACATCGAAGAGTTCATTATTATTATTAAACAAAGAATTAGTTTGTAAATCTAAATTTTTTCTTTCATCCTTCTCATTTTTATTAAAAGAAGGTTGATACGACAATTTTAAATTTGTCGAATTATCTTTAAAATTAACATTATTAATATTACCATTAACATTATTAATATTATTATTATTATAACTTAAAGAACTACCTTCAGTAGAATTAAGAGGATAATTTTTATTTAAAGAATCTTTATTATTAAAACAAATATTATTAATACTACAATTATTATAATATTTTTTTTTAAGAGAAGAATAAAATCTATTTTTAATCATATCAGTAGTTCGATTGTTGAAGTAAGAATTAATTTTTGCCCATTTAGCTCCATATTTTTCATATAATTTAATAATTAAAAAATCTTCATCACTTGTAAATTTATTTTTATTTATATTAGGAGATAAAACATTAATATATCTATCTCTTATTTGTTTTCCATTTCTAGTTTTAATAATATTACTTATTTTAGACCATGATTTACCATATTCTTTAATTAAATTTAATATTAAAGTGTCTTCTTCTTTCTTCCAACTTCCTTTATTTATTCCTGGTCTTATTCTTTTATATCTACTAAAACATTGATGATATGTTTTATTATGAAAATTTAATGCTATTTCTTTCCAATTTTTACCTTTGTTTTCTTCTACTAATTTTATTAATTTTTTATCTTCTTCTTTTGACCATTTCTTTTGGTTTATTACTTTCTTTATTTCAAATATTTTCTTTTTCTTTTTTAATGGATTTTCCTCCATTTTAATATTTTTATTTTTTATTATTTATAAGATTTCTTCATATCTTTTTATCTTATTATTTTTTTATTAGGCTTTTTTAATTTTTTTTTTTCAATGATTAAAAAAGGTTTTTTTTGGTTTTTGAATATAAATTAATCAAAAATTTTATTAATTATTTTTCAATTTTTCTTTTAGAGAGTTAATACTTTTTTCTTTTGATAATATTTTCGTTGAAAAGGTTAAAATATTGTAGTTTAGTAAATTGTGAGTTTTTTAATAATTTTATTAATTTAATAAAATAAGAATATGCTTTTTTGACTGTAAAAAATATTATTCAATTAAAGTATATTTTATATTCTTTATAAATTAATTAAGAAAAGTGAAAATACTTAATTATTAACTTTAATTTTTAATAATATTTGCTTTTTAATAATAACGAATTTCCATTTTTTATCTTATTAAAAAAACAGAATAAATTAATTTTTTATTTTTTTAAAACAAAAAAAATAAAAAATTAAATAATAAAAATATATATTTTGAATTACTGAAAAAACTTCTTATTTTCAAATTTAATTAATATTTTATGGGAGTATGTACTTCACAAAATAAAAATGATAACGAAACAATATTATCAAATAACTTATCTCAAAATAAAAATATAAAAATTAAAAATAAGAGAGACAGTTTAACAGGAACATATCAACAATCAATAAAGGAATCACTAATTTTAAAAGATAAAAAAAGAAAAATATCAAATTCAATAGAACCCAATTTTCAAAAAATAAATAATAATTCATTATTATCTATAAATATAATAGATAATACAAATAATAAAAATTCAAAAGAATATAAATTAGATTTTCCTGCTTCAATTGGAGAATATGAATCACCAATTTTTGTAAATGAAAATGAAAAAATAGAAATAACAATAAAATCAAAAGAAAATATGATTTGGTCTTTTTTAAATGATGAAAATACTGATTATAAAGGATATAATTATATTAAACATAATCAATTAAATTTAGGTTGTCTTTTATGTAGATTTTCAGAAAGTAAAGAAATATTTGAAATTAATAACAATAAAGTAATTATTGAAAAACATTCTAAAGGAATTTTAATTTTATTTTGTAATTTAGATTTAAATGATGTTTCAAATTATCGGTTTAAAGGATATATTACTTTAAAAATAAAAGGAGGAAAGAAATTAGATTATAATAAATTATATAATTTATGTGGATATAAATTATCTGAAATTGCGGTTTTAAATGATATGAATAATGATAGTGAACTTCAAATATTTAGATATATTAATATGGCAAGAATATCTCCTAAAAAATTTAGTGAAGATTATTTATATTTTTTAAATGAAAATGAAGAAATAATTAAAATAATGAAAAAAAATAAATCTTTAAATGAATTTAATATAAGTTTACAATTGACTAATGCTGCTAAAATTCATAATAAAGATTTATTTAATAATTGTACTATTGGTCATGTTGGAAGTGATAAAACAAATATAAAAAATAGAATTAATAAATTTGAGAGTGATATTAATTATTTTGGAGAAAATCTTTATTTCGGAATTAATAATCCTCTTTTAATTGTTATAAATATGCTTATTGATAAATATGGAAATGATAAAGTTAATAGAAATAATATTTTAGATAATAATTTTCAAGATATTGGAATTTCTTTAACAGAACATTTAATTTATGGATTTTCTTGTGTTATTGTTTTTGGGAAAAAAAAAAAAAACAATATATTTTAATATATACTCTTATTTTAGTATTTTTTATTTATATAGATGTTATTAAATTTGTTTTTAAATTAATATTTTCTGTTAAATCCTAAATTTAAATTTCTAATTATACTATAATCAAAAAATTTATTGTATCAAATATTTATTTTTTTTTATTCTTTAATCCTTTTTTAAAATTAAATCATACATCAGTCAAATTTTATTTGATAATTTCTACAATTATTATAAATTAATTAAAAAATTGTCTTTTGATATAAATTTTTAATTATATTATTTAAATATATATTTTATTAATTAAATTTTTTAAATAATGAAAGATGAACATCAAATTTTAATTGATGCTTTACCTTATATTGATAATAATGTAATAGATGATGAAAGTGTTGAAAATTTAATAGAAAAAGAAATGAATAATATCAACAAAAAAATAATTGATGATGAAATTAATAACAAATATAAATTAAAAGTTGAAGCAATTAATAAGGATAAAATAGATATAATTAATTTTTTTGATTATGTAAAATTTGATATTCCAAAAGAAAAAAATAATGAAAGTGAATGGAATAAAATTTTTAAAAATTTAAATTGTGAAATTGAAAATTTACAAAATGATTCTTTGAATTTAGAATTAATGAATACAATTGGAGTTAAATATTGGGAAAGTTTTATTAAAAATTTTAGAAATGTTATTAATACAATGGAACAAGAAAAAAATACTTTAAATTCAGAAATATTATATTTAAATAAAAAAAGAAAATTTAATCAATTAAATTATAAAGAAGAATTAGATAAATTACAATTAGAAATAAATACTCAAAAACAATTATTAAAAGAATCAACTAAAAAAAATGAAAAAAAATAAAATATTTAAAAATATTTAACTATATAAAATCCAAATAAAATATTATAAATATATAAAACAAAAAACAATCTTTTAAAAAACAAAACAAAAAAAAATTTAATATATAAACTTAACTCAACAAAAATTAAAATCCTATATAACTAATTTTTAACCTTAATTAAAAAAAGAAAAATGATCAAGCACTCATAAATCTATTTCTTTTATTAAAATTAAAGTAAAAATTAGAATTATTATTATTAGAAGAAACAGAAGTATTATCATCAGATAATTTATTATGATTAACAGAAATAAAATCTTCATATAATTGAATTCTATTTTCTTTAGTTTCTTCTTGATTAGAATGATAAATAATTTCAAAAGTTAATAATCTTGGTCTTTTAAGCATATTTTCATCTATTTTTTCAAAGTGATTAAATTCATTTAAACATTTTAAATAACTAACATAATAATTATCATATAATTTTTTATGACTAAATTGACATCTACTTCCATAATTACAATAACCATTTTCAAAAAATTGTTTACATAATTTTGTTTTATAATTAAAACTCATTTTTCGATTTTTTAATTCATTTTCTCCATGAGCAAAAGCACAATTATCACCATATTTACAAAAATTATTCATTTCCCAATAATGACATATTTCTGTTTTCCATTTTGTTCTAAAATCTTTTGTGTCTCCACTTTTTTTCTTCTTTTTTTTTTCACTCTTTTTATCTATTTCTATTTCTATGCCTTTATTATATGATAATCCTGAATATTCATCTTCTATTAATTCTTCTATTTCTTTCTCTTTTCTTTCTATTTCTTTTGATAAGTTTAAACTCTTTTCTTCTTCTATTTCTTTTTCTTTAATTTTTGTTTTTTCTGCTTTTTCTTTTTTTAGATTTTCACTTTCGATATCATATTTTTTTCCAGAGTTATTTTGATTTTTTTTTTTCGAAATTTGATATTTTTTTATATTTGACATTTTTTTTAATTTTTTTTTAATATTGTTTTGTATAAATTATAATATTTTTTATTATTTTTTAATTAATAAGTAATTGAATATTCTTTTATATTATTTTTTATTATTAATTTCTTTTTTATTTTAAATAATTTCAATTCAATTTACCAAATAAATTCATTAAAATCAATAAAAATAATTTCTATTTTATCATTTTTATCTAAAATAGAAATATAAATAGGAAAATATTTATTTTGAGTAGATTTATTTTTTTGACTAATTTTAAGATTAATATTAATAAATTTTTTTAAATAGTTTTGACAATTTTAATATTTCTTTATTTATTTTCTTAAAAAAGGAAAAATAAAATAAAATAAAAAATTTTTAAAAAACAACATATTAAATTTTTATCCAAAAAAAACAAAAAATAAAATTTTTAAACTCCTAATTGTTTAATTTTATGATGAACATAAAAAATATCTTGAGAATTTTTTCTAAAAGCTTTAATCCCTTCTTTAATATTAATAACATTTTTTCCTAAACCAGTTTTTAAAGTAAGTAAAAAATTTTCAATAGTATCAATTTTAGATTGTAACTCGATTTTAGTTTTAGAATTATCAGGAACATTAACAAATTTATTAATTAAATTTTCAATACTATCATCATTAACAGTTAATTTATTAATTTCTTCTTTAACTTTATTTTCAGTTTTTTCATAATCAGTTAATAAATTTTGATATATATTTTTATATTTATTTAATTCACTTATATCATTTTCAACTTTTTTATTTTCTTCTTTAATCAATTTAATTTGATTATTTATATTATCATTTTGTTGTTGAAAATAATTAATTTGATTTTTTAAAGTTTGATTTTTTTTTTCTGAAATTAATTTCCTTAATTTTTGATGTTCTGTTGTATTACATTCAATATTATCTTCTAAATTAATTTGAGATTTTAATTTAAACGAATTTCCTTTTAAAATTGTTCCTTCAGTATCAGAACTTACTTTTATTAAAGTTGCATCTTCTAAAGTACAAATTGGATCATAATAAACATTTTTTTTTGAGTTTTCAAAAGGAAAACTTTTTTTAAATTTATTTTGAATTACTTTTACTATTTCATCAAAAAAATCTATTTTATTATTCCATTTTAATAAAGATTCATATTTAAATTTTAATGTTGATTTTGCTATTATATTATTATATTCATCTTTTAGTTTTTTTGAAGGAATTCCTTGAAAAACTATTGTTGGTCCTTTTTTTAATAAGTTGTTATATAAAAAAAAATAAGTTTGAAGACTGTTTTTTTCTATTTCAATTTTATAACTTATTAATATTATTTTATTACTTCCTTCTTCATTGTCTTGATATAAAAATATTTCTGCATTTTTTAATTTTTTTTTTATTATTTCTATTATAAAACTCTTTGTTGCTTCATTATATGGAGTTTGACTTAATGCTTGAGTTATGTTTAGAACCATCTTTTATTTTTATTTTTTGTTTTTTTATTTATTTTGGCTATTTTAAAAGTTATTCTTAAATTGATTTTTTTCTTTTTTTTTAATTTTTTTAATAAGTTTTATTTAGGTTTTGGGATTTTAAAAATTATATCTTTATTTGTTTAATTGATTATTTTTTAAGATATTATAATAAATTAATTCATATTAATTTTTGAAATAATAAATTAATCATAAAAAACAATTAAAAATCTATAATTTCTTAAAAGATATAAAAAAAATACCTATTTTTTCTGAAAATATACTTTTCGTTTAAATGATTACATTTTAAATTTTTTTCTGATAAGATTCCTCTTAATATATTTGATATTATTTTTTTTTGTTTTTTTCTTTTCTTGGAGCAATATCGTTATAAGTTAAATTTATTGTTTGATTTAAATTTACTCTATTTCCCCTAATTTATTTTTTAGATTTTTTTAGTTACTCACTTTTATTATTTAAAATCATTGAGTCTTATTAATTTTTAATTTAATATTTATATTAATAAAATATTAATTAATTTAAAAAAAAATAAATTTAAAAAATATTTAAATTCAAAAAAATAGAAATATTATAATGACAGAAAATATAAATTTTAATGATTACATAGAAAATAATTGTTTCTTAGCTTCCCAATATAATTTTATGAATCAAGTTGATTT
>JAEEGL014703086.1_pt1 | contig 11179 bp, 10 predicted proteins | sample 9134231 | NCBI WGS metagenome assembly JAEEGL01 (sample SAMN16246548, study PRJNA631951) | gut metagenome | biome: gut microbiome; feature: rumen; material: fiber-attached | host: Bos | place: Iran: Karaj | collected 2018-10
ACCACTGCCATCATCATAGCCACCCATAGCGATTCCGGTTTCATTGGCAAGCATATTCTTTGCAGTATTAACAAGACCTGCATTGGGCTCATCAAGAATATTGGCACCATTGCTGACCTTTTCTTTATCATCGGTATAAATATATACACCACTTGAAGATGTAAGAATAGCTGTACCTGTCTTTCCAACTCTGATCGATGAAACCATGTCATCAATATTTGAAAGCTCCATGTCTACTGTTACACAGCCGACATAAACTCCATTATCATAGATAGGAGCTGAACAGCTGGACATGATCCTACCACTGGTAGGGTCATAGTATGGGTCAGTGATGATAGCCTGTCCTTCAGAAAGAGCCTTGGCATTCATGTAGTATTCCTGATTAAAGTAATCATATTCTGCATTACTGTATTCCCAAGTCTCTACAATCTGTCCACTGTCTTTATACCAATAGGGACCAATGTATTTCTCATTTGCATCAAATGTATTAGGCTCAAACCAAACACCTGATCCAAGAATAGAATCATTATTATTGATGATCTTGCTGATGGTGCCTTTGTAGTTATCCATCTGAACAAACCGATATGAAGTTGAGATCATCTGCGCAATATCCACGCAGGTAGTTCTGATAACTTCCAGTTTTCCATCAACACTGTTAACATTTGCCTGCAGGGTCTGCTGCATCTGCGTAGTCGTAGCCTCTCTAATAGCGGTACGGCTGGAACTTGCTGCGATCACTGTAAGCAAGATCATTGCGATTGCAACAACCGGTAAAATGCACAGTAACATTTTTGCTCTTAGGCTTAACTTTTTCATCTATCCACGCTCCTTCTTATTTATTTGATAGTTCATATACAAATACGAAATATCGTCAGAAAACGTCTACTGTTATTGTACATTATATCAAGACTTAATATTCTAAAATAAATATAAATATAGGTTAACAATCAATAAAAAAAATCACTACTCTGATGCTTTCGGTAACCGCATAATTTCTAAACATTTTCTAACCGAGCTTTATCATTATTTAATAATATTAAGTGCGTTTTTATGTTTATTTATCATTTTACTTCATGTTAGAATTACTTTGTTAAGTACTACATTTTTTTGAAAGGATGAGTGGCTTATGAATGCTGATCAGTTTCGTCGTGCTAACGGTAACAGTTATAACGTTTGTGTCATCATATTTGCGTGTGGAGCATTAATGACTGTTTATAATGCTTTTTCAGAAGGAATGTCAGGAGGAAAACTTGCTGTTTTCATATCTGTTCTTATTGGCGCAGCTATGGCAAGTGCAGGATATTTCAAGTATTCCACAGAAAAGCTTGGATCTATCCTCATAATGGGCGGCTCAACTCTCTTTTACTTTGTTATTCTGATTGCTGAGGATAAGATAGCTTACTTTGCGCTTGGTCTCCCCATCCTGATATGCAGTATCATTTATCTTAATGTCAGACTCTGTAAAGCAGGTATAGGAGCAATCACTGTCTCATATGGTATCACTCTTATAAAATCAATCGTCACAACAGGAACTTTTAATGTTGAACACATTCCTGTTCTCGTGACTCTCGGTCTTGCATTTGTTGCCTGCATTGCTACAGTTTCTCTTCTCACAAAGTTTAATGAAGAAAACAATGCAACAATTACAAAGAATGCTGAAGAAACAATGGATGCCGGAAATAAGATGGCAGAAATTGCAAATACTATCTCGGATCTCTTTAATGAATCACAGCAGGATATGCAGGATCTGCAGGATATTATCTCCTCACAGCATTCAGGAATGATGGATATTGCAAGCAGCATGGAATCAACAGCACAGGCCATCACCACTCAGGCTCAGAGAGTACAGCAGATTCAGGAAGAGACAGCTACTACAGAGCAGCATAGAAAAGATATGACGAAAGCTTCCGAAAGCGCTCAGGATGCTGTTCGTGAAGGTGTTAAAGTCATCGGAGAGCTCAAAGAAAAATCTCAGGATGTTACAAGAACCAGTCAGGTTACCGTTGATGCAACTCAGGCTGTTATCAATAAGGTTGAAGAAGTTACAAAGATTGTAAGTTCCATCATGTCGATTGCAAAACAGACTAACCTCCTTGCTCTTAACGCCAGCATTGAGGCAGCAAGAGCCGGCGAAGCCGGTAAGGGCTTCGCAGTAGTTGCTAACGATGTACGAGAGCTTGCAGCTGAAACAAATACCGCATCAACCGAGATTACAAATATCATCAACGAGCTTAATGAAGATGTTCAGAAAGCAATGGCAAGTATCGACGATACAGTAGCTTCTGTTTCAGAGCAGAACGAAATGATAACATCTGTTGGTGACAACTTTAACAGCATCAACACAAACGTATCGGAAATGCTCTCTCGCTTCTCAGAAATCGGCGAAGGCATGAAATCAATCGCAGATTCAACAACAGAGATCAACGACAGTATCTCGAACCTGTCAGCTACCAGCCAGGAAGTTGCTTCTCTCTCCAATGAAGGTGTTAACGCATCTGAGACAGCTGTTGATAAGTTTGAATCCTTCAAGAAGATACTCGGAAATATCTTCCAGCAGGCTAACAAGCTTAAAGATATACAGACAACGAAGGAATAAATCCAAAAATAATGACAATAAAAAGAAGGCTTGCAAGCCTTCTTTTTATTGTCATTATTCAGTATGTGCGCTCTTATAATCCTCAACCGATGTTACGATCCAGGTATCGGTCTCAGGATTTTTCTCCAAAGTAAGATTTATAGCATAGGTTGTCTCAGAAGAATTAAGGATCTCATCCTCATATATCTCCATGATAATACGTATCATGTCATTGTAAGTCTTCTCTTCCGCAACCTCTTCTCCCTGTTCATAAAGAGCTGCTATCTCTTCTTCATTATTGGTATAATACGCCTCTGTCGCCTCTCCGATCTTGGCCGCAACAGACTCGCTCTGCATCAGCTCAACCGGGAACTTTGTCTTAAGTGTTGCCACAGCCGTCGCCGTATTATCCTTGTCAACTTCAACACCGCACACCTCATAATCCCTTATGAGTCTCTCAAACATTGCGCAAAATGTATCAACCTCAGCCTTTGTATCATCTGTAAGCTCTGAAGTATTAAATCCCTGTACAAACGCAGCCACAAGTGCATCCGCATCAAAAAGCTGTACAAAATCTCCCGTAGCCACCTCAGAAGACGCATAATTATTGATATCCTCATCAGACTCATCTGCCACAATAGCCAAAAACTTTCCAGCAGTCTCCTCCACCTTACTCTTATCCTGCGAAGCACAACCCGTAAGCACTCCCGTAGCCATAACAACAGCCCCCAAAAGTGCCACCAATCTATTTATCTTAAGCATTGCCAAATCTCCATCCTTACTTTTTTATCTATAATAATCATTCAGGCTAAAACCAACCTAAATATCCTAAAATCAAGTTTTACACAATACAGATTGTAGCATACAATCCCCAACTTGGCTATCGCAACCGTTCACTCGCATGCGTACAAGAAATTGTTAAGCGAAATTTAATCGTAATTACATTTGTAAAATGTTAGAATATAGTGTGTGGTATTTATTTTCTTATTCAAGGAGGGATTTAGATGAGAGTACTTTTCGGTGAAGGAATTGTTAAGGAAGTTAGTGCCGTTGAAGTTAAACCGTTGGATTTTGGCGATGGCCAGATTGCAGGCACACAGATTGATTTTTTGCTGACAACAGGTGATAACGTTAAATACATATATAGTCAGAATGTAGCTATTGAGGAGTCCGGACAGAGGGCTATTGATTTTGTAAAACAGCTCTATACTAATGGTTTTGCAGACTTCACTCATGAGCCTGTTGAAATGCTTTAATTTTTTGATAAATAAGGATATGAAAAGGCTCTATGCACTTTCGATGCATAGAGCCTTAGTTCTGTTGTTCTTCCATTGTTTTCTCCATATAAACTGTAAAGATCATCTCTTTCCAAGACGACCCTGGTTTTTGAGTTCAATGAGCAGATCAAATACAACCCCCAATGGTAAACCTGTAATATGGGCTACTTTCTCAGGATCTGGATAGTATTCATTTTCGCAGTCCTTTGTAATGCAGTCCATTACTTCCATTCGAGCATCCAGTGTAGCTGTCATACACGTATTTCCTCCTTTCCCAAATAATCAAACAATTCAAACACAGAATATCTCTGCCTCTTTTATATTATATCGTATTTTTATCCGCATAGTTAACAGTTTTGTATTAAAAATTTATAAAATAATGCACATTATAGCAGATTTTCAAAGATAAGGAGGATGATCATTGCAGAAATAGGGCAAAGAAACGTGTCACAGCCGCCGGGGGCAAGAAATTCCACAATTGTCGTGACAACTGCGGTAATTAAAGAAACAAGTACAGTCATGGGAATACTGTACCTGTTGTAGATCATGAGCACAGCAAATACGCTAAGAAAACAGAATGTAAACATAGCAAGAGAACCTTCCAGAGTTTTTCTCTTCTCTCTGCCTATCCTGTGCTTTCCATATTTTTTACCAACGAGTGCCGCTGCAGCATCACCGGGGCCCCAGGCAAGGAATGAAGTAGCGACTAAAAATCGCTCTCCATAGAGGCCCCAGCATGCTATTGCTACGGCGACGTAGGTCGTAACCAACATAAGATAACTATTAGCATAATCCCCGCTTTTTCTTGCATTCATGAATGAAGATAATCCGGGGATTTTTGCCATCAGTCGAAGAAGAGGATAAAAAACCAAAACCGATGCTCCTGCATAGGCAACCGACATTTTCCAGTCTTCGAGGGCATAAAGCCACATTATTGCCAGCACAACCGAAAGCATATGAATAGTTTTTCTAAATACTTCCTTGCGGTAAGTACTCATCAAACCTCCCGATCATTCAACTGAGTTTATCAGTCCAAATACTTCTTCTTTAATCTTTTTATTTGTATCAAGAGCAGCTTCTCTGCTGTCACGATTCGAGTAGAAATAGAACTTGATCTTAGGCTCTGTTCCACTTGGTCTTATAGCAAACCATGAACCGTTATCCAAGAACAGCCTTATAGCGTTCTGTGGAGGAATATCCTCATAGCCGTTAATGTAATCAATAACCTTGTCCACTTTGCTTCCGGCAACTTCTGACGGGATATTTTCCCTGAACCACTTCATCATGCGCTGAATGCGCTGTGCTCCCGGTATTCCCTCCAGCACGATATTGGGTTCATCCTCAGCAAAGAATCCGTACTTGGCGTAGATTTCCTGAAGTACATCCCACAAAGTCTTGCCCTGTTTGCGATAGTAAGCTGCTGCCTCGGCAACGAGCATACCTGCGCTGATTCCGTCTTTATCACGGATATCCTCGCAAACAGCATATCCAACAGACTCCTCATAGCCAAACAGATATGTGTAGCCGTTCTCATGAAGGTAAGGAATCTTACCACAGATATTCTTAAAGCCAGTGAGCGTCTCGAACATCTCAACACCGTATGCCTTTGCCATGATAGTTGAGAGTGTTGATGTCACTATGGATTTTACCATTGCTCCCTTTGCAGGAAGTGTACCAGCTGACTTGTGTCCTTCAAGCACATAGTTAACCAAAAGATATCCTGTCTGATTGCCGTTAAGAGGGATGTAATTGCCATTGTCGTCTCTGATCTCTATGGCAAATCTGTCTGAGTCAGGGTCTGTAGCCATCAAAAGCTCTGCACCGAATTCTCTTCCGTACTGCTCACTGAGCTTAAATGCCTTTGGATCCTCAGGATTGGGATATCCGACAGTTGTAAAATCAGGATCGGGATTTTCCTGTTCAGGAACGATCTTCCAATTGGAGAACCCTCTGTCTTTCAGCATCTGTCTGAAAGGAATAGAGCCGCAGCCGTTAAGTGGTGTGTAAACAAGCGGGATTGAAAGATCCAGCTCATCGCCTTCATGAATAGCCATGCTCTCGATCTTGTCCAGGTACTCTCTGTCATATTCTTCGCCAAGAACGATGATCTTGCCACTGTTAACGCCTTCGTGAAAATCAGATGTCTTAATACCGCTCCAGATATCCACAGCGTTTATCTTCTCTGTCATGCCGTCTGCAACATCTGAAGAAACCTGACATCCGTCATCCCAATATGCCTTGTAGCCGTTGTACTCTCTTGGGTTATGAGATGCTGTGATGTTAATGCCTGATACGGTTCCAAGCCTTCTGATCATAAATGCCAGCTCAGGTGTAGGACGAAGATCCGGGAAAGTATATACCTTGATACCATTTGCAGCGAAAATGCCTGCTGCCAGCTGTGAAAACTCTTTTGAAAAATGTCTGGGATCATGAGCGATGATAACACCTTTCTCACATGCTTCTTTTCCCTTTGAAACAATATAGTCAGCGACACCCTGTGACGCCTTGCCTACTGTAAGAAAATTCATGCGGTTAGTTCCGGCTCCGACTTTGCCGCGAAGTCCGGCTGTACCAAAAGAGAGATCCTGATAAAATCTGTCCTCTATTTCTCTCTCATCGTCCTTAATAGACTCAAGTTCTTTCTTTAAAGGATCATCTTCCTGCAGCTTTTCAAGCCATTCATTGTAACGTGCCTTGTAGTCCATTCTTACCTCCTGAATTGTTTATATTTTAATATTATTATATTCAATAATCCGCTAATTAATATCATATATATTCTTGGTCAAAAACTCAATAAATATAAGCAAATTAGGTCATTTACACTCATCATAATCATCGAGGAAATGATGCTTTTTGCCGTCCGCTGTCTTGTAGCATATAACAGTGTTCAAAGATACGTTCTCCACGCTCTTGAATATGTTGGCCTCAATGTAAGGGCTTCTCTCACGAAGCTCTGCGATCAGCGACTTTATCTCTGCGCGCTTACTGCCCTTGTCTGTTCCTCCACAACTTGCACAGCTCTCAGTGAGCCTGCACGCGCAGTTTATGAACTTAAGCTCATTGTAGTTCATCCACTTCTTGATATCTTCCTCACGCACAAGATAGAGCGGACGTATCAGCTCCATGCCTTCAAAGTTGGTGCTGTGAAGCTTGGGCATCATTGTCTGTACCTGACCGCCATAGAGCATTCCCATAAGTATGGTCTCGATGACGTCATCATAGTGATGTCCGAGAGCTATTTTGTTGCAGCCAAGCTCTTTTGCCTTGCTGTAAAGAGCGCCTCTCCTCATCCTTGCGCAGAGGTAACATGGCGATCCGCCTGCGGCATCAACGATGTCAAACATATCCGAATCAAATACCGTTATCGGTATCTGCATGATCTTGGCGTTATTGAGAATGGTCTCATAGTTGATCCTGTTGTAGCCCGGATTCATGACCATATATACGACTTCAAAGTTCTTTTTCCCGTGCCTTTCAAGTTCCTGGAAAAGCTTGGCCATGAGCATTGAATCCTTGCCGCCTGAAATACACACCGCGATCCTGTCCCCGTCCTTTATGAGGTCATAGGTATTGATAGCCTTTGTGAACTGGCTCCAGAGCTCCGCCCTGAATTTCTTGATGATACTGCGCTCAATATCTATACACCTTGTGTCCGCCTTGTTTTCATCCGAAAGCTGATTCTCGATCTGATATCTGTAGTAGCTGTAGATTCCACCTTCTATGCTGTAGATCTCATACCCCGACGGGCACAGCTCCTCACATATCTCCAGCGAATGCTTTCCGGAAAAACAGATAAGGTAGACCGGAACGTCTTTTTCAAGCTCATCTTTATGTTCCACAAAGCCCTGCCATGGAATATTTACAGCGCCCGGGTAAGAGCCCTTTGCAAACTCCGACTTATCTCTTATGTCTATAATTAACTTCTTGCGCATATTTGGTCTCATCTCTTCTATCTGTCTGGAATACTGCATCTTAATTCTCCTAAACAAATGCGTAGTTAAACTGTTGACTGCTCATAGTAACATATTACTGCAAAAGAAACAATTGAAACAAATGCCAAAAGTATTATTATATAAAGGAGGTTTTACTCAGAGTATTTTTAATTGGAGCTATCTTATGTCAGGTCTGTTACTTGCAATCTTTGATCTTATAGGCACTGTTGCCTTTTCCATATCCGGTGCGATTACCGGTATCCAGAAAAAAATGGATATCTTCGGAGTCAACATTCTGGCCATCCTCACAGCATGCGGAGGTGGACTTTTGCGCGACATCGTCATGGGAGATTTCCCGCCGAAGATGTTCGTCAATCCATTTTACGTGGTCATTGCTGCAGTTGTAGCCAATATCGTCTTTCTGATCATGTATTATCACAAGCCCATTCCACAGAAATTTGCAGGGCTCTACGACAAGGGTTTATTTGTCTTCGACACGCTCGGACTCGCAGCTTTCATGGTAGACGGTGTCATGATAGGTGCCAATTTCGGATACGAGAACGACCACTTTTTTCTCGTATTTCTTGGTTTCATAACCGGCGTCGGTGGCGGTGTTCTGCGAGATGTTCTCTCTATACAGATGCCTGCCATCTTTGTAAAACACGTGTATGCACTTCCCGTTATCATAGGCGGAATCCTTATGGTCGTCCTTCATGACCTCACAGGAATGTGGCATGCATCCATGATTGCAGGCTTTGCAGTAGTTCTTTTGCTCCGCATCCTCGCAAGGCATTACCTCTGGAATCTGCCAAAAGTATCTATCTAATAAAATAGCTTTAGTGCAGGACACAGAACAATCCATGTTATCAATTTCAACTTATATAAAAATCAGACAGGAGAATTTTCAGCATGATAAGAGTAGAAAGAGTAAGTACTAAAGACACAAAAGAAATCCTGGCTATATACACGCCATACGTTGAGAAGACTGCGATAACCTTCGAGTATGAAGTGCCCTCCCTTTCTGAGTTCGAAGAAAGGATAAGGACAATCTCATCCAAGTACCCTTATATCAAAGCATTAAATGATGAAGGTGAGATCGTCGGCTATGCTTACGCCTCTTCCTTCAAAGGAAGACGTGCTTACGACTGGTCTGTTGAGAGCACTGTCTATGTCAGGGAAGATCAAAAGAGAAACGGCGTCGGTAAGGCTCTTTATGAAGCCCTTGAAGGTTCTCTTGCAGCTATGGGAATCTTAAATGTAAACGCCTGCATTGCTTACCTTCGGGACGGCGAAAGAGACGAGCATCTTACCAACGACAGTTTCTTTTTCCACGATAAGCTTGGCTATAAGCTTGTAGGAACCTTCCATGACAGCGGCTTCAAGTTCGGCAAATGGTACGACATGATCTGGATGGAAAAAATGCTTGGAGAGCATAACGCTACTCCTTCACCGGTAGCCTTTGGAAACTGGAGCATTTAATGCATCTGTCGCACGCATACCTTGTTCTTACCGGTCTCCTTGGCTTCATACAAAGCAGCATCAGCTCTCTGGAATACATCATCTGCAGTATCATTCTGCGTGTATGATGTAAGTCCGGCGCTGATGGTCTTATGGCCGACCTCTCCAAAGTCTGTGTTTTCTACCATCTTTCTTATTTCTTCAACCTTATCAAGTGCCTCATCCATTGTTAAATTGGGCAGCACAAATAAAAATTCTTCTCCGCCCCATCTTCCAACGATTCCGCTTGGAATTGTCTCAATTTCAGTTTTAAGGATATCTGCTATTGTCTTAAGAACCTTGTCACCCTCTGCGTGGCCGTAAGTATCGTTGACATTTTTGAAATCGTCTATATCAATGATTCCGATGATAAGCCCGATATTAAAGTTCTTGGCATGAAAGCATGCAGTCCTGATCATCTGATCAATAACACGGCGATTGCCAAGCCCTGTCAGTTCATCCGTATCAGCCATCTGCCTTAGTTCTTCATTGGCCGCGCGAAGCTCTGCTGCCGTCACATTGATGAATGTGGCAAGACGTCTTACCATAGAGATCTGGCCGTGCATCTTCTGCTCTTCACTCATCTCTATCTTTTTATCCCCAACTCCCGTTGGCTGTGCAATGGCCTCTCCGCCCTCTCGCATACTGATGGCGATGAGCGTTACGTGATGCTCTATGAGGTACTTATCCATCCTCATGATCTCACCACTTGAATAATAACCGCACACAGGAGCCAGCTTGCTGAAGGGGCCTGTTTCCTTGTTTATCAGATATTTCCAGTAGAGTCTTCTTACACCGCAGGAATACAAAAAGATTGCCTGTGGCGCAAACTCTTTTACTGTCTCAGTCAGTTCTTCCACATCACTTCTGATCACATCGGGATCGCCGTATGACAGATTGACCGTGGTTCCTTTGTCGAGATCCGCAGCGAGAATAATAGAGCCGTCTTCGCTGTTACAGGAAAACGGGAGCCTTAGAACACTCTGGCCGTGCTGCCAGGTCATTATAGGGAACTCCAGAATATTGCTAAAGAAATCATCATTTGCATGAATATCCAGGTACTTGCTGTAAATCTCAGCCGCCGGCTTTCCGTCCAGTTCATAGAGACGCTTTCCCTCTATTTTGGTCGCCGTAAGGTCTTTTCCCAGAGGCTTCCAGCCTATGGCATGATGTATATCAACATGCAGATCTTCCCCCGCATAGGTAACAAGAAGTGCTCCAGCATGGGATATTCCGTTCTCGTTCATAACGCGGGTGTGCGTGTCCGCAATATCAGCCGCAGCGCTTCCACCGCCAAATATCTTTACATCTTCCCTGCACTTTTCTACTTCATCCAAAACCTTGTGGGAGCTTATTGTCTTAAGCGTAATGAAAACCTCTGCAGCCTTGATTCCATCCGTTTCATTGATGATATCCCTGATATTTTCGCCAATTTCTTTTTCCTTATCTGCTTCGCAGTCGAAAAGATAACATTTAACAGAAGTGGATTCAAAAACTGAAACTGCCATAACAAGACCGTACTCAGCCAGATGTCCGTCGCAGATATCGCCGTTGGAGCTGGTTCCTCCAATATTCGCATCGGAGAACATCTCAAGTATCTCCTCCTGCACCTGCCTTACTTTATCATCATCAAAAAGAATCGAATAAAGATGGAACATTATAGATTTGTATGGATTAACAGCTGTATAGGAATATACCTCCCTAAGAGCTGCTGTCACTTCCTTGGGATCTGTAAACTCATAGTTAAACTGCTTCATTACTTTGCCTCACGAATAAAAAATTTCTTTTTGTTTTCATTCTCATTTTACTCCCTGCTTTCCTGAAACTCATCAATTACCTTATAAATCTCAAGATTAGGGTCATCCATCATTTTTATGTGTGTGTCAAGGTTAAGGATC
>JAEEGL014835176.1_pt1 | contig 11179 bp, 11 predicted proteins | sample 9134231 | NCBI WGS metagenome assembly JAEEGL01 (sample SAMN16246548, study PRJNA631951) | gut metagenome | biome: gut microbiome; feature: rumen; material: fiber-attached | host: Bos | place: Iran: Karaj | collected 2018-10
ACGATATCAAGGTCGAGATCCCGCCCGAGGAGATTAAGATGGACGTTTACCGCGCGTCCGGCGCAGGCGGTCAGAAGGTCAACAAGACCTCATCCGCCGTTCGTCTGACCCATATCCCGACGGGTATCGTGGTCGCCTCGCAGGTTGAGCGCTCGCAGTATCAGAACCGCGACGTAGCCATGAAGATGCTCATCTCAAAGCTCATGGAGATCAAGGAGCGCGAGCATTACGACAAGATCGAAGACATCAAGGGCGAGCAGAAGAAGATCGAATGGGGCAGCCAGATCCGCTCCTATGTGTTCATGCCCTATACGCTCGCGAAGGATCACCGCACGAATTATGAAAACGGCAACATCAACGCGGTGATGGACGGCGATATCGACGGCTTCATCAGCGCGTACCTGAAGATGAACGCCAAGAAGAAAAACGAGATATAAAACGAAATCAGCCCCCGGAAAAACCGGGGGCTGAATCTTTTGTCATACCATTTTTTCGCTGAGCTTTTCGCCGCCAAGGATATGGAAATGCAGATGTTCGACGGTCTGTCCGGCATCCGGCCCGCAGTTGGAAACGACGCGGTAGCTTTCAAGCCCTTCCTGCGCGGCGACCTTGGCGGCTGTGACAAGGACGTGCGCGACCAGCGCGGCGTTTCCTTCGTTGATCGCGGAGAAGGCGGGGATATGTTCCTTCGGGATCACGAGGATATGCACCTTTGCCTGCGGGTTGATATCGCGGAATGCAAGGCACAGCTCGTCTTCATAAACCTTGGTCGAGGGGATCTCACCGGAAACGATCTTGCAGAAAATACACATACATTAGCCTTCTTTCTATTATTCGTTTAAGATCAAGTTCGCTTTTTTCAGCACGAGGACGACGATCGGCACAAGGACAATGTGCAGGATGATGCCCGGGATGGATTTGAGCACTACGCTGGAAATAAACATCTCCATCGTAAGCTGAGTGCCGTTGATGCCAAGAAGAATATAGTCGGCAATACCCCAGACGATGCGTCCGCCGATCATGGCGAGGATCAGCGTCACATAGACGTAGACGGGCTTCTTCGGGAAAGCCTTATAAAGGATCCCGGCGAGGAAGCCATAGGCCGCAAGTTCGAATGCCATGGCGACGGCGTTCGGGAAAAGTGCCGGCATGCCGAACAGGATCGAACGCAGAAGCGGTGCGATGAAGCCGACGGCAAGGCCCCAGCCCCAGCCGCATACGAAGCCGCAAAGAAGCACCGGGATATGCATCGGCGAGAGCATTTGTCCGATCTGCGGGATCTGACCGGTCAGAAAGGGAAGCACCAGACACAGTGCTAGGAACAGTGCGGAAAAGGTCAGTTTTTTGATGCTTTTGCTCATATAGGATATACCTCCGAAAGTTTATTTACTTAATAGAAAACGAATATGCTCGATGGCGTCGTTGAGAACGGCGGTCGTATTTTGATTTACGCCGGAGACATAGGTATTGCACAGGTTCATCGGGATCAGGACGCGCTGCGCCGCAGACTGCGCGACGGAATTTGCCATAATGGGGGAGATCTCGCCCATAAGGGAATCGGCGACCGTTATGCCGAGCGGTCCGACGATGATGTCCGCGGTGCGGCAGGCGACGACGACCGGGTTTTCACCGGTGGCGACGTTGTGCGCGCCGCCGCGCAGCATGCTTGCGGTTGCCGTGCTGTTGGTGCCGACCGCCATGATTTCGACGTCAGGGAAATTATCGAGGATCTGTTCGACGAGCGTGCGGCCGAGCTTGCCGCCCTGTCCGTCTATGACAAGAATCTTCATGGATCTGCCCTTTCTTTTTCAATATATGCAATAAAGAAAAACGTATGGCAAAAGGCAGCCTCGCGGCTGCCTTTCTCTGGAGCTACTGGCCGGATTCGAACCGGCGACCTGCTGATTACGAATCAGCTGCTCTACCGACTGAGCCACAGTAGCATCACGCGAAAGGTATAATATCATATCTGCGTCCGGAAGTCAAGCCCTGATGAAAAGAAAAATCAAACGGAAGCAGGCTTTGCAGGTCTTGTCAGGAAGCAGCGGCCGAAGTCCTTTGCAAGTGCTTCACGCGCCTTTTTGGCTTCCTGAAAGCTTCCAAACAGCGCGAAAACCGCGCTGCCCGCGCCGGACATCATGGCGCCGCGCGCACCGAGGGAAAGCAGCTTTTCGCGGATCTCGGCGATCTTCGGATGCATCGCGCAGACCGGCGCTTCAAGGCTGTTGCCGAGCGCTGCGCAGATTTCGCCGAGGCTGCCCGACTGCATGGCGCGAAGCATCACGTCCGTATCGGGACAAAGCTGTGCGCCGTATTCGTCGAACGCCGCGTAGGCTTTCGGCGTAGATACGGAAAAGGGAGGCTTGACGATGAGGACGGGCAGATTGGGAAGCGAGGGGATCGGGGTCAGCTTTTCGCCGATCCCACGCGCAAGACACGCCCCGCCGAAGATAAAAAATGGCACGTCCGCGCCGATCCCTGCCGCGATTTCGGCAAGCTCTTCTTTGGGAAGACCCATATGATGCAGACTGTTCAGCGCCGTCAGCGCTGCAGCCGCGTCGCTCGATCCGCCGCCGAGTCCTGCGCCGACAGGGATATTCTTCTCAAGCCGGACGGAAAGACCAGTCATGGAAACTCCGGTTTTTTCATAGAAGCGTGCGGCGGCTTTCCAGATAAGATTGCGCTCGTCCGTGGGCACATAAGGCCGGGAACAGCGAATTTCGGTTTTCCCGCTGTCCGTAAGCCGTATATCCAGACGATCATGAAGATCCAGCGTCTGCATCACGCTTTCGATCTCGTGATATCCGTCCTGTCTGCGTGCCCCGACAGAAAGCAGAAGATTGATTTTTGCGTAGGCCGGTAATTCCATAGCATTTACCACGGGAAATACATGCCCGGAATATCCAGAAGGAAAAGCGCAAGTGCAGCTCCGCCGAGGAAGAACAGGCCGATGAGTTTGAAGATCAGAAGTACAACGGAGAGATTGCGGCGATTGGTGTTGACGCGGGAGAGACTTGCCCAGACGATGAGAAAAATAAGGCCGATGACAGGAACAAAAGACAAAAGGATCGTCCCCAGAAAACCGCCGACGGACAGAGGAGGATCATAATCTGTCTCCGTTGCTTTCCGGGAAGGAGCGGCCGCTTGGATACTCTGCGGATCGGTATACTGCGCGGAAGGATAAGTTACGGGCCGTGACGGCGCGCCATAAGTGGGAGCCGTCTGTGCCGAAGGCTGATAGGGGCGGGACTGCGAAAGTGACTCGTAAACGAAGGACGGACGTGCCGTCGGTTTGCGTGTCTCCGGTCTTTCGATCCCGGTCTCCGGGATCTCGGGTTTCTGCGTTTCCGGCTCCCGGGCCTCGGTTTCCAATGTTTCCGGTTCCCGGATCTCCGTTTCCGATGCTTCCGTTTCCGGGATTCCCGGCTCGGGAATTTCCGTTTCCGGAGGCTCCGGTTCCGGTTCTCTGCCGGGAAGGGTCATGCCGCAGAACATGCATCTGACGCCGGTTTCTTCTATAGGATTTCCGCAGTACGGACATTTCATGGCGCATACCTCGCTGCATTTCAGGATATGCTCGTATTATATCATATTTTCGGAAAAGAACAAATCTTTTTCTTCGCTTTTCCCGCTTGCGGTATCTGCGCTTCTATGGTACCATGGGTTGAGAACAGGAGGCAAGGCATGAAGAAGGAAGAAAAGAAAGTGTTCTGGGGCTTTCTGCCCTTTGATTATCGGGTGAGCGAATCCCTTTTTTCCCGGATGGCGGCAAAGGGATGGTTCATAAAAAGCGTCAGTCCCTATATCGCCGTTTTTGAAGCGGACGAACCGAAAACGCGAAGGTATTATGCCAGGATCTACGCCAATGAAGACCTCGGAGAAAAAAGCCGTGCGAAATATCTGGAACAGATGAACAAGGAAGGCTTCCGTCCCGCCTGTGATTATGACCGGTATTTCTGGTTCTTTACGGAAGGAGAGGATGCGCGCGCGGTCCCGGATACGGCTTCTTCCGATGAAAAACGGCTGTTCGGCTCGGCGGTCTGGCGCAAGGAGATCTACGCGCTGATCCTTCTCGTCCTTGCGGCGGGCTTCGGCGCGGTCAAGCTCTATAATCCGAGCTACACAAGCTTTATTACCTATTCCGAATTCTCAAGACTTGTCCTGCTTCCCGCCTTTCTGCCGCTGATCGTTTTGTTCGGCGCCTGTATCCTGACCTGGGCGCTTGTGTACCGTGCAAAGCTGAAAAGGGGAGAAGCGCTGCCCGTTCCGTCGGAACGAGCCGCAAAATTCCGGCGTCTGCTCGTCTTCGGCCCCGTGTTTCTGTTTTTCACGCTCCTTCTGCTTGCCGTGATCCTGGACGCCTGTACAGGCTACGCAAAAACCATCCTGCTGATCTCGCCGATCGCACTCGTCGCCTGCGTCGCGCTCATCATCCGCGCACTGAAAAAACGCGGACGCGCAGCGATCATCGGGCGGCTCGTCATCATTATCGCCATCATCGTCTGCATCGCCGTATATGCGCTCGGCAATTTCCAGACTTTTTCAGCCGAACTTCCGGAAAACGCGCCCGCCGCGACGCTGGCCATGCTGGACGGAGAGCATGTGCTCAAAAAAACAAGTTATGTACAAACCTCCAGCCCGGCCGTTTCTCTGCATTTCATTTATAAAGAGCTTGCCGAGGACGGCGCGAGCGCGAATACGGAGTATTTCAACTGCCGCAGCGCGTTCTTCGCGGATCAGATCTATGCCTGTATCAAAAAAGCGCTGGTCGGAACCGACACGGGCTATACGCTGACCAGAGACGGAAACGTGATCGTCTATCAGGAACTGAAAGAAAACTGAAAAAAACCGGAAGCCGCGGCTTCCGGTTTTTTATATCATGTTTCATCTGTCTGTTCGGACTCGGCTTCCTTTTCCGTGTCAGATGTTTCTTCCTGCGGTGTTTCCGGCTGTTCTTCGCCTTCTCCCTCCGCAGGCTCCGCCATGGCGTGGACCAGGTTGAAATACTGGCCCTCTTCGACCGTGACGTAAACGCCCTGGCCCGGATCTCCGCTTGCAAGCAGTGTTCTTTCCAGCGGATCCGAAGAATCATAGATCTCATAGAAGGAATCCGGCGTTCCGTCCGTATATACGCGATAGGTGCCGGGCTCGATATCCTTGCCGACGCGGTACATGAAGTCGTGCAGGACAGCGGGCGCGGTGAGGGAGATCGCGGTCGATACGGCAAAGCGAACGCCGCTTACAACAAGCACCTGCCCGTCTTTCAGCGTAAGGAAATAACCGCCGTAGAAAGTGCCGGAAACGAGCTTTTCGATATAGCGCCCATCGGCGTAGAGATCAAGCGTGACGCCGTCCGCCGAAGTGGGACTGAAGAAATATTCGCCTGCGTCCAGATCCTTGCCGACCACATAGGTGCCGTCCGAATAGGAACGGATCTCCGGGATGCCTTCGTTTTCCATGGAGTAATCCACATACTCGCCGAACACGACGCCGAGGCTGGAATCGTAGCCTGCATAGAGATAATAGAAATAGCAGATGCTGCCGGCCGGCAGATCGGGGATCGTGAACATGGAATCAAGAAGGATGACGTTGCCGATCGCGGTCTGCAGAAGGATGCAGCGCATGCCTTCGATGACGTCGTAGCCCACGACGAGAGCCTGGATATAGAAGTACTCATAGGAGTATTCATTGAAGGTCTTTCCGGCGGTGAAAAACTCCAGCGGCGTCGGGATGGAGATCTCGCGCGGAAGGTTTTCCGCCTTGTACTGTTCCTCTGTTTTGTCTTCCAGCGTGGAGAACAACGGGGCGTTTGTCGGCGCTTCTTCCGTATCCTCGCCGTCCTGCGTATTGCCTGTATTTTCCGTAGGCGAGAGATCTCCGATCGTCTGGACCTGTTTCCCGGTTTGCTGAGCCGTTGTTTTTTCGGGACGGGTAAAATGGACCACGGCGGCGGCGATCGCGCCGACCAGTACAACGGCCAGAGCGATGCCGATGATCAGACGGGTTTTGGATTTTTTCTTTTTTTCTTCCGGCTTTATCGCTTCTTCCTGAGCGATTTCTTCCGGAGCAGCCGATTCCGGGTGCTGTGCATTCTGTGCGATGATCGCCTGGATCCTGCGGCGTTCGGCGTCTTCGTCGCCGGGAACATACGCGGGGCCTTCCCAGACCGCGCCGGCCTGGACCTGCTCTTCCTGACCGTCCGTCTCTTCGGAACGGTCTACGTATTTATGGGCCTGTTCGATTTCGGATTGGAGCTCCTGCGTCTGCACGGATGGATTTTCCGTTTCTTCCGCCGGTACGTCCTGCGGGATATTCAAATTGTTTTCCTGTTCGTCCATATCGGAAACCTCCGTTCGTAGGATGTATATATTATACTGCGGGAAAGCTCTTGATTCAACTTTTCATCCGCAAAAAGAAAATTGTTTACATTTTGCCGGATTTCAATTGATTTTTCGATTCGTTCGTGATAAAATAAGACAAACATTTTTGACGGGAGCTGGGAAGATGCGCAAATAAGCTGTATTTTCATATCGGATGCGCTTTATGCGCCCGAAAGGAGGTATAGCCATGCGCTTTTTCAGCCGTTAAGAAAAAGGACGTATGCCTGTTTTTCGGAAGAAAAACAGGCTTTTTTCTGGATTCGGAGGTCAAGAATGCTGCAAATCAAAAATCTTTCCATTACGATGGAAATCAATAATCACACGATCCTGAAGGATTTTACGTTTCATCTTTCGCCGACGCACCGCGCGGCGATCATAGGGGAGGAAGGGAACGGGAAAAGCACGCTTTTGAAGCTTATTCACGATCCGGAGCTCGTATCCTCTTACGCGTCCTATTCAGGTACAATACAGAAAGACGGGATGAAGACCGGATATCTGCCGCAGGAGCTTTCGCCGGAGGACGCGGAAAAGGATGTGTACACCTATCTTTCCGAGGAATCGGGATTCTGGGAGCATACGCCCGCCCAGCTTCATGAGATCGCGCAGGCGGTCAGCCTCGACGCAGAGCTATTCTATTCGGAGCGGATCATGCGCACTTTTTCCGGCGGCGAACGCGTGAAACTGGAAATGACGAAGGTCATGCTTTCACGTCCCGATCTGTATCTTCTGGACGAGCCGACGAACGATATCGATCTGAAAACGATCCGTTGGCTTCAGGATTTTCTTCTGAAGCTCGAACGGCCCGTGATGTTTATCAGCCACGACGAAACGCTTCTCGAAAACACCGCGAACTGCATCATCCACATCGAGCGGCTTCGAAAAAAGCAGGTGCCGCGATCCACGGTTTATTCCGGATCGTATCTTGACTATGTGTCCTCCCGCGCCGCGGCGTTTTCCCATCAGGCGCAGATGGCGCGATCGGAGAAGGAAGCTTACGACGAGAAAATGGACAAATGGCGGCAGATCTACGAGCGCGTGCATCATTAACAGGGCACTCTCACGCGTGCTGCGCCATCCACGGGCAGGCTTTTGAGAAAGAAGATGAAGTCCGTCCTTGCGACCGGCCGCCGCTTCGAGCGTGAGAAGGAAAACATGACGCAGATGCCGGAATACGAGGATGCGATCGATCTCGCTTTTGGTGAAATCGAAGTCGCGCAGGGCAGACTGTTGCTGGATTATCAGCTCGACAGGCTTTCCATAGAAGACAGGCTGCTTGCGGAAAATATCCGGCTCGTCATCCGTTCGGGTGACCATATCGGGATCTTCGGCGACAACGGAACGGGCAAGACGACGCTTCTTCGCGCGATCGCCTCGGCGCTTACCGAAAAATACGGAAGAAAAGTCGCCTATATGCCGCAGAATTATGAGGAACAGCTCGATTTCTCCATGCCGGTCCTCGATTTTCTCGCGCCGTCGGGAGACAAAGCGGATATCACGAAAGCGCGCACGTTCATGGGCAGCCTCAAATATACCGCGCAGGAGATGACGGCTTCCGCATCACGCCTGTCCGGCGGACAAAAGGCGAAGCTGTACTTTTTGAAAATGGCGCTGACGCAGCCGGAGATCCTGGTACTGGACGAACCTTCCCGAAATCTCAGCCCGCTTTCCGGGCCTGTCCTGCGCGAAACGCTCAGCGCATATTCGGGGACGATCGTAAGCGTATCGCACGACAGAAAATACCTTGCCGAGGTCTGTGACCGTCTGTATCGTCTGACAAAAGACGGGCTTGTCCTTGTAAACGCAGAGGAATTATGAAAAAGAGAGCCGTAATCATCATGAATCCCGTTTCCGGGATGAAGATCGGAAAACGCTATCTGGCCGACATCATCTATCTTTTTACCTGCCATGATTATGAAACGCTGTGTCTTATGACGCAGGCGCGCGGGGACGGGGAGAAACTTGCCTTTACGCACGCGGCGCAGGCAGATCTGGTCGTCTGCATCGGCGGAGACGGCACGTTTACGGAGGTGGCGTCCGGCGTTGTCCGTTCCGGCGCAGAGACGCCGATCGGCTATATTCCGGCAGGCTCGACCAACGATTTCGCGAACAGCCTGCATCTTCCGCATGATCTGATGCAGGCGGCGAAGGCGATCATTTTCGGCGATCCGCATAAATACGATATGTGTCTGTTCGGAAAACGGTACTTTTCCTATATCGCTTCCTTCGGCGCATTCACACGCGCCTCGTACTCCGCGCCGCAGAACCTTAAGAATCTTTTCGGGCACGCGGCTTATATCCTGGAAGGGATCCGCGAGCTTTCCACCGTCAGAGCGGAACATGTCCGCATCGAACTGGACGACGGGCGGATACTGGAGGAAGATTATCTATTCGGCGGCATCTGCAATTCCACCTCGGTCGGCGGCGTGCTTTCGCTCGATCCAAAGCGCGTGGATATGAACGACGGGCTGTTTGAAATGCTGCTTGTAAAATCGCCGCACAGTACTCTGGAGCTGACGGAATGCGTGCGCGCGCTGCGCGAGCAGAATTATGATTCGCCGATGCTGACGCTGTGCAGCGTCCCGCATGTCCGGGTATGGCCTCCGCATCCGATGGACTGGTCGCTCGACGGCGAGCATATCCGTCTGGAAGAAAGCGTCGATATATACAATGTCCGCGACGCGATCACGATCGTAAAATGAAGAAAGGCCGCGAAGCCGCGGCCTTTCCGATCTTACTTTTTTTGCAGCTGTTTGGTTTTCTCAAGCGCTGTCGCAAGCAGGATGCCGAGCACGCCGCAGGACAGGATCTCGCCGATGCCGACGGTTAGGGCAAAATAGAAATAGGAACCCGGAACCTGATAGGCAAACATAAGAATGAACGGCACGATGACGGTATTGGCCAAGATCGGCCAGATCGGCCCCGTCCACTTGGTTTTGGACAGGAAGCGCGTGCCTAAAGCGCCGAGCAGGGTGGCAAAGGTGCCGCCGATAACGTCCCATAGGACGCATCCGGTCGTAAGATTGGCGATCAGGCAGCCGATGGTCAGGCCGGGGATCGCATAAGGCGTGAACAGCGGAAGTATCGTCAGCGCTTCGCTCACGCGAAGCTGGATCGCGCCGCTTGCAAGGCCGAATGCGTTTGACAGGTGCGTGAGCACTACATAGAGCGCGGCGATGACCGCCGCATGCGTGATGCGGCTTGCGGACTTGGACAGTTTGGGCATTTTGGACATTTGCGCATCTCCTTTAGTTTTGTTTTTTCCGGCAGGAGATCCCCGGAAAGGTCATTCGTCTTTTTCGAATGCATCCTGCCTTCAGTGAGGAAGGTCTCGAACTCACTGAGGCAAATTATATCGAAAGAAACCGCTGCGGTCAAGCACGTTTATCCCAAAGATCGGGATGATTTTCCGCAAAGAAAGGGCATTTATGGACAAACTCCGTTACGGAAAAGAATATACGGCGTCGATTCGGGGCTATAATTCGCAGGGCGACGGCGTTGCGCGCGTCGGCGGCGAAGTCGTCTTTGTCCCGGGCACGGCGGATGGGGACGAATGCCGCATCCGCGTCGTGAACACGCGTTCCAAATATGCGTGGGGCGAGCTTCTGGAAGTGCTGACGCCGAGCGAAGTGCGGGTCGACCCGGGATGCGGCGCCTATCCGGCCTGCGGCGGGTGTGCGCTGCGTCATATCCGGTACGAAGAAGAACTGAAGCTGAAGGCGCAGCGCGTACGCGACGCCTTTTCGCGCATCGCGGGACTCGAGGTCGAGCTTGAAGATATCACCGGTGCGCCGCAGATCGAGCGATACCGCAACAAGGCGATCTTTCCCGTACAGCGCATAAAAGACGGAAATATCGCGGGCTTTTATAAGCGCGCGAGCCACGAGATCGTCCCGTTTTCCGACTGTCTGCTTGAAAGCGAGGCTTCGCAGCGCATCCTGCGCGCGGTGCTTGCGTATATGGAGAAATACAACGTGCGCGCTTATGATGAAAAAACCGGGAATGGCATCGTGCGGCATGTCTTTGTCCGCACGTCGCGTTCGGGTGAGAGCATAGCCTGCATCGTCGCGGCGCGGGAGCATCTTCCGATGCAGGATAGACTGATTGAGCTTCTTCATCAGGCGGAGCCAGGACTTTGCGGCGTGCTTCTGAATGTCAATCAGCGCCGGGACAACGTGCTCATGTCGGGCGCCTCTAAGGTTTTGCGGGGCAGAGGCTATATCGAAGAAACGCTCCTCGGAAAGATCTTCGTTTTATCCGCAGATTCCTTTTTCCAGATCAATCCCGCCCAGACGGAGAACCTCTATGCCTGCGCGGGGGAATTTCTCGGACAGTGCGGGGATCTTTTGGAGCTGTACTGCGGAGTCGGCAGCATCGGGATCTGCCTTTCCGGACACGCGCAGCGCGTGACCGGCGTGGAGATCGTTCCGCAGGCAATCGAGGACGCGAAACGAAATGCCGAGCGCAACGGCCTTGAAAATATCCGCTTTTTCTGCGCGGATGCGGGACAGGCCGCGGAAAAGCTCTGCGCACAGGGCGAACGTCCGGACGCGGTTCTGGTCGACCCGCCGCGCAAGGGCATGGACGAGGCATGCATCGCCGCCATCGTGAAAATGGAACCGGAAAAGATTGTCTATATCTCCTGCAATCCCGCCACGCAGGCGCGCGACTGCGCGGCTCTTGCAGAGCACGGATATACCGTCGAGCGTCTTCGCGCGTTCGATATGTTCCCACGCACGAGCCACGTGGAGACGGTATGTTTATTGTCCAAACTTTCTGAAGTCAAGAATCATATCAGTGTG
>JAEEGL015148204.1_pt1 | contig 11179 bp, 6 predicted proteins | sample 9134231 | NCBI WGS metagenome assembly JAEEGL01 (sample SAMN16246548, study PRJNA631951) | gut metagenome | biome: gut microbiome; feature: rumen; material: fiber-attached | host: Bos | place: Iran: Karaj | collected 2018-10
CGAATCCCTAATGGTGCACCAGACGTGAGTTGGCTCGTTGGTCAAGAGGTTAAGACGCTGGCCTCTCACGCCGGAAACATGGGTTCGATTCCCGTACGAGTCACCAAAATTTTAAGGTTGGGAATTAATTTTTCGCTTGAGGGCGCTTTTTATTTAAAAGTGCTCTCGTTTTTTGTTAGGAAGTTTGTGTTAAATCTGCATTTAATATTTAATTCTTATTTTTATTAAATTAAAATCTTTTTTCGTAGATTAAAGTTTTCACCTATTGCCCGTTATAGATCTATCTTCCAGGGTATAGACCTAAACCTTTTTTATGCTACTGGACGGCCGTTCTACGCTAAGCTTGCTTTTTATTTTTTCAGTCATCACTAATTTTCTAGTACAACTTTTTTCTATAATGAATCTTTTAGAATTATTTAGTTTGAGCCGTGTTTGTAGTTTTGAGATATTTTTAAGTAAGAAGTTTTGCAATAGACTTGTTGTCAAACTTATGCACCTTAATTTCTGGCAATGCTAAACCCAATATGTAAACTGAAAATTTGTCAATTCAAAAATATTAAATCCATCATCCGCTTTTTGCACTGCCTAGCACTTTGAATTATTGATACAATTCTTTTTGCAATACGCTAAAACATGATCCTTTGCATAAATATATTAGTGTAGTAAATATATTACCGTTAAAAACATGAAGCTTCTTTCGCAAAGCACTAAGAATAAATATAATGTTTTAACAAAAACTTCAAAATATTATTATTTTATGAGATAATATTTTTAAAATAAGTAAATTAAAATTTTCATTATTTTCATTACTATTATTATCAACCGATTCATCATTTTTATTGTTTATAACCGCTTTATTATTGTTTGTAATTTTAAGTACAATAAAATATAAAACAGTCCAAAAAATTCCATTAACTGTAAGTGCGACCGGTAAAATAACTTTAGAGTTTGGCCCTTTTTCCGAAATTTTTTCCTGGGCTACTGCAATATCTTTTTGCACGTCATCTATAATATCAATACTACCATTATCACTGTTGACTTGATCTTCTGTTTCTTCTACCTCGTCGATAACTTGACTTTGCCGCTCTTGGCTGTCTTCTCTCGAATCTTTTTTATCTATAAAATTTTTTTTTACAGTATAGGCTGAACCTCCCAAAGTTAAGGCACCAACTAACCCACCTGCAGCTCTTAAACCAATCTTTTTATTATCACCTAGACCTTCTTTAGACTCAGTATCGCTAGCTTCGTTGCCGCTAATATACACAAAATCACGATCTTTAACACTGTTTTTGTTTCTATCCTCGCCCACAAGTTGCGAATTCATATTTACAACACCTTCTCCGAGATTATCTACTGCACTTACCATAATTTGTGCACTAATACCCAAAGTCATAAATCTGAATAATACCGATGCATTAATTACATATTAATTTGTTGATATATCTTAATTTTAAATTAAAAGCAAGTTACTACAATCAATTTTAAAATACGATATCAAAAATACAAGATGATTTATAAATTTTAAAAAAATTTCAAAAAATAGTTGATTTTGAAAAAACTAAGTGATAGAATGCTATTGTTTGGTGCCGATGACGCTGGAGCTACACCCGTTCCCATCTCGAACACGGTAGTTAAGCCTGGTGGTGCAGAAAATACTTAGTCAGCGATGACTGGGGAAAATATGTAGGCGCCGAATTTTTTTTGTGACTAATTAAACACGCTTTTTAAATTTTAATATGTATTTTTTATTTAACGTTGTTGCAAGTTCAGGATTATTTTTTTGTACTCAAAATTCATACTGTGTTGTTTAAAGGATAGCTCTAGATTTATACTTTAAAGTTTTTCTTATTAATTATATTTTTCCACTTATTATGTTTAATATAATATGTTTGAATAAAAGTTCGTGATGCCATCGGCAGTGCAAAATTTTAATAAATAGTTTGATATTTTATCTATTGTGAGGTGTTCAAAACAAAAAATTAAGCAAAGATTGTTACTAAAAAATTGGTCTTTTGCATCTTTTTTAACGTTACGTTATTAAGGTTCAATTTGTTAATCTACCTACTTTTTGCACTGTTAAAATGTAGAAGTAGTTAAAAGTTTAAATTTTTTAAATGAAAAACAAAATTGTAATTATATTTGTGTCTTTTTGAATAGCACAATATTTTATTTACGAACATCAGTTGTATATTTAAAAATTTATAAATCAGATAATAATTGTTAAGCAAACGCATACATATAAATAAATATAAAAAGATTTTTATCTTATACTCTAATTTTATAAACTTTTAAATATACGTTTTGTTTATATTATGTCTACATTGGGCTCTTTTTTTACAAATTTAATAATTTTATTAATAATTATCTTTGCCACTGTCAAAAAAATACCAGTTTTCGATGCATTTATTGAAGGCGCAAAAGAAGGCATAAAATCTACAGTTAAACTTGCTCCTGTAATTTTAGCCTTAATTGTATCAGTTAACATGTTTAAAGAGTCTGGTGCTATGGATGTTTTAGTTAAACTTTTAACTCCAATAGCTAATTTTTTGAATATGCCGAAAGATATTGTCCCACTCGTATTAATAAAGCCGATTTCTGGTAGCGGCTCTTTAGCATTGGTGTCGTCTATTTTTAAAGACTTCGGTCCAGATTCATTCATAGGTAAATTAGCTTCTGTAATAATGGCATCTTCAGAAACAACATTCTACATACTAACCGTATATTTAGCATCAAGTAAATTTAAACTAACAAAAAAACTTATATTTACAGCAATTTTGGTAAATATATTTAGTTTTTTAGTTTCAAGTACTATTGTTAAATTAATGTTTTAGTTATTTTATAAGAATTTTCTTTACATTTTTTAAAAAATATGTTACTATATGCTAAATACAATCAAATATGGAAATAACAAATTTAGAATAATGCTTTGTTAGTTTTTATTTTGTTTTTTATTTACCAAATTGTCGAACAAGCGATTATCTAAAAATCAATAAGGGGGGTAGTTACCTGTGGATAAAAACAAAGTGCTAGATTTTTTTGATTATCTTAAGAATGATAAAGAGTCTGCTGAAAAATTTAAAACCATAACAGAAAAGCTTAGCACTGTTAAAAATGAAGAAAGTGCTAAAAAATTGTTGGAAGAAGAGCTAATACCTTTTGCGAAATCTAAAGGTTATAATATTACTTATGAAGATTTTTTAAATTTTACGAAAACTCAAGAAACAGAACTCTCTGACGATATACTAGAAATGGCCAGTGGTGGTCGAAGCGAGTTTTGGAATAGAATAGGTCAGTCACTTTTAATTTTTGGTACAGGAGCCGGACTCTTTGCCGGAGCTACTTTTAATGCAATGGGTGGATTTGGTGGAGGAAAGAGTAAATCTAGTGATAACAGGCCGGCAGCTGTTCAGACTGTAGACCAAAACCGTACCAAAAGTAGTATAAACAATATAAGGAAAGAACTTCAAGATAGGAATAAAGAGTCAGAAATCGACAAAGAGCTGGGTACTAAGGCAAAGGATGATACTTATGTGTCTTCTAACAAATCAAAATCTAACAGATCATTTCGTAATACAGTCGCAAGAGCAAATAAAGGTGCTAACACTAAAGCAAGGGGCGCATATCTTAACAAAGCTGATAACCTAGAAATGAAGTCCAGGTTCGATGCAAGTAAAGTTTCAGAAGAAAATAAAAAAGTTGTAGAGAAAGTAAAAGAAATAGTAAAAAGTAAAGATGAAGTAAAAAAAGGCGAAGACAAAGTGGAAGAAATAAAAAAAGAGGAAAAAGTTGAAGAGAAAGTAGAGGCTGTTAAAAAAGCAGAATTACCAAAACTTAGAATTGATGGAAAAGGAGGCGAAGAACTAAAGAAAGAGGCAAATGATTATTTAAAAGGATTAGATGGCAAAATAATAAAAAACAATGCAAATATTTTAAAAAAATTTTTTACACTCGGTTTTGGAAAAAATTTTATAGCACAGGAAGATGTAAATTTAATAGACGTATTGAATGTAATTAAAGATTTGAATAAATTAACAAACAAAATTAAAAGTGATTCAAAAAATGTGGACTTTAGTGCTGAAAATAAAAAAATTAATGAGTACAAAAGTAATTGTCAAGAGGCTATAAAAGCAGGGCTTAAAGAAATTAACCAAAAACACAGTGCAACAAAATGGGAAGATGTAGCTAATAAAGACAAATACGAAGAAGCATTAAAAGACATCGAAAACTTTGTTGGTAAAACTAATGATATTGAAGCTAATTATGAAGGTTTTGAAGATAGCGCAAAAGGTTTAAAAGAAACAATCAAAACAATAGAAAAATTCCAAACCAATCTAGAAAAATATGAAAATTACTTTAAAGAAATAAATAAGATTTTTGATGAAATTAAAAGCGATAGCGATCCTGAAAAAGTGAAAAAAGATTTGTTGGATGTTTTAAATAATTTAGATAAAAATGACCATGTAGCTGCTAAAAATGACTCATTTAGGGTTGCAGATTTATTAGCAAAAATTTTAAATAAATTTGAAAAAATAATAGAAGATAAAATTAGTCAAAACTCAAAAAATACTGATAAAACTAAAGAACTAGAAGATGCTTCAGAATATGCTAAAAAAGTAGGCATGTTTATTAATGAAATTAATGGTAATAATTATTCTAAAAAAATAAAAATAAATTTAAATAATGGAAATATTAATGAAAAAAGTGAAAAAATAAAAGAAGTTACAGAAAAAATTCAAAATTTAGATAATTTATTAAAAGAGGAAAAATTTAAAAAAGACAATATAGAAAATGAAAAAGATACAGAAAAACTAAATAATTTAATAAAAGAAATAGATGAAGTTAAGAAAAATTTTGAAAGTGGGAATTTATTTAAAGAAGCAGACGAAAAGATTAAAGAAATTAAAAAAATTGATGAAGAAAATAGATATTTAGAAGATTTAAAAGGTAAAGCAAAAAGCGGGGATATTGAAAAAACAAAGAATGCATTGAAAGAATTAATTGATAAAGGAAAATTTGATTATGCTTATTGCATTATAGAAGATGCTTTCGATTTGACTTCTGATGGTAAATTAGCTCTTGGATATAAATATACATCGGACAATTTCCTTGATTTAATAAATAGCCAAGATCTCCTTAACTATTTAAAAGGAGAAAGTAAAAAAGCTGAATATCAAAGATCCGACGCATTTAAGAAATTTGAGGATTTGTTCAATAAAGAAAATAAAGGCATAAAGAGTTACTTTAAAAATAAAAATAATAATAATGTTATTAAAGAACTAAATGGTATATTTAACCCTAATGAACAAAGGCAAAATGATTTAAAGAAATTAGTAACTGAAGGTAAATACAGCGAAGAAAATTTAAATAAAATAATAGAAAAATTAAAAGATTGTGCAAAAAATAATGATATAGAAAGCGTATACACTATCGTAAGCGAAGCGTATAAAACTACCAGTGATAAATACGGGTCTCGTGCCAAATTTTCTTCTGAACAGTTTGCACAAATATTAAACGGTGCTAAAGATGAACTTGTTGAACTCTTAAGTGATGAAAACGTTAAAAAATCAAATTTTTATAATAACTTTAAAGAGTTATTTAATAAGGAAGGAGGAATGGCGAGTTCCGGCGGTGTAAAGGCATACCTAGGTGAAGATAAAGTAGTAGAGTTAGATGATGTACTTAATTATAGTGGTACAGATGAGAATATCATAAAAGCAAAGCTTGAAAGAGATAAAAGGTTAGCAAAATCTGGAAATTTTGAAGCTATAAAAAATAGATTAAATAATGCTATTAATAAAAAAGAATACCAAAATGTTATGGAGATTGTTAAGGCTGCAACTGATAATATCGGAAGTATTAGTGGATATGGCAGAGCTAATGTCGCAAAAATAATAGAAGATAGTAAATTGAAAAATTATTTAGAAAATAGTAATTATAAAGACCAAGAACTCTACAAAAACTTTAGAAAATACTTTAACGAAACGCTAAAAGAAAAATTAGGTAACGTAAAATTAGCAGAAGATCTGGACGCAAAATTAAATCCGAATCTTAGTGAAGACATAAAAAAATTAAGTGATACAAAGGATCTAAGGGCCAAAGGAAAGATCAACGATATATCAAAATTATTGGGAGACAGAATTAAAGAAGCTAAAGATGATGCAAGAAAACTAGATAACGTCTTAAAAATTATAGATACAGTGTACAATGATACAGGTGGAAGTGTGGCTGCCAGTAAAACATTTGGTGTTGGTGAATTTACAGATTTGATAAAAGACAATTGCGGTGGTTTGGTGGAACTTTTGAATGATAACAAAGATACTGATTTTTATAAAAATTTAAAAACTACATTGAAAAAAGCGATAGATGGCGGTTGGATTAATGATCAAGGAACAAAAGATAAATTAAAGGAAGTTCTATCTAATTAAGTAGCAAATAAATGAATAAATATGGTTAAGGAAATTAGTATAAAATAAAGCTAAGCTAATTTGCAAAAATGGTGTAGGAAAGTTATCCCCAACTATTTATTTACTTTTATGCCAAAAAAAAATAAAATTTATACATAAACACAAAAGGAGAGTTTTTAAATGAGTAATTTAGCAAGTAAAAAGGAAATAGAAGGTTTTTTAAATTTAGTTAAAAAAGACGAGAAGTTACAAAGTTTAGTTAATAAGGTAGATAAAGATTTAGAAACTGCTAAAGACAAAGAAACACTAGTAAAAAAAGAATTAATACCAGTAGCTGCAGAAAAAGGGTTTAATTTTACAGCGAGCGACTTTTTAGAATATTTAAATGAAACAACTAAAAAACTAGAAAAAAAAGACGCTAAGAAAGTTAGCGGGGATGGCAGCCAAGTTGCCGGTAAAAGCAAATTTGGTGGTGGCAAAATAGGTAAGCTACTTATGCTTTTAGGTGGAGGTGCGGCAGTTGGTACTAGTGGAGTGTTTGCAGTAAACCATTTTAAAAATAAACAAAAAGCAAAAACTGCCCAGGTGCAGGTACAAAACGTAAACGATAATGAAGCAAATGCAGAAACAACTAACGACGGTTTACGCCCACAGGACCAAAGTTCGCAAAGTGAAGAAGAAAATAAAACAAGCGATAAATTAAAAGAAACATTAAACCGAGATGGATCTTCAACATCTGGTGCAGCAGCAAGTAATGAAAATAAAGATAATTCAGCAGGTAAAGGCGGCGAAACAGCTCCTGCACCTGGTGGGCCAAAAACTGGTAGTACTCAGAAGAGCAAAGCACAAATGCCAAAACTTTCGGATGCACAAATTAAAGAAATAGACCAAAAATTAGACGATGTACTTAACAATAAAGATGGCGCACTAGATCAAATCTATAATCAAGCTAAGGCTATGGACCCAAATTTTAAAAAGGAAGATCTTATTAATATATACAGAGAATTAAGAAACGCGCCACCAGACCAAAAGATGCAATTTATAATGGAGTCTATGCAGGCAATGCAGCAGATGGGTAATATGCAAGCAGCGGCTCCAAAAAAATAAAATAGTTGTATATTTAAACCAAGAATATAGTCTTATCAATTTTTTATAAGTAATGCAGCAAATAAATAGTATATAAGTGTTGGGCATAAAAAACAAAATAGTCTTTTTAATAGTTAATAAATTAATTTTGTGTGTAAATGTTAGAGTTTAGATTCAGTTAAATTAAGATTTATCTTAGCAAGTTTAAACTTCTTTACACACAGGTTTTTTACATATTTTTAAGTTCAAAAGTAATATAAATTTATTATAAAAATAAATTAATTAACTAAAAATATATTTAAGAGTTCTTGGTGGCAGGTTTTTAACTAAATTAAGATAGGGTCATGAATGGAAATGGGGTGAAATGTGTGAATAACTTAGTTAAAGATTCAATTGAAAAATTCATAGAATCTTTAAAAAATGACAAAAAAGTTGCAAATATGCTAAGTGAGCTTAGCGAAAAAATTAGAAGAAATATAAAAGATGACAGTGCCCTTAATAAAGAAATAATAAAAATTTCTAAAAGTAAAGGGTACACGTTCACAGAAAAGGATATATCTGAGTATTTTAAAGAAACAGTAAACGAACTAAAAGACGAAGATTTAAAGAAGGCTAGCGGCGGTATGAACGATAATATGAGCTTTGGTCAAAAATTAGCAGTAGGTGCGGCGGGACTCGGCCTTGGAATAGGTGGAGCTGGTCTTGCAATGAACTTTATTGGAGGAAATTCTAATAATAACACCAAAGACGTTTCAAAAGTAAAAAAACAAGATGGTTTAAAAAATAAGTCTAAAGAAACAAAAGAATCAGATAAAGTAAAGGGTTTAACTACAAAAAAAGATTCTTTTTCAGATGATGATCTGTATTTAGATTCAAGTAATAAGCCTTCTTATAGAGCATCTAGCGGGCGTTCTAGTGGATCTTCTTATGGCGACAGTAGTTACGGAAGAAATAGCTCATTAGGTTCAAGAAGCAAGTACGGTAGGGGGGGAACACGTGGAGGATATTCTTATTCAGCCGATGGTTATTCATATAAGCCAGGTAGTGGATATCCAACATTTGGAAGCAGCAGTTACGATTTTTCTAATGGTTTAAATGTTAAAAATAATAACAAATTAAATCAGTCTAAACCAAATAATATGAATAAAGAATTAGCAATGTTTGAAAATGCAGTACAAGAGATAAAATCGCTTTTAGAAAATCATGGGTACAATCTAAGTAATGATGAAATAAAAGAACGCTTAGTATCAGCGGTTCATAGTGGTGAATGGTTTAAAGTGAAAAGTGATGAGGACATAGTTAGAATTTTAACAAGAGGATTAGAAAAATCAGGGAATGTTTCTCAGAAAATAGATAAAAATTTAAAGGGTTTGACAATAGATGAATTTATTAAAACTAGAGAAAAAGAGAGTAATTTAAAAGAAAATCCAGATGAAAATGAAAAAACTATAGATGAGTTAATTAATGAAGGTGAAATTCTAGTAAAAAAAGTAGGAAATATCCAGAAAAGTGAAGATAAGAAAAAAGATCAACTAAACGGTAATATAGCGTTTGTTTCCCAAGATCTTATACCAGAAGATGGCAACATTAAAGATATAGTCAGTGAACTAAAAAATAAGTATAAAGATTTGCAGGCTATATTTATTACTAAACCAAAATCGGAAAAAGTAGAAGAAATTAAATTAAGTAATTTACCAAAAGATGTAAAGCAAATAAGTAAAGATAAAATAAAAAATGACAATATACTTGAAGTGTTAAGCATTACAGACACAGCAAATAAAACTCTAAACGATGCTAAAGACGGTATTGGTAGATTGGAAATTAAAGATGGTGAAAAATCTGAAACAATTGCTTTAGCAGTAATGACTTTTAAAGGAAAAGCAAAAGATACTACAAACGGAAAAGTTATGTTCGGGAGGAATATATTAACTTATAACGTAAAAGAGAATAAAGACCTTCATGTTTTAGTTGTACCCGGTGATTTTAAAGTTAATAGAGACAAAAATAATGATGTAAAATTCGAAATTTCAGGTATCGTTGATAAATTCTCTGACACTAATATAGTAGTTATTCCAGGAGATGAAGATGAAAGCAGCTACAAAAAGTTATTAGAAAAAGGTTGGGAAAAAGTTGCCGACGAAAGATTTTTACAGATGTTTCGTGGTAGCAAACTAAACAAATCTGTTGTATTAGTAAAAAAAGATTCAGCTGCAGATAAATTATCTAAAGATGCAGTTGCTAACTTGACACTATTAGATTTTGAGGGTAATGAAATAAACCCAAATAAAGTTGAAGAAAATCTTAATAATGAGGCTAAAAGCAAGCAAAGTTAGTAGCAAATAAATGACGGGATTTATTAAATACTAGGAAGTAAGGAGTAAGTTTAAATTGGAAGACTTTAAACTAAAATCCTTTTTCAGTCTGGGTAATAAAGACAGAACTTTAAAAAACGCATTAAATAAAGCAACAAAAAGTTTAGAAAATGCAGATTACCTAAGATTGATAATTACGAAAGAAATTATACCGATAGCACGAAAAAAAGGTTTTAATTTTACTAAGGATGATTTAATAAATTATTTCAAGTCTAATATAATCAAACTTAAAAAAATTGATCTAAAAGAAGTAAGTGGAGGGGTTAGTGCAGGGAAACTTACTTTTGGTATAGCGAACGGAATAATTGGACTCACAAGTGTTATAAATAGCGGCATAATAGGTAACAGTAGTATTAAAGCTATAAATAATAACAAAGAAAAAATAATTAGCAATTCGGAAAAACATAAAGAAGAAGAAAAAAATTACAGAACAGTATCTAATTTAAATAATTTGTTGAATGAAGAAAATAAAGATTTAGCAACCAATGTTAACGAAGAAAATCTAAGTAATAAAACTATAAGCGATAACGGAACAAAAGTAGAGACGAATAAAGAAAACTTAGATGAAATAGATATAATGGGAAACTCGACTTATAAAATTGCTAACTTAGAAAATCTTAAGGGCGAAAAAGCAGTTAATATTACTAATTTGATTAACAATGGTAAAATGTCGAGAATTCCAGACAAACCACCAACTGTTAGTGATAAATTAATAAAGTCAGGAACAGATAAATACAAAGGCACAATATTTATTATTCCTAAGAACATAAATTGTAGTTTTGATTCAAATTTATGGGATCAAATAAATACTAAAGATGGTGGTGCAATTTTGGTACATAAATATTCAAAAGCTTATGATTACAAGGATAAGTTAGAAAACCTAGGAATCAGAATTTAAAAATATTTTTTTAAATACCTTATTTTAAAAAATTAAATATTTAGGAGAAAAAAATGAAAAATAAAAACAAAAAGATAGCGGCAGGTACACTCCTTTGCGCATTAACCAGCACCGGGTTAACTGGTGTACAGGCATCAGCAGACAGAGAGAGCGGAATAACAAAGGCTGCAAAAGAATGTAAAAGCGATATAGTAAAAACTGGGCTGGTTATGACAGGAGGAGCTTATTTAGTCGACAGAATAAGCGACAAAATACCAAGTACAGCAAAAAAAGTTATTGGAAAACTGGGTAGCATAGCAGTAAAACCGTTAAAATGGTTAGGGGAAAAAGTAGTAAACGAGATATCTGAAATGCCAACACTATTGCTTATCGGAGGAATTGCCATGATCGGCTACTCAATAAAGAAAATTTCAGAAAAA
>JAEEGL016123905.1_pt1 | contig 11179 bp, 14 predicted proteins | sample 9134231 | NCBI WGS metagenome assembly JAEEGL01 (sample SAMN16246548, study PRJNA631951) | gut metagenome | biome: gut microbiome; feature: rumen; material: fiber-attached | host: Bos | place: Iran: Karaj | collected 2018-10
CATATAATCTTATATTCTTTCTTTGTGTAAAATACTTCGTTGGTTCATTTCTTTCGTTATAGTACATTACACCTTTTTTATAGTCAGCATTCCCATACCATCCCATAAATGTATACCCTTCTCTTGTTGGTACTTCTTCTTCAATTTGGGGTAACATCTCTTCATATGTTACTTCTGTTATTGGTGGTACTTTCCCTGTCCCTCCATTTATATTAAATGCTATTTTATATTTATTTACTGCCTCTGTAGTCTCTACTGTTTCTCCACTTTGAACTACTTTCGTTGGACTTCCATCTGCTTCCCATCCTGCATATACTACTGTGCCTTCTTTAAAATCTGAATCTAAATTTATTTCTTTTCCGTTTGATGCTGCATCATACCACCCTGCAAATGAATATCCCTTACATTCGGGAAGAGTTATTACACAATCTAGTTTTTTATCTACTATATCACATTTATATTCTTTTATATTATTGCAGTTGAAATCTATTGTGACTTTTTTTTCTTCTTTTTCACAACTTGAAAATATAATTAGCATTGTTGCTAAAAGTATCATTTTCACATAGTATTTCACACTACCACCTACTATAACAATTATATTACTTTTTACTTCTTATAGCAATTAAAAAAGCACACTCATTATGTGCCTCTTTTATAAAGCCTTTATATATTTTAATACTTCTGTTGCTGCTATTGCCCCGTCCCCTGCTGCAGTTACTAACTGTCTCACTTTCTTAGTACGTGCATCTCCTGCCACAAAAATTCCAGGAACATTAGTATTACATTCTTCATTTGAAATAATATACCCTTTTTCATCTAAATTAATTAGTTTAGCGAAATTTTGATTTTCTGGTATACGTCCTATTGCTATAAACAAACCATCTATTTTAATATTAGTAATTTTTCCATCTTTATTTTTTATATCAATACTACCTAATTTATTATCACCATATATTTTAACAATATTGCTATTACTAATTGTTTCTATATTTTCTTTATCTATTTTATCTAAATCTCTTCTATGAATTAGGTAAACTTTAGATGCTATATCACTTAAATATAATGCGTCTTCAATAGCGGTTTTTCCACCACCAATTACAGCAACAATTTTATCTTTATAAAAATTTCCGTCACAAGTTGCACAATATGAAATACCCTTACCAATTAAATTATCCTCATTTTCAAGTTCCAGTTTTCTATTATCTGAACCTGTTGCTAAAATGATTGCTTTGCATTTGTATCTGTTTTTACTAGTTATTACTTCCTTGTAATCAAAGTTGTTTTCAATATTTATTACTTTTTCAAATAATATTTCTGTTCCTAAATCAAGTGATTGATTATATATTTTCTCAGCAAATTCAAATCCAGAAATATTAGGTTCTCCCGGATAATTTTCTATTTTTAGTGCATTAACAATTTGGCCCCCATAACTTCTGGCTTCAAGAACTAATACTTTTTTAGAAGCACGTCTTAAATATATTGCAGCTGTAAGTCCCGCTGTTCCAGCACCTACTATTATACAATCGTACATATATTCCTCCTTATTTTTTATTAATGATATTATCTTTTTTTGAGCAATTTTTTGACTTCATTTGCATCTTCTTCCATAAGCCCACTATCATTTAACTTTGTCACAATTAGATGTTTTAGTAAATCTGAATTACCATTTTCTAAAATTTTAGAATCAATGATTACATAATTATCGACTTCATGAGTTAATAAATAATTATTTATTCCTTCCTCTTTTGTCGATTCTTCACTAATACAATCAATAATAGGTATTCCTATTTTATTTAATTCTTTGCGTATTCCTTTAAAGCACTTTAATTTTGTCCAATTAGATATTACTACAATCTTAGCACCAGTTTCAATAACTATATCTTTTAATATATCAATATTGTCTAAATCTAAATTATATAGATGCCATTGTATTAATCTTTCTTCTTCATTTCTTGGATATATTTCAAATAGTTTTAATTCTCTCATATTTCTATTTCTTTTTAAAAAATAGCAATCACTATTCAATACACCATCAAATTCTAAGAATATTATTTTCATGTTTACCCCTATATATCTAAAAAAGAACTAATATGTGCTGTCGAATAGTTTGTATTATCTTGTATATCACATAATATTTCAGGTGTATCATCAATCATTATTATTTTTTCATCTGGAATATCTTTATGCATTTCTCTAATTTTAATCAATTCTTTAGTTTTATCTCTGTTTTTGTCAACAAAATATACATTTTCTTCAGGTATTCCATAAAATTTACGAAGGTATTGTTTCTTATATTCTCCTTCTTTATTAACGCCTATTGCTGTTATAACATATATTTTTGATTTGTCTCTATCTCTTAAAAAATCTTGCATTTTTTTACTTACTTTATCTTCAGTATAATAATTCATGCCACTTTCTACTGCTTTATCCCATTCTTCATCACTAGCATAATAATGATTGCGTTCACCAAACTCTAGTATTGCAAGAACTCCGTCTACATCAAATACCAATATACTTTCTTTATCTCTTAATAATTTCTTAATTTTACTCATGTATACCTCACTATCTATTTCACATACTTTTATTGAATATTGTTTTTTTCATAATTCCATGAATCTTTAACCATATCTTCTAAAGATTTTTCACATACGAAACCTAATTCTTTTTTTGCCTTGGATGGGTCACTATAGCATTCTGCTATATCTCCCGCTCTTCTTCCAACTACTTCTTTATTTATTTTAATTTTATTAACTTTTTCAAAAGCATTTACTATGTCAAAAACACTATATCCAGTACCAGTACCTAAATTATATATAAATAATCCTTTCTTTTCTTTATTCAATTTTTCAAGTGCTTTAACATGTCCTCTTGCAAGATCAACTACATGTATATAATCTCTTACTCCAGTTCCATCTTTAGTTTTATAATCATCTCCGAATACTTTCAAGCAATCTAATTTTCCACTTGCTACTTTTACTATATATGGCATTAGATTAGCAGGTATTCCATTTGGTTCTTCTCCAAGTAAGCCACTCTCGTGTGCCCCAATAGGATTAAAATATCTTAATATACATATATCCATTGTATTATCTGACTTATATAAATCTTCTAGTATTTTTTCTACGAATAATTTACTTGTTCCATATGGATTCGTAGTCCCACCAGTTTTAAATTCTTCCGTTATTGGTACACTCTTCGGTTCACCATAAACGGTTGCACTACTACTAAAAACTATTTTCTTACATTGATACTTCTTCATTACAGATAAAAGTGTAAGAACACTAGATACATTATTTATATAATATTCAACCGGTTTAGATATACTTTCGCCAACTGCTTTATATGCTGCAAAATCTATTACTGCATCGATATCATTATCATTAAATATTTTATCTAGCAATGAAAAATCTAGCATATCTCCTTCATAAAATTTTATTTCTTTTCCTGTTATTTTTTTTATTTTATCAAGTACTTCTTTCTTGCTATTGCTAAAGTTATCTAGTCCTATTACATCATAATTATTATCAAGAAGTTCTACACATGTATGGCTTCCTATATAACCTGTAGCACCTGTAACTAGTACTTTCATATTATTCATCCTTTCCTTTTGTCATCTTTATCATTGACTTTAATACTGATGTTACGTATTCACTTGTTTCTTTATCTATACCTCGCACTGTTTTAAAAATATTTATAATATCTTTTAATCCTAAACTAATATTTGAAGTTTTTTTATAATCAATAGTGTTAAATGTTGTCTCAAAATACAATTTAAATTTATCACAATCGACATTATCTAATTGACTAGATGTTCTTTTATGAAGTTCTTTACTCATATTAGATAATTTCTCTATAACAAATTCAGTACCATACGTATTCCAATATATAGGGTAATGTACATTCATAGCACGTGCGCTTGTTTTAATTGGAACATATTCACTATTATACATAAGAACTCCAATATAAGAATTAGATGGAATTATGTTTATTAATTTTGAACTCATCTTTTTGAATTTATCACTATCATATTCTTTTTTCATAAAGCCAGGCCCATCAAAGTTAATAATATTTTTAATCTTATGAAATTTAAATGCATCTAAATTCATTGCACTATACATAGCCATATTACCACCTTTTGAATGACCAACTATATATATTTTTTTATCGAATAATCCAATGTTGTTTTTTAAATATTTATATGCAAGCTCTTGTGTGTATGTAGGATATTCATACATTAATCTAAAATTTTCAAGCCAACCTATTATACTTCTATCTGTTCCTTTAAATACGATTATTTTATTTCCATTAATCTTACACGTCATAGCACCAAATTGAGTATTTTTATCTATTTTATTAACAAAGTTTTTAAATTTTAACTTTCTATATCTTTTAGAATCTTTTATAATTTCAATTAATTCCTTTATTTTTGGTGCTAAAAATTCGGTTTTATTAGTAAATTTAAATTCAATGATTTTATTACACATTTCATCAAATGAAATAGTTCCCATAAAACTTTTAAGTGGAATATATACAATTATCGATAAAAGTAAATTATCTATATTGTTCCAAGGTACTTCTTTAGTATCATAATCTTTATAATATTTAAGATAATCATATATAGTATACATATTACACCTCTAAATAATTATATCATTTTAATTAAAAAAAACCTATTAGTTTTACTAATAAGTATATTTATCAAGTGAAAGATATTCATTTTCATCTTCATCCATAATCCAATAACCAAATTTACCAAATATTTTAACTGGATTATCTAATTTTTTAAAATTTAAATCTTTAGTATTAATACTTTTAGCACCTTCTTTAATTGATGCTGTTATATGTGGAATAGTATCTTTTTTTAAATAATATTTATTAAGCTCATCAGGTAATTTAATTTCAAAACCACTATTATTTCCATCACAGGCATATCCTATAATTTCTATTTCATACCCTTTTCCTACAATATCATTAAATATTTCTTCATTAGTAGGCTGATATTGAAATGTACAATGTATTCTATCGTTAACAAATTCTAATCTGTTTTCTTCAATAGAATGTATAAACTTTTCAGTTTCTTCATCGAAAAATAGTCCTTCATATTTTACCATATAACACTCCTAATCAATCAATGCTGAATCTTGAAATAAGAGAATATCACTATTATTATCTGCAATTAGTCGTAATACTCTAATGTCATCATCTATTAAAGCTATTTTATTATTTGTTTTATATTCTTTTAAAAATGCTAATTTCATCTTTGAAGAGGAATTATCCATATTACTATGCTTAGATAATATATGAACATTTTCATGTTTAATAAAAGGAACATATTTTTTTAACCAATTAAGTTTTTCATCAATTTGTTTATCTTCTCTGCAAACAGATAAAATATGCAATTCAACATTTTTTAAATCGCATAATTTTTCAAGATTTTTTATATTAGTAAAAAGAGGTCTTTTATTAACAAAGTCAAGAGGATGCCCAAAATCATATGATGCAATTACTCCATCCATATCTATAAATAATATCACTTTGTTATTTAAACTAATTTCTTTTATCAAATTATAAAAATACATCATTTCCTCCTAATCAGTTATTTTCTACTGTCAAAAGCAGCTACCATTATTTTCATTAATTTTTTTTAAATCTAATTTTGCCATCATATACTTATTGTTTCTTTTTGATTACAACAAATACTACTGTAATAGTTAGTAATAATACTATAAATACAATTGTCAATATGCTAATGCCACTATTATCAAATTCTATAAAAGCAGTTTTCTTGCAATCATTTATTCCATATGTCCATGTGTATGTATTATTAGTAACCTTATCTGCATTACTATTAATCACATTAAAAGGAATATTTAAATTAATACTTATTTTATCATTAGTAACAAATTCTCCGCCATCAGAAAACAAAAAAATACATTTATCATAATCGGGCTCAAACGATATTCTATTACTTGTAATATCTACTTTACCAAAATAATTACTTATTTCAGCATTATTATATAAGTTAACATATTCTTTCATTTTACGTTCAATTACTAAATAATTATCAGAATAATAATTAACATCCTTCGAATCATTAAAAATGCTATTTATAACTTCCGGAATAGATGCTTCATCATAATATTTTTTATATCCTGCAATCATTAGTTTTTCGCTTGAACTATTATCTTCATTTATTGTTAAAGTATACTTTGCATTGCATCCAGTTAATAATATTAACATTAAACACAATAATATATATTTTATCTTCATATTCTATTCTCCATTTTTAATTGGCCTTATACAAGCAAGCGGCATAGCAGTTCTATAAATACCATCTACAGCCCTATAACGAACAATATTATCTTGCATATTAGAGTCAACTATCATATGCTGACCATTTTCATAGCCTACATAAACTACTACATGTTTAACACAATCATTAGCGCCATAACTATAGAATATTATATCTCCTGGTTTGCAGTCTCCAGGGAATGTTTCCATTGATTGAGCTAGATTTTGATCACTACTTGGCCTTTCCCAAACTGCTCTTCCTTTTTCAAGATATTTTTTATACATACCATTTGACCCTCTTGCCCTACCATCACAAGACGCCGCTGCTTTTGCAATATCATCTTGCAAATAATTAAGGGGTTTTAAAACTAAATGTTTAACAAAACCGCTACAATCTGTACCAACATTTTTGCCAATATATTTTTTAGCAGTTTCTACTATTTCTTGGTCTCCTTCATAAGTACTTCCACCGCCGCCACCACCACCGTGTGGTCTATTCTTTTCTTCTTCTGCTTCTCTATCTTCAATTATTAGTCTAACTTCTTCTAATCTTCCAGTTAATTCTGCTTTTTTTGTTTCATCCTTTATATTATCAAGATAAGCATATGCATTACCTAAATCAGCTCTATTTGTACTCTCTTCGGCTAATGCAATTAATTTATCTGCTTCTTTATAATAAGCAAGTTTAATTTCCTCTGGCGAATATCTTATTAAACAATCTTGATAAGATAAATCACCTGATGATAGTTTTGCTACTAATTCAACTGAAGTGGGTACAAGAAAAATAAGTGTAGCAGCTATACAACTAGAGACAGCACTTTTAAGTGATTTTTGTAATTCATTTGCATCATGTGATGAAACTGCTTTGGCAAATTTTAACATTAAAATAATTATCAAAAGAATAGGAACTACTACTTTGATAATATCTATAAATAATAATATTTTACTCATAACTTCCATTGTACTTGGATTACTACACATACTTAATACCATATATATCACATATTTATTTTAACATTTTTACATAATAAAAGAAAGTTACTTTTTGAACTTTCTTTCTAATAGTTTAATAGGTTGTGACCTATCAGTTAATATACTTGATATAGATAAATCGTTATGAATATCATATATTATTTCTGCTAATTGCTTAGAGCAATCACATACATGTAACCATGGCTCTTTTTTATATTCTTCTGGTATATATGATAGATTACTTACATATATTCCATCTAATTTATGCTCGTCGTAATATTTTCTAAATTCTTTAATTCCTCTTGTAAATAAACAATATGTAACCATAAGATATATATGAGATGCACCCTTATCATGCAATGTTTCAATTGTATCAAACATGCTGCCACCACTAGATATCATATCATCTACTACAATTGCGGTTCTTCCATCTAAACTAGAATGTCCCATATAGTCATGACCTATAACAGGATATTTTCCATCTTCAAAATGGTTAAAATCTCTTTTTTTATAAAAGCCTCCTGCATCTCTATCGATACATTCAACATTAAATGAATTTAAATATATATCTCTTCTCTCATCAGCGCCACTATCAGGAGCAACAAAAACTAATCTTTCTAATTGTTCTTCTGGAGTATCATTAATAAATTGTTCGAGTATAGTATTTGTAACAAAAAAATTATCAAATTCAATTTTACGAGTTGCTTGCTCAACACCTGGATCATGAGCATCAAAAGTTATTAAACTTTTCATTCCGGCCATTTCGTCAATTTCAGCAAGAGTTGCAGCACAAGATAGAGGTTCCCTCGTTTTCTTTCTATGTTGTCTGCCATTATATAAAAGTGGCATTACGATATTAACTTTTTCGGCATGACGATTACTAGCATTAATACCATCTTTTAGTTGCTGTATTAAATCATTAGGGCTAGTATGATTATAAAAGCCATGCATCTTATACGGAATACTATAGTTTCCTATGTCAGTTAAAAAGAATAAATCTTTTCCTCTTACTGTTTCTTTAATTTCTACTTTAGAATGTCCATCTTCAAAAAAGTATTCATTTAGTGGAACTATAAATGTATATTTTCCAGAATCATAGTTGTACATGTTTAATAAATGTTTGTCAACTGATTGTCCTAACTGTAATGCACTTTTAAAAACAATGAGTCTTAATTTTTCCTTCTCTAATTGTTCTTTCATATTACCTCCTTAGAAGAACAAAAAAAGAGTACATAAAATACTCTTACCTTGCTACTATTGTTAAATTGTTAAATATAAATATACTCATATTCTCACAACCTAATTATAGAATAACATTTTAATTATCTTTTTTCAAGTTATATTCATTTATTAATTTTTTAATTCCATCAATAGTTCTTAATTTATTTCTATCTATTCTTGTAGGTTGAATAACAATTCCATAATCTTCTATCTTGGTGAATAGTTCAATGAAAGCATATGAATCTAAAAGACCACTTTCTATTAAATCAATATCTGGTTCATATACTTTTTTATCTTCACATATTTCATATATTAGTTTTTCTACATCTATCATAATTCTTCTAACTTCTTTCTATCTATTTTTCCATTATTATTTAATGGCAATTTATCTACGATCTTAATGATTTTAGGCATCATATATCTAGGTATTATTTTACGTAATTCATTTTTAATATATTCTTCATTAATATTACCATCTACTACTACAAATGCTTTAATTGATTTAACTATTTTTTCATCATTATACTTTGCAATAACTATACATGAACTAACACCATTAATCTTATTTATATTTTTTTCTATATCATTAAGTTCAATTCTATACCCTTTATATTTAACTTGAAAGCCCTTTCGTCCATCATAATATAGTTTACCAGAGGAAATGTGTCCTAAATCACCTGTTCTATAGCAATTAATACCATTTTCTTTACTAAAATGATGATTTTCTTCAACTAATTTATATCTACATGGAAACTCTCTTTCACTTCTTAGTTCACCACATAATTCACCATTCTCACACCAAACTAGTATTTGAACATCCTGATCAGTATTATTTTTAAATCTATAATCAAGAGCATTATAAGTGACTGATGTCCCAGTTCCAAAAGGTACACGTCTTATGTCATCAGGAAATAAAGCATCTGAATGATGATGTAGTTCAGTTACTTCAAGAGGGCTATTTAAGACAAGCCAGTGTATCATGTTGGCTATTTGGCAAAGACTTCCACCATATCCTTTGCTCATACCTTTTCTTCCAATTACTAGTCCTTCTTTAAATCCTCTTTCTTTTGTTGATCTTCCTATCATTTGACAATATGAAAATGTTTCACCTGGATGAATTACTATTCCATTTATTTGATTACAAGCAAGCATTATATTAGTTACTTTGTTTTCTTGAAGTTTCATATCTACACCATGTAGTTTTCTAATCAATATTGAACTATGACTTTTAACTATATTTGGTAGTTCCTTATCTGATTTAGTTTTAGCAATTTTATCTTTACTAAATTTATCTTTAATTTTTCTTCTTATTATTTCTTTTTCAAGAGATATTTTATAACATGTTGGATTTATATCACAAAACAATTTTCTAGTCATAAAACTTACCTTCACTTCGCCAATAATTATGCCATTTATAATGAATACTCACAATTGTATTTTTCACATTTTTAACATATAATGTTCACAGGAGATGTTATATTTGAAATACATTGTAAGAAATATAAATGAATATACTGAGGTAGAAATAAATGACTTTTATTCAAAACTAAGTCAACAAGATAAATCAAAAATAGATAAAATAATTAACAATACAAAAAAGAAACAATCTATAGTAGGTAGAATGCTATTAAATGAACTCTTAAATAGGGAATACAATATTAATTATTTTGAATTAGAATTAACTATTAATAATAATGAAAAACCTTATATAAAAAATAAAAGTATTTATTTTAATATTAGTCATTCATACAATTATGTAATATGTGTTGTTAACAATAAAGAAATTGGAGTGGACATTGAAAAATTAAGAAAAATTAACTTTCAAAACATAAAATATTTTGCTACTGAAAGTGAAAAAAGGTACATAAAAAACTCTTACAAAAGAGCTTTTCAAATATATACACTGAAAGAATCATATTTTAAAATGTTAGGAGATAATCTAAATAACATATTAGATATTGAATTTATTGTTAAAAATAACAAAGTTATTAACAATAATTCTTTTAATTCAATATTGATTAATGATATTAAAAACTACATTATTTCAATTAGTTATCTTTTATGAGAAGCAAATCTTCTTTTGTTTTTAATATCTTTTTTGACTTTTTTAAGTATTAATTTTACTTTTTCATAGTATTCTATAGTCGGAGGTTTTAAACTCCTATTAAGTTCTAGAAACATATTATTTAAATACACATAACAATCATGATAGTTTTCCTCTAAATAATGAATTAAATGATGTGAATCAGTAGTAAGTAATGCATAATTACTAACATCACTTTCTCCATTTTTTTCTCTTTTTATTATATGATGGCGTGTTAAATCTGATGGATCTTTTATTTTATCACCCATCCAATCAACATCATATGTTTGATATATTTGTTGCATTAATAAAGTTTCATAATTCATATTTTATCCTCTAGCTTTTTTCTCTATTTCTTTGTTTGCAATTTGAATAATCTTATTTGCTGCTAAAGATCTAAACATTTCTTCCATGGCAATATTTTTATTTAATTCATTTCCAAAAACAATAGTCATAGCTTCCTTAAGGTTATTAATTGTGTTCTGAAAAATGTTACAATCAACAACTGATTCTAATTGATTAATAAAATCAGCCAATGTAAATACTTTTTTATTAGACTCAACTTGTTTAGCAAAATCAAACAAATCTTTTATACCTGATTTACAAGCAAAA
>JAEEGL011473010.1_pt1 | contig 11178 bp, 7 predicted proteins | sample 9134231 | NCBI WGS metagenome assembly JAEEGL01 (sample SAMN16246548, study PRJNA631951) | gut metagenome | biome: gut microbiome; feature: rumen; material: fiber-attached | host: Bos | place: Iran: Karaj | collected 2018-10
TAAGTAATAGTTCTCTTCTGTTGTTATTGTCATTCTCTGTATGAATAACATTATTATTACTATTACTACTCCAAATAATACTACTGCATATGCCCAAAACGCTTGTTTCATTTCTTAATCACCACTCTTCATTGGTTCTTCTTTATTAACAGTTACGCCTGGATAGCCACGCATTTCTTCTAAGAATGTACTTGAACAATTATAGAATTTATTTAATCCAGTATCATCTGTATCAATTGTACAATTAATTAATGTTGAATTTAAGTATCCTCCATCAGCAAGGTGATTATCATTGTATTTTTTTATTTCTTGTATACCCTGCGGAGTTATTGTATAACTGTATTCCAAGTATGAATTATCGGTGAATATAGTATCAGCACTTTGCTCTATTTCATCAATAACATCCTTTCTACCAGTCCAGTTAATACTAGATGTACGTGAACTAATATCCGTTGCAGTAACCCTAGAATTAGGGAACAAATCATTTAACGCAACTGTTCTAAATACAAATCCATATTGTGTCTGACCATCAGTGCTATCCCAGTTAATTTTATCCGCTTTAATAATTGGGACACCGCTAACAACTTTATAATCAGTATCCTGACAATTAGTAAGATCAATTTTTCCACTACTGCTTAAAACATTACAATCATAAGCAGTAGTTCTATTATATACTTGGTAATAACAGCTACTTGAATATTTATCACCATCTATAAGAGTTACTCCTGCCTCATTTTTTCTATATCTATTTTCAATATTTGCAAAATTAAACCTTATTAAATATTCACCAGTTTTGCTATTAACTGAAATAGGATATACATATTTATCCAAAGGAACATATTTAGATACTTTTTTATCATCACTAGTCATCTCTTCAGCATCAACTCTTCCAGTATATGCCTCTGCCTTATATGATTTACCATTATAATAATCATGTTCAATGTTATATATTATTGTTGCATAATCATTTTGTGAAATGTTAAGGTAGTCTTCTTCACAAGTGTTTCCTGAACAATTATATTTTTTTAATCCTTTATCAGATAAGTATTTATAACCTGAGGTTTCTTCGCTCTCATTTAAATCTGTATACTGCTTGAATCTTGCTTCGCTTCTTATTGTTGAACCTTTAGAATCATTCATTAAAATTTCCACTTCATTTGTTTTATATTCATAACATTTTGTATTATTACTATTTTTACAATAATAAATATTAAATGGAATTAATAATTTATCTTCTACCTTTGTTTGTTCTATCTTATTATCTGTTAGATTATAATATTTTCTATAGCTATTTCCAGATTTATCTTTTATTTCCAATTCATTAAATGTATTATTAACAACAAGATTTCCAATATCTCCATAATTAGCATCACCATCAAAAGGATTACTTTCTTTATTATCAATTTTTGTTCCAGTTCCACTATAATTAACGCTTAAACTGATACATGAACTTGTCTTACATTCTTTTGTGTCATTTACAGTTTTGTTTATCCTATAAATTGGATCAGTTACATTACCTGTACTAACAAAATTACATTTATTCAAATCATCAATCCAATCATTAATTTCAGCTTTTAATGCTGCTTTATATTCATTACTATATCCCATTAAGTATGAATACTTTAATAAGTTTTGTTTTCTTATATATTCTCTTTCCCAATAATTATAATTTATTTTTGATGTGATTTGCTTTTTTTGTATTGCTGCACCAGTCAGTTTATGTTCAGTACTTAATTTTAAATTGTTTGAATTTATTTCATTGGCCAAATCATAACTAAACTGCATACCAGAGTATACATTGGTCCTTCCTGGTAAATATAGTTGATTTTCATCCCTTTCATACACTGTACAAACTAGTTCATTAAAACCATATTTAGATGTTACATTAAATTCATTATTAACATCGTTTTCACATGAGTTAAGAATACAATTCATATTAGCATCTTTTATTGTTTTACTAGAGCATACTCCTCCGCCCTCCTCAGTGGCACTTAAATCAGTACAAGATGATGGTGGGCATTCGCATGGGATAGGGATTGGTCTTTCTATTCTTCCATCTCTATATTCTTGGTCTTCACTTTCGCATTGTTCTTGTTTTATTCCAAATGATACCATTTTTTGATAATCTGATGGGTCGGATTTGGCAGCCGTATATAATCTTACATATCCATAATTTCTAGACCATTCTTTAAAAATTATTACTAATTTTAAGTCTGCATAACCTCCCTGAGTACAATATTCTTTCATTCTAACAATTCTCGCAATACAAGAATTCTTTTCGCAAAATGAACTATAACTACTTAAATTTTCTATATCAAATATATTTTCTCCATCTACTTTTTTATCTGTTACATCTTCTCCCGTTGATGAGAAAAGCCTTATTTGTATCTTACAATCAGGATCATTAACATCCGTACATTCTTTTTTAATATGTTCAACTATATTTCTATTATCAAAATCTATTTTAACTATACCAGTATCAACTTCATACTGGACTACTGGAACTTCATTACTTAGATTAATTCCACCAAGATAATCTTCTTTAGTTACATTCTCCGTTTTATTAAACAATTCAATTGCTTTATCTATAGCACATTCTCCAGTTGTTTCTGTATCTGCACAATGTATTATATCTTTATTTGCTTCAGAGATGGCACTATTTTTAGTGTTGAACACTTTTCCATCTGAGTCTACAAATTTCCCTTGACTATTATAGTGACCATTTTTTATTTTTGCTGCTGTTTTATCATAATAATCTTCACTAGGAACCCATGCTAATGGAGAAGATGCATTAAATGCATCATATTTTACATAATCATCGGGATTATCTATTCCTTCCGAATCAGTATACTTATATGTTGGATTAGTTACTTTGGAAGGATAAGTTCTTGTACCATTAGGAGTCTTTGCATATGCTGCCATCCATAATCTTAGTGCAAGAGTTATAACTCCATCAGTATATCCTTCAATTCTTTTACAATTTTCACCATTTTCATCGCATTTATGTGCAAAATATAATATTTGTGCAAGCCCACATTGAATAGCATTTTGATCATTTTTATCAATATATTGATCTTGACAATTTCCAACATTTAATTCAGTATCCAAAATATATTTAAGCCCATCAGCAGTTGGCCCGTTAGCACCAGGCTGTAAACAATAAATAGGATCTCCATCATATTTTGTACCATCTATATCTAAATCATATAATGGAACTGTAATATCTATTCCACCTTTAACAGCTTCACATTTTTCATCTGATAACGTAACAATTCTATTAGGGCAACTTGCAGAACATGTCCAATAAGTTATTGTAGGCTCTGGATCTGGTTCCTCTGGTGTTGCTGGATCTGTTGGCTCTGATGGTGAAGGAGGATCTCCTGGTATGCATTCTTGTTCACCATCAGCAAGAGGATAACATACCATTCTTTTTCTTATATTATAATATGTGGTAAATTCTCTTATTGGAATTGGAAGTGCTATTTTTGCCATATCTATTCTCGTGACAGTGTGGCTTCCGCCAGTTCCACCACTGCCACTTCCACTTCCGCTACCACTACCAGAAGAAGTTGTTGATGTACAATCTGTATCTTTATTTATTGTACAAACTGTAGGATTACATGCTGTACTGCCACTACAGCTATAGCCTTTCTTTGGGTCTCCATTCCAATTACAACAAGAAGGTATTTTATATTCTGCATTTTTTCTATCCACATCTTTTTTAACTTCAGCAAAAGCCGTATCTTTACTCGTACTTGTATATGAATATTGAATTGGTGAAGTATCTATCGCTATAACTTCACGTCGGCATGCCCATACTGCACCTATGATTTCTCTACCATCTTTTCCCAAATTTTGATTCCACTTAGCATTATAATACTTATTACCTTTTGAATCCGTATTTTGGCAACTTTCTGTAGTTGTACCTATTTCAACACCATTTTCTAAATCAACAGTCTCTGTTAAAATATCGGAATAAGTTTGCTTTTTAGCATATAATATTCTTGGTATTATTAAAAATACAAATAAACTTAAAAATAATATATTTATATTTTTTTTCATTATTGATTTTCCACCCTCTTTTTGTATTTTCTAATTTTGATTACATAATAAGTAGAAATTAATAATATTGGAATTAATGCATACAAATAATATCTCTTTGCATAATAAATAATTTTTTCGCCTAAAGGCATATTTTTAATTTTATTTTTTTCATTGCTTTCCTGAACAATTTCTTCATAATCATCCTGACTAATATTACTTGTATTTTTCATCATTTTACATATTTCTTCATCACTGTTCTTTTCACAATGTTCATACATACTGTATTCATTAAATTTAGGCACTGTAAAATTTAATGTTTTTAATAATGCACCTGGGCACATTGAATCATCTGCGCCATATAATTCAATACTATATTTTTTTTCTTTATAATGAATATATGATGGTATAGAAAAAGCTTCTAATACTTCATCTTTTTCTATTTCATTTCTAGTATTAGTAATAGAATCAGTAGCTATTACTTTTAACTTGCTTGAATAAGGATACAAGAATACCACATAACCATATTCATCGCTATATTTAATGCGAGAAGAATCCATAAAAACAAGGTCTCCATGATCTAATTCTATATACATTGCATTAAATTTTTCAGCAAGATCATTTAATTCAACATTATTGCATGTTGCTTTAACGCTCATTGAAAATATAAACATAAATAAAAATGTAATTAATAATTTGTTTTTTTTCATAGTATCCTACTTTCATAATGATTATAACAAATATTTAAAAAAATGTACATTTTAAAAACATGGAATTTAGAATTACTAAATTCCATGTTTAACTTTTCTATATTTTACTTTAAATATTGATATAGTTATTATACTAGATACAGCTACTAATATTATTTGTATTCCCCAATTAATCATAAATTCTCCTATACTCTCGAGAAGAGTTTTTTCCTTTACCTCTTCCACTTTCTCTTCAGGCTCAGTATATGAGTTCTCATAATTCTTAATTGCGGAAGATAAAAGTGTATCATTAGTTTTATATGATAGATATTCATATTTACAAATGTTTAATATTGTTCTGTATTTTATACATCTGCTGTCATTATACATCCTATTATAGTATTGAGTAGAAACATTAATTGTTTTTAAATATGAATCACAATCTGACAATGGAGCATACAATTGAATACTTATATTTTCTCCTTCTTCTATATTGCTTATTATGATTTCATTGTTAGAATCAGATGTGTGTGTTACTCCCTTATATTTTGCATACATATTATTGTACACATTAATAATTGTAATTTTATATTTATTCGAATTATTGTCTCTAGTAACTTCATAATCAACATTTGAAGATAACTTATTATATTCGTTTAACTTGCTATAATCACACGTTGCAGCTTTAGCAAACATTGGAAACAATAATAACAACCCTATTAGTACTCTTTTCATTCTTCCTCCTTTAATAATACTGCATGAACAACAAGTCTTCTATTCCCACCACCAGCACAAGTAGAAAGTGTTAAAATCTTATCACCATATTTAACTTCGTCATCAGTTGCAAAATTACTTCTACCTCTTATCATATCTACAAATTCATTAAATTCTTTTTCATTATTAAAGTTTGTAACTAAATAATCAGTAGTATAATCAACTTTATATCCGGCAAATATTTTAAATTTCTTTGTTCCTTCAGCAGTATCATATGTGAATGTTAAATTACTTTTATTATTTCTCCATGATGTATTCAAAACATTTTTTAGTGTTCCAAACATAATACCATATCCACTAGAATAATGACCATAGATTATTGTATTATCATTGAAATCTTTAGGATTATTTCTATAATCCATGAATATCCATCCTACATTCTTACTCTTTTGATAAAAATCGTGCTTTAAATAGTAATTATTATCTGAATGTTGAACAACAGGATACGATATCTCGGTATTATTAATTACAAGGTATCCTACAGTTTCACTATTTATCTTTTTAAGATTTTCAAATACTTTATCAAATTTATATTTCTTCTTCATATCTTCGATGATTTCTTCTCTTGTTTTCTTTGCTTTTTTATCTCCACTATTAGCTATCTCTTCTTCCATATCAGCTAATATATCATTTTCAATGTTAGAATTATTCTCTTCTAATAATTCAAGTTCTTTATTATCAGCTGCATAAGTACTATTAACAATGTCTACATTTAATTTATCAATATTTATTTTATCAATATATTCATATGATTTAATAATTACCAAAGAAACCACACTTATATAAATACATAAACTTGTAATTAACTTTAAATTATTAAAAGTTAATTGTTTAAATAAATTATTTTTTACAAATGAATTTGAATAAACAATTCTAAACTCACACTTATATTCACTTCTACATGTTTTATTTAAATCTTTTAACCAAGCAAAATTATTGGATATAAATCCACCTTTATCATTTTTTTGATGTAAAAATACTATTACATCTTTTGCTTCATCATTTTTAACTAAATCTATTATATTGGAAATTAATTCTTTAGAAAAAACATAAATATTAATTGTTTTAAGATTATAATTGATACGTAAAAATTCTTTAATATCATTAATAATTCCAGGATAATCTTCTTTAATATCTAATACTTTTCTATAGTAAAGAGTTTCATAATCAAAAGAATCTTGCTGTAACATAAATCTATCTGATACTTTATTATAATTATATAAGTTTACTAACACATTCTTTTCAGTAAATTTTTTTTCTATAAAACTTGGCATATAGTAACAATCAATTTGTTTTAGTGTATTAACTTCCCTAAATAATTCATAATCATCAAGCGATAATGTTGATGCAAAATCTAATTTTAAAAATTGAATTCTTAATTTTTGCATTATATACACAACATATTTGAATGTCACTAATTTTTTTACAATCACACTATCATAGTAATTATTATTATATATAAGAATAGACAAAATACTATCTATATTGTTTTTTAAATATTTTATTGTATAAAAAAGAGTGTTATTAGAAATAACATTTTTGTTAACTAACTTTTTTTCATCGCCACTTAGCTCTCTATAATCATAACTAAGGGTGGATCCATTTATTGTTAAAACAATATATTTTTTCATAACCCTCTCCTATGGTATTATACAATTATATATTATCACAGAATAAATGTAAAACTCAATAAAATAGTTCTATATTGGCGTAAAGAAAAAGAAACTAATTTAATTGGTTTCTTTCTGATAATTCTTTTATTTTTTTATTTTTTATTAGTTCCTCATCAACCTTTAATGACTCAGATGCAACACCATTAGTAATTATAATTATTGATGGCGCATTGTATATTTCTATCTCAGGAAATTTACTCTTTAAAATGGTAATATATTCATTATTATTTAAATAATCATCAACATTCCAGTAAATAACTTTATCTAATAAATCATTTTTCTCAAATTCTTTAAATAATTTCTTTTCAAGAGAGTATAGCTTATTTGAACTATAGCCAATATATAATATATCATTAGTTGCTTCCGTAAAAATAAACTCAAAATCATCCTTAGTCGCTTGGTTTACTTTCTTATAAGTAAAATAACTTTCATTATTACTATATGAATTATATAACAAATAAAGTGATCTAGCATAAAGTGTAAAAATAATTATTAAAATGGATACTCCTAATACTATAACATAGTTTTTCACTGGAATTTTTTTATCGAATACTTGAATTTTTTTCATACATCCTCCATTTTCTAATAATATTCTATCATATATACTTTTATTAATCTATATTTTTATTAAATTATAGAAAATTAGAATTAATTATTATATAATTTACTTAGAGGAAATAAGTATGCATAATATTTTTAATAATGAATTAAATTACATTCATGATAATAATATAAAGAGTAGTTTAATAACAATATTAGATTTACTTCCAAGTTATTTTTATGAGATACCAGCAAGTTCTACTGGCAAATATCATCCAGAGTTTACCACTGGTTCGGGTGGTCTTGTTAGACATACAAAAGCTGCAGTAGCCATTGCAATAGAATTATTTAATGATTCTTCTTTAAATAATTTTACAGACAAAGAAAAAGATTTAATTATTTTTTCACTTATAATCCATGATGGATTAAAATGCGGAATAGAAAAAAATGAATATACTTGCTTTGATCATCCAATATTAATTAGCAATTTTGTGCGTGATAATAAAAATAAATTATTGTTAACAGATGAGGAAATAAACTTTATATGTGAATGTGTCGAAACACACATGGGTCCATGGACAAAAGATTATCAAGGTAATGAAGTGTTGAAAGCTCCTCAAAATAAACATCAAAGATTTGTACATATGTGTGATTATTTAGCAAGTAGAAAATTCTTAAATATAAAATTTGATGGAAATGATATTGTAAAATAAAAGGTGTCTATTATTCATAGACATCTTTTGTTTTTAATTTTTGAAAATTATTGTTACTACCAAAAAGTTCATTTGCTTTAGGTAGTTTACTAAATATTTTGACATATTCAATAAGTGGTTGCTTATCTTTTTTATTTTTTTCTATTTTTTCTTTTATTTTTTCTAACATATACCCTCCTACCAATTTATAACATTTATTATTCGTAAATTATGTTTCTTTGCCACATTAAGTAAATCGTCCGTCACTTCACCAAGTATAACTATATAATCCGGCTCTATTCTAGATTTCAACCTATCTTTATTGAATTTTATTATTGTTCCATCTTCAAATGTTGAAAATCTAACTGACCCATCTTTTACTAACTTATTATAGCCATAACAATTTCTTGTGATTTCTGTAATATATTTGCATACAAAGTGTATTCCATCATTAGAATAAGAAGATAAGATTTTAAAGTCTTGATCATGGAAATTATAAATTATAACTCCATTTTCTTCTCTTTTATCCACTGCTCCTGGATTACTAATATGTAAATCCTCGATATCATCTATAGTAACAATTTGACTATTAATCATATCAACTCTATATTTTTTAATTTTTTCAAACAATGTTATAACTGGAAGAATATTTCGTTTTATTTTTCCATTAACAACATTTTCAATGAAAGATAACAATAATTCAGTATCATTAGCTGTTAGCATCAACTTCATCATTGTAAAGAAATTGATTTCGTTTTCATCAAAGACATTTTTGTCATTTTCTTTAACACCTAAAAGTGCCACTGAATCAAATACATCGCACAACTGATTTAAAGTTGTTGTTTCTAGCCATCCTATATTTCCACTTGTATTATATGATTTATTATAAAAATATGAACAGAATAAGTTTTTATATATTTCTTCATCCTTTGTCTCAGTTAAATCATTCACTAATTTCTTTAGAAGCAATAAATCACTTGAAGATAACTCTTCTCTCTTTTTAATATTTAAATGATTACCTGCAGTAGATAATATATCAATTAAATTATCTATTTCCCTATCATTTAAATCTTTATCTTTAATATCTTCTAACAGTTCTTTATAGTATGTGAAATTTTCTATAGCTTTAAATAATGTTTCTTTGCTTTCTCTAAATATACTTTTTAATATTTCAAAATAATATTTAAACAATTCTTTATTTTTATCATTTTTAACTATATAGAGCAATGTTGATGTATTAACAAAATTATATTTTTTAAATTCATTTAATAAATCAATTGGAATAAATGATAATTTTTCATCAAATAATTCTAATGATCCATAATCATAAACATCTTTTCCTGCTTCTATATCTACATTATACGCATTCTTTATCAAACTACCAAATTGTTCTGATGAGGTTTTTAAACTCTCATCAGTTTCTTTACCTTTATATAGCAATTGCAAACCTATATAAAAGTTTATCTTTTCAGCTCCGTTTTTTTGTAATATTCTTCTATTAAATAATATTTTAAATAAATCAAATATTGAATTATAATCATTTACATAATCATATAATTCCGTATTAGCCATAAATTCACTATATATTTTATTAATAGATTTATAATAGTTAGAATAAACTTCATCATTATAATACGCATTGAACAAATTCAAACATCTTGAATTAGCCTCTAATATCACCTTTTCTATTTCATCTTTACTCAAATCATTATTGTATAGAGGAACCACATATGGTAATACATAATTAACATCTATGTCTATTAATGATATTATTTGTTCAGAAGATAGACTTTGTATTATTTTTATTAATCTCTTACTATACTGATAACTTAAATTATTACTTTTTTTATCAAATCTATATAGTTTTCCTTTAGCATTTAACATACCTTTATCTACAAATATGTCTATTATGCTACTGATACCTTTGGTTTTAGAATTATCAAGCACATCATATATTATTTCTTTATTCTTAAGAGCGGGAATATTTACAAATCTTATCAATGAAATATCATATTTTAATAATTCAACCAATATTTCTTCATCTATATAATTAATCATATATGGGCTATTATTGATATATTCTCTTCGAACATCTAAAGGAAGTGTTGATAATAATGATGAATTATCTTTTAATTTTTCTAATTGCTTTTTAATATAATTATCTCTAGCATCTCCACTTATGTATTTACTAAATTCATCATCTTCGCTATATCTCTTTTGTACATTTTGATTAGCATATTTTATAAATGATTTATCTGCTTTTAATATAAAATCCCATTGCCTATCAGTTAATTTATCTTTCATAGAATCAACTATATCTTCAGTTGCCTTAACATCATATTTTAAAAGTATACTCAAAATTTGCGTTAAATCTTCCATATATAGTTTTGAAACATCTTCTGGTTGATTAAAATACATACAAGCATATGATTCATATTCTTCTTGAGTTAAATTTAGAGATCTACTATTAATAATAAATTTATTTGCTTTTAGCCAATCGCTAACAAGAGCTCTTTTTGCTTCTTCAGAACCATATTTAAACATACTAAAATTACTATTAATCATCTTCTTCTGATAATCAATAGGTAAAGCACTAATTATAGAAGGATATGTAAAAAACAAATGACTTAATACAACCTCGTTATTAGCAAATTCACGAGAATCTAAGTATAGTTGTTTAATTTCATTCTCATTTTTACCTTTAAAAGTTTTAATAAAGGCATTTCCTTTTCTTTGGTTCTTTCTACGTTTTAATCTTGTTATTAATGA
>JAEEGL011823447.1_pt1 | contig 11178 bp, 11 predicted proteins | sample 9134231 | NCBI WGS metagenome assembly JAEEGL01 (sample SAMN16246548, study PRJNA631951) | gut metagenome | biome: gut microbiome; feature: rumen; material: fiber-attached | host: Bos | place: Iran: Karaj | collected 2018-10
CGCCGGAGATACGTTCTGCGCGTGTGTTCTCCACGATGTACTGGAGAACGGTCTTGAAAACCGAACGGACGGCAGCCTTGCGAATATGCTGCGTTTTGCGAACGCTGCCGCAGCGATCGTCACTACCCGCAAAGGCGCCCTTCGTTCAATGCCATCTCTCAGTGAGATCCACGCGCTTCTCTGATGCAGCAACGCATCGATCTGATTTGCTTAAAGCACAGCCTTTTGCGAAAGGCTGTGCTTTTTTGCGGCATGATCCCATTGCGTTTCCGGCCGTTCCGCCTCCCTCATATAGGAAGCGGAATCTGAATTTCGCCAGCAAAAACCGGTCCTAAAAGGTTTGACACACTTTTCCCGATGGGATATAATTACATATGTAAAGAAATCCATTCAAAAGGCAGGTGACATCCATGGACGGTGGCAGTAGTGGCAATCCCCTTATATGCTCCATTATACGCAGCCACGCAGGGATGCGCCTGATACTTTCTTTCCTGCGGTAACGCTTCCCTTTTGTTTCTCATTGGTTTCCATCCAAAGCGAAGCGTACAGATCTGCTGCGTTTCCAAACCTGATAAAAGAGGTAAAACGCTATGACTGATCTGACTGAAACGATCCGCACGCTCGTTTCCAACAAAAGATTCGCAACGATCCGCGACCTGTTCGCCACAATGAACGCGGCCGATATCGCTCCTATTCTCAGTGATCAGAAGGAGAGCGATCTGCCGCTTCTGTTCCGTTTGCTCTCCACTGAAACAGCGGCAGAAGTTTTTGTTGAGATGAATCCGGATGAGCAGGAGCTTCTGATCCGCGCATTCTCCGACACGGAGCTGAAAGCCGTCCTTTCCGAGCTGTTCCTGGATGACGCGGTCGATATCATCGAAGAAATGCCCGGTATGCTGGTTCCCCGCATCCTGAAGGCTGCGGATCCGGAATCCAGAAAGCTCATCAACGAGCTCCTCCAGTACCCGGAAGATTCCGCCGGCAGCATCATGACGCCGGAATTCGTTTCCCTCTCTCCGAATGAAACGGTTGAGGAAGCGATCTCCGAGATCCGCCGCACCGGTCTGGACAAGGAAACGATCAACATCTGCTATGTGACCCGAGTGGATCATACGCTGCTCGGTACCGTCTCCATCCGGAGGATCCTGCTTTCGGAACCCGATGACCGGATCGGAGATATCGCGGAGACCAATGTGATCGCATGTGAGACCACGGACGACCAGGAAACCGTCGCCCAGATGCTCTCCAAATACGACCTCATCGCTCTCCCTGTTATCGACCATGAAAAAAGAATCGTCGGTATCGTCACCGTCGACGACGCTATCGATGTTCTCCAGGAAGAGAACACCGAGGATATCGAAAAGATGGCCGCTATCACGCCGTCTGACCGTCCGTATCTTGAAACCAGTGTTCCAAGCATCTTCCTGCACCGTATTCCATGGCTTCTGCTCCTCATGCTGACCTCTACGATGACGGAGCTGATCATCAACCAGTTCACGGACAAGCTGAGTTTCTTCGGTCCTGTCGCCGGCGCGATGCTGATCGCCTGCATTCCCATGCTGATGGATACCGGCGGCAACGCGGGCGGCCAGAGTTCCGCGACCGTGATCCGTGGTCTGAGCCTCGGCGAGATCGAGTTCTCGGATTTCTTCCGCGTTATCGGCAAGGAACTGACGGTTTCCGCAATGAGCGGCGCCGCTCTCGGGATCATCAACTTCATCAAGATGATCCTGGTGAACCTGGTGCTCTATCATTATCAGGGACATGAACTGACAGTCTATCTCGTCGCTTCTCTCACGATCTCGCTCGCGATTTTCCTGACCATCGTTGTGGCGAAGTTCTCAGGCAGCATGCTGCCGATGGTCGCGAAGAAGATCGGCTTTGACCCTGCTGTCATGGCAGCCCCCCTGATCACGACCATGATCGACGTGACTTCTCTGCTGCTCCTGTTCGGACTGGCCAATCTGATCCTTGCCCGGATTTACTAAATCTCTCAAACATGAAAAGCAGCCCGAAAGGCTGCTTTTGTTCGTTCCGGCTGTATTCTATTTTTTCCAGCAGAACGGAAAACTGTATGCTTTCCCGAACCCCAGCTTCCGGTAAAACTCCTGATCCGAGATGACGTACGCCTTTTTCGCGCCGCGCTCTTTTGCGCGGCTCAGCGCTTCATTCAGCAACGCCTTCGCGATGCCCCTGCCCCGGTATTCCGGTACGGTACAGACCGGTTCCACATAGACATAGTCCGTATCCTTATGATACCAGAGACAGCAGAAAGCGGCGTATTCCCCGGAGGGACTGACTGCCGCAAGCCCCAGTTTCGGATCAGCGTGTTTTCTCAGCCGCGATTCCTTCTGCTCTGTCCTTAGAAATTCTTCATAATCGTTTCCGTGATCGAATCCCTGCCAGAACAGCCACTGCAGAGCAGCGATATCCCTGACCGGATCCGGCTCTGCTATCAGAAAGCCTTCCGGAAGCGCTGCGGAAAACGTCCTGTCAAGTTCCAGCTGCATCACGGTCTCTTTCCGCCCGTCCGGGGTGAAGCCCGCTCTCTGAACTGTCCGGATCTCCCTTGCGCTGTCATCGCATATTGCGATTCCCAAGCCCTCTTCGTCGCTCAGTTCCCGCACGGCATATTCTAATATCTCGGGATACAGCTCTTCATATTCCGGCAAAGCGCCTGCAAATGCTTCCCCGAAGAACATATCATAGATCGCCGCTCCGACGACCCTGTTTCCTTCCCGCCAAAGTCCGATCATGTTTCTTGATTCATAGTCGAACTCCGGATGCCCGTACATCCACTCGAACCGTGCCCAGTTCCAGTTGATATGGCGCCTGTCCTTCCGGTTCAGCTCGATCAGAAAATCGCAGACTGCGTCATAATCTGCGTCCCGGTACTGATGAAACTCTGTCATATTGTTCTCCGCTTTTTATTCTATTTCTGCGTCTCCGGTCCAGTACGGAAGCCCCCAGTGCTCAAAATCCCATTGCTCCGAATACGCATTACACTCATAATCCACATACCACAGAAGATCATTGCACTCGACGAAGTTCGTAGGATAGTAATCGATATTCAGATTCGCGTTCTTCGCCCTGTCCGCCATTTCCCGAACCTGCGGCAGAAGATGCTCCGCGCTGGTGCCGTTTCCGATCATCTCCGCGACCGTCGGTCCATCGATATACTCTTTTACAATGCGCTCATTGCCGATATCGATATCCAGCATTTCGGGAATCCGAATCCCGGCATTCCTCAGCCGTTCGTAGTCGCGCTGTTCCGCTTCGATCTTATTTCCAAAGCAGTAATAATCGCAAGGCTCGTGATGGATCTGTTTTACAACGACCTGCCGTCCGTTCTCCTCAGCAAGAAAAGAGTATCCGCCCTTTCCATGGCCAAGCAGCCGCAGGATGCGGTATTCCTTTCCGTTGACCTCGATCTTCTGTTCCATACTTTTGATGGCGTTCCGCTCAGAAGATCTGCCCGGGAAGTCTCAGTTTCTCCTTATGGGGGAAGGACCTGTCGAATTCCTCGACGTCCTCATCTTTCACATAATAGCCCTGCGGCGTCTGATAAACACCCGTAACACCGTCCAGATAACCCGGAATCAGCTCTCTGCAAAGGAAGAAGGAATCGTCGGCTCCCTCCGGGAGGTCGTGATACCGGATCTGGAACTGTCTGGCGTATGTGAACCCGCAGGTTCCGTAAAATCCGATATTACCTTCGAACAGCACCGCTCCGAATCCCATCCGGGCGGCTTTTTCCAGAGAATAGTCCAGCAGGATCTTTCCGTATCCCTTGCGCTGCAGTTCCGGAACAACACAGATCGGTCCCATCGTCAAGACAGGAACCGTCCCTCCCTGATCCGCCTCGATCACAGTTTTCATGAACATGTTCTGTCCGATCAGGATCCCGTCTTTTCTCATAACGAAATCCAGTTCCGGAACAAATGCCGGATCGTTCCGCAGGACATGCATCACATAATGCTCGCTGCATCCCGGCTTATACACGTTCCAGAATGCTTCCCGGATCAGATTCTCGACATCTCTTTGTTCCTCCGGTTTTTCCTGCGTTATGATAATGCCGTTTTGAGTCATTTTCTTTTCCCCCGTTATCCGTTTTCCAAACAGGATTATATCAGAATTACCTTGCGCTGTGAAGCGTATTTCGCCCGCGGCTGGACTCATAAGCACGTATGGACTCAGCAAGTGAAAGCGGACAGACGCATCATCGTCTGCCCGCTCTGTTTGCTTCTTAACTATCTATTCTGCAGGAAAGTGTTCTGCCCGCTTTAGGGCTGTTTTCCGATATACGCCAGGATACCGCCGTCCACATAGAGGATGTGACCGTTGACGAAATTCGAAGCGTCGGATGCCAGGAACAGCGCCGGTCCCATGAGGTCCTCGGTCGTGCCCCAACGGGCTGCCGGTGTCTTCGCTACGATAAACTGATCGAACGGATGGCGGCTTCCGTCCGGCTGCCGTTCCCTCAGCGGCGCGGTCTGCGGGGTCGCGATGTATCCCGGTCCGATTCCGTTGCACTGGATATTGTATTCGCCGTACTCAGAGCAGATATTCCTCGTCAGCATTTTGAGCCCGCCCTTTGCGGCGGCATATGCGGAAACCGTTTCACGCCCCAGTTCGCTCATCATGGAACAGATATTGATGATCTTTCCGTGTCCCTTCTTGATCATCCCGGGAATGACCGCTTTCGCGCAGATAAACGGAGCATTCAGGTCGACGTCCACGACTTTACGGAAATCTTCCGCGCTCATCTCCAGCATCGGGATCCGCTTGATGATGCCGGCATTGTTGACCAGAATATCGATCGTGCCGACTTCCTCTTCGATCTGCTTGACCAGTTTCTGCACAGCGTTCTCATCCGTAACATCACAGAGATATCCGTGAGCGTCGATTCCCTTTTCTTTATAAGCGGCAAGCCCGCTTTCCAGATGCGACGGAGTCAGATCGTTGAATACGATCTTCGCGCCGGCTTCCGCAAGCGCAGATGCGATTGCAAAGCCGATCCCGTAAGATCCGCCGGTCACCCATGCGATCTTTCCTTCCAGGGAAAACTGTTTCATACTAAAAGCCATTCTGATTGATCCTCCTCAAAACCTTATCTCTGTACACGTCCGGAGCCGTCTCCGCACATCAGTTTTTCCACATCGGAGATTCCGACTCTGTTGAAATCGCCGATGATGCTGTGTTTCAGGCAGCTTGCCGCCACCGCGAATTCCAGTGCCGACTGGCGGTCCGCGTAATTGTTCAGACCGTAGATCAGACCGCCCGCAAAGCTGTCACCGCCGCCGACCCGGTCGATAATGTCGCTGATCAGATAGCGCTTGGATTCGTAGAACCGCTCCCGGTCGTTCAGGCAGGCCGCCCATCCGTTCGTATCAGCGCTCTTGCTCTCCCGGAGCGTGATCGCGATCATCTTCATATCGGGATATTTTTCAAGGACCTTGTCTCCCAGCACTTTGTATTTCTGCCGGTCGAGAGATCCGGATTCAACGCTGACATCTGTCGTAATGCCGAGCGATTTCTGAACGTCTTCCTCGTTAGCGATCGCGACATCCACGTACTTCGCGAGCTCTCCCATAACCTCCGAAGCCGCTTTCCCGTACTTCCAGAGATTTTTCCGGTAGTTCAGATCGCATGAGACAGTGATCCCGCGTTTCTTCGCTTCCCGGACTGATTCCAGGGAAAGCTCCATCGCGCTCTCGGAAATCGCCGGCGTGATCCCGGTAATGTGGAACCATTCCACACCCGCAAATGCCGCATCCCAGTCGATATCACCGGGCTTTGCAAGGGCGATCGCTGAGTATTCACGGTCGTAGACAACTTTTGAGGGAAGCTGGTTCGCGCCTCCTTCCAGATAATAGATCCCAATACGGCCTTTCTCCGTCCGGATGATCCGGCTTGTATCGACTCCGAATCTGCGCAGTTCCCTGACGCACTCGTCAGCGATCGCGTTTTTCGGAAGCAGTGTCAGAAAAGCCGCGTCCTGTCCGTAATTCGCAAGAGATACCGCGACATTCGCTTCGCCGCCGCCGAATGTCGCCTCCAGCATGGGGCTCTGGAAGAATCTTTCATGTCCCGGTGCTTTCAGCCGGAGCATGATCTCGCCGAAAGTCAGAAATTTCATAGCTGTTTCCTCGCTTTCCTATTTCCGGGCAGCATCGATCGCTTCGCGCGCCGCCCTGCACAGTTCCGTGATCTTATCATAGTTATGGGCTGAGATATCGCCCTTCGGGCATACCCAGCTGCCTCCGACCGCATGAATCACCGGGGAGGTAATAAACTCCGCGAGATTGCTCTGGCCGACGCCGCCTGTCGGGATGAAACGGATCCCCCCAAACGGACCCGACAGAGCTTTCAGGGCATTCAGGCCTCCGTATACGTTTGCCGGGAAGAATTTGATGACCTTGATATCATGCTTCAGCGCATACATGATCTCAGTCGGCGTGACGCAGCCGGGCGTTACGGGAATGCCGTTCTCGCAGCACCAGGAAACAACTTCCTCGTCATATCCGGGGGCAACGATGAATTTCGCGCCGCATGCTACCGCTTTTTTGCACTGCTCCAGTGTAACGACCGTGCCTGCGCCGACCAGCATGTCCGGCACTTCTTTTGAAACGTTCGCGATCGAATCCGCCGCAGCCGCGGTACGGAACGTGATCTCCATCACATTGACTCCGCCTGCCAGCATCGCCTTCGCCGTATCGACGGCGTCATCCGCGTTTTCCAGCACAACAACGGGCACGACCCCGCACTCACGCATCCTTTCAAGAATATCCATTGTATCCCCCTTTATTCCAGATCCGTAGGTTTCAGATTATCCATATCATCGAATGCCTGGTTCTCGCCGCCCATTGCCCAGATGAACGTATAGTTCGAAGTTCCGCATCCGGAATGGATCGACCAGGACGGGGAAATGACCGCGTCAAAGTTTTTCATGACAATGGAGCGCGTCTCTTTCGGAGTTCCCATAAAATGCATGACGACATTGTCTTCCGGAATGTTGAAATACGTATAGACCTCCATACGGCGTTCATGGGTATGCGCAGGCATCGTATTCCAAACGCTGCCGACATCCAGCTGCGTCAGGCCCATTGAAAGCTGGCAGGTCGGGAGAACGTCCGGATGAATAAACTGGTTGATGACGCGCTTGTTGGCGGACTCAACAGAGCCCAGAGGACGTTTGTTCGCATCCGCGAAGGACAGGAACGTAGTCTTATAGGACGTATGTGCCGGCGCGGAAACCAGATAGAACTTCGCGGGATTTGAAGGATCGTCGCTCTGGAATGTCACGTTCTTCGTGCCTTTGGTGATATAGAGACAATCCTCAAAACCGAGTTCAAACGTTTCCTCATCCGCCGCAATCTTTCCTTTTCCTCCCAGATTGAAGACGCCCGCTTCCCGGCGCTCAAGGAAATAGGATGTCCCGAAGTTTGCCCAGATATCGATTCCCTTATCGATCGGAACGATCTCATCCACCGGCATGATTCCCAGCACGACCATGCGGTCAACATGGGAGTAGGTTGCCTTAACAGTATCCTTCACATAAAGATCTGTGATCAGAAACTCTTTGCGCAGTTCTTCCGTCGTATAGCGGCTTACATCTTTCGGGTTTGCGGAATAACGTATATCCATACTATTTCTCCTCTGGTTTTCTGATTATTTAACAATTCTCTTTTCCGTCTCACCGTCGAACAGATAGACGTTTTCAAATGGAATGGAGAACGTGATATCGGTGTCGGTTTCCGGGGTATAATGCGGGTCGATTTTCAGGATTGCCTTCTCTTCCCCGATATCGACATAGACGTTGGTATTATCACCGAGCATCTCCGTCAGCTCCACGCTGCAGGGCACTTGATATGCCTGTTCCTTCTCGCCGAGCACGATTCCTTCCGGACGGAATCCGAAAACGATCTCCTTGCCTTCGTAATCCCCGGCGGCATTTCCGATCACGTTCCGGAGGTCAAATTCAACACCTCCGAACGTCAGACTTCCGTCTTTTACGGTGCCTTTCAGGAAATTCATGGGCGGCTCGCCGATGAACCCTGCCACGAACACGTTGACCGGATCAAAATACAGTTCACGCGGGGTACCGATCTGCTGGACGTAGCCGTCCTTCATAACGACGATCCTGTCTGCCATCGTCATCGCTTCCGTCTGGTCATGCGTGACATAAATCGTGGTGGCGCCGGTTTCGCGGTGGATCTGCGTGATCTCGGAACGCATCGTAACGCGCTGCTTGGCGTCCAGGTTGGACAACGGTTCATCCATCAGGAAGATCTCAACCTTGCGGATGATCGCCCGTCCTACCGCGACACGCTGCCGCTGACCGCCGGACAAAGCTCTCGGCATACGGTCAAGATAGTCCGTCAGACCAAGAATCTTCGCAGTGCGTTTCACCTTCTCATCGATGACATCCTCGTCAACGCCCTGAAGAGTGAGTCCGAACGCAAGGTTGTCATATACCGTCATCTGCGGATACAGGGCATAACTCTGAAACACCATTGCGACCCCGCGCTCACGCGGTCCCATCTCGTTTGCACGTTTTCCGTTGATCAGAAAATCACCTTTCGAGATATTCTCAAGTCCCGCGATCATCCGGAGCGTTGTGGATTTTCCGCAGCCGGACGGACCGACAAAAACGATAAACTCACCGCGTTCAATCTCCAGATTGAAATCATGGACCGCATGGAAACCATTCGGATAGATCTTGTTGATGTCTTTCAGCGTTAAGTGTGCCATAGTAATTCTCCCTTTTCCAGAAAATATAGCTGATGTCGTAGATTTAGCAGATTTACGAAGAGGAATCCGGTCCTCTTACCCTTTATTCCCGCCCGCGGTTACAGTTTGTAGAACGGCTTCAGACAGTTTTCCGTTCTCTGAACCATTTCCGAAAACAGTTCTTTTCCCTCCGCATACGATAGCGTATCGCAGAGAGGCTGATTTAAAAACACTTCCCGGATCGATCCGATATCTCTGGCTCTGATCGCCCGATACAGGTTTTCAATATTGTCCGCATTCCGCCTGACCAGCGCAGCTGCCGTGCCGGGCAGCGGTCTTGCGGTCACCGGCTGCACGGTATCCGTGTCGAAAACGCAGTTGGTCTCCACGATCGATCCGACCGGAAGCTGCGGAACCTGACCCGTGTTGACCGTGTTCGCGTTGGTCACGATTCTTCCAAAGCCCAGAATCGCTTTCATCATGGGAATCAATTCCTCATTGCTTTTCCGAAGCGCAGGTTCCTTTCTTCCCTCCGCGATCGCCCTGGATTCAAAAATCTTCTTTGCCTGATCTTCCTTCCTGTACGACACGGGCGTCAGATGGAAAAGCCATTTTTGAGGAGCCTGCCGGTCGGTCAGATACCACCGGCTGCTCATAAACTCTACCAGGTGTCTGTCCCCTGCCGCCGCAAGCGCTCCGTACCTCCGGAAAAGATCCATTTTGACCTTGTTCCCGTACAGGAACGGATTGTCCCAACGGAACGCCTGCGGATCGTTTCCCTGCTCGCAGTATCCTGTCTCATAATACCGCTCCATGAATCCGGGCAGCAGTTTCAGCGCATCCGTATCTTTCCATCGGGCGTCCGTGATCCAGGTGAAATGATTGATTCCCGACACGTCCACCGAGATCTCATGCCGCTCTGGACGCCGGACCCCTTTTTCTTCCGCGATCACGCAGCTTAAGAACTCCTGTGCGTGAAACACTTCGTGACAGCATCCGAACGCCTTGATCTTTGGAAAAACATCGAACAGCGTTTTGCAGCAGATGGTCATCGGGTTGGTCAGATTGATCACCCACGCGTCCGGACAGTGCTCCCTGATCGCCTCCGCAAAACCTTCATACAGCGGCACGGTCCGCATTGCCCGAAGAACGCCTCCCGGACCTACGGTATCCCCGACCGGCTGATAGATCCCGTACCGCTCCGGCAGATGCACGTCCGACTCCATGTCGTCGAACGTTCCGGGCAGAATGGAAATTGCGACGAAATCCGCTCCATCCAGCGCTTCCTCTAGCGTTTCGGCAACGAAATACTTCCAGACGGAGACAGTGTCCGGCAGCTGCCCGATCCTTTCTCCGATGATCCTGTTCCTCTCTGCCGCTTCCCGGTCGATATCGAACAGAGCAATCTCTCCGGAAAGACCTTCCGAAAGCGCAAGGTCGTTCATGAATACCCTTGCCCAGGCTTTGGAACCTCCTCCGATATAAGCGAGTTTGATCTGTTTCATGGTCCTTCCTAAACCGTACGCCGGTCCAATCTTGCACAATTTCGATATTTTTATGGACAAAACGGATATTCCGTGATAAAATCACTGCAAAACCGATATCCAGACGGAGTGCTTTGTATGAATGAAATCGTTTTTGTCGGCAAGCATGCCACTACTTACACGGTTCCTCTTCACGCGCATGATTCCTGGGAGCTGATCTACTGTACCGGCGGAGACGGTAAATTCTATTTCCGGGATCAGACCCTCACATATTCCTCCGGAGACATCGTCATTGTCCCGCCGTTCACTCCTCATTCCAATGACAGCGCGACTGGCTTTACAAACATCCACATCAATATGGTTGAGACGGTTCTGAATTTCAATCAGCCCATCGTTATTTCAGATGACGCAGACCGTTCCCTTTTCAGCGCGTTCAGCGGAGCCTATTTTCATTTCTATGAAAACTCCGACTTCCGACACACTTTGCTTTCCGAATACGGCAATCTGATCGCCGCGCTTGTCTTCGCCAATCAGAAGACCATTCCGCTGTCGCATGTCGTACAGCAGATCGGAAACGATATCATGCGCAACTATACGGACTGCAATTACGCACTGGATGATCATCTCCGCTCATATCCTTACAGCTATGATTATCTCAGGAAGCTGTTTCAGAAAGAGGTCGGCGTGACCCCGCAGCAATATCTCAACGACAAGCGTCTGCAGACGGCCGCGAACATGCTCAGTTCCAAGTACAATAACAGCAACATCAGTGAAATCGCCCATCTGTGCGGGTTCCGGGAATCCCTGTACTTCTCGCGCATGTTCAAGAAAAAGTACGGTGTCTCTCCAAGCCAGTATTACGCTGAGCAGGCGTCCCTATCGGATCATCCGCTGCCCGACACGGAAAGCATGAAGATCAAACTGCCTGAGAAAGACGCATGACCTCGGTATAGCACATCAC
>JAEEGL011995577.1_pt1 | contig 11178 bp, 5 predicted proteins | sample 9134231 | NCBI WGS metagenome assembly JAEEGL01 (sample SAMN16246548, study PRJNA631951) | gut metagenome | biome: gut microbiome; feature: rumen; material: fiber-attached | host: Bos | place: Iran: Karaj | collected 2018-10
ATAAATATTTACGACCTTTTTTATCCACCTTGTTTTCAATGGTGTTATCCATTAGAGTTCCTTGAATGGTAACTCTGTTTAACATTTGCTTTAAATCTTCTTTTGCCATATTTTCCTCCACTTCTTTGCGAAGTTCTTCCAGTGGTTCAGTGTTGTCAGAAATGCAGAGATCAAATCAACCTCAACATCAGGTCCGGAAAATGGAAGATAGTTCAGATACTTCTGATATCTGGATATCGAATGTACGAATGAATTGAAATCAATGAAGATATCAAGTCCTTTTTGTGGATTATACAGCTCACCCAAGTGCGTGGAGATAACTTTGTATTTGGGTTTGAGCATGCCACTGATCGGACCCACTGATACTTTATTCAAATTGCATACTCCTCTCCAAACATGTAGTCATGGAACGAACGAACACCAACACGCTTAACAGCATTTCTCTCGTCGAAGATTGTGTGTAGCAGATGATGTTTCGTTTGTTCAAATGCCAGTGCTGTGGTAAACGATTCCGTATTCTGAAGGACCGTCTTCAGTCTCATGATCTGGTACTTCTGATCCGGAACAAGCCAGTTCGGACGCAGCAGTTTATTGTCAACAGAACGCAGATGATGTCCGATCAGAATCTCACCATGTGTTGACAGAATCGGGATCAGATTATGAGTCATGTGCGCAAGACGTGTGACAATGTCTTCCACCTTATCAAACTTTGTAATGTCGAGTTCAAACAGTCTCATGATATCCATGTAACGCTGTGTCATCATGATATTGATCGGAATGATCATGCAGAACTGACCACCGGATTCAAGAATCTTGTATGATGTGATCTTATAATAGGACACATCATCAATTGTGACCTCTTTACATTTATCCATCACGGCTTCCGGAATATTGATAGAAGCGTAATTGGAAATTGTAACTGGTTCCAGATCTTTTCCGATATAGCATGTAAACTGTTCGGAGATATTGTCCAGATAATCCTCACGAATATAGATGTCAAACTTCTTATCGTCTTTCGGCATAATGATAGACATGTCCATGACGAAATACTTATCGAAGTTCGTTGAGAATACGATTTTCTCAGCATTTGATTTCAACAGATGTTTTGCAGACAGAATGTTCTGTTGAACGGGGTTTGTCAGCTGCTCAGTTGTGTACACGAATCCACCCTTCAAGTCACCAACCTTTAGAGCGCGTGTTCCGTAGCAGATGTGACAGCAGTCTTCATTCAGATTACATGTACACGGAGAACGGAACCACAACTTCTGTCCGAGTTTATCTCTATCGGTTTTCTTGAGAACATGCAGAATGCCATCACCTTTTCGATTATAATAATATCGACCGTCCATCATTTCGATCATGGTTTCATCGATTTCAATCGGAATGGGATTCTGAGAACCGCAATCCCAAACTGTCGGAGAAATTGTTCCATATGAGAGAATCATCAAATTTCTGTTGAAATATCCCGCAATACCCATGTAGTCCTTGTTCATAATGTCAGGAACACGAGATGCAATCGCACCTGTGTAGAACACCGGAAGTTTGTCATAACCTGCACGGAATCCATTTCCGTTCATGATAACCGGAATGATATTCCGGCCATCCGGAATCTGAGAGAAGTTGATGTACAGCTCTTCCATCTGTTTCGGTTTCAGGAGTTTCACGTACTTGTTTGCAACGAAGAACGGATTACCCCTCAGCGTCATAATACTTTCCAGTACTTTGTATCGTTTCGCATTCTCTTCAACGATATCAGCAGTCTGCATGTCAGACGGGTATTCCGTGTTGTTGATCTCACGAATCGTCTCATCCTCGCGATAGTGATCCAGGAACAGATTCTCTGCCGTGAAGATTGCAATATCAGCCTGTGCGAAATCCTTTAACAACATTTTCCAGTCCAGAGACATACGGGCCATCTTTGCCTGAATATCAGTAATCACGATACCATGTTGCTGAAGGATTCGAACGATCATATCCTGATAGACCTGACGATCCTTTTGTGACAAGAATCTTCTCAGCAGAAAATCATCCAGATTGATTTCTTCAATCCACGGCATCAGCGGACGTAAGAATGATAACGAGAACAACAGTCTATTCAGCGGAATAACATGTACATCGGTTGTATCATTATTCTCAACGGAATGTTTGATTTTGATCGGTGTACGCTGAAGTTTGTCGTTTGTGTCGGGATCAATTAGACCCCAACACAACTCGGCAATACCGACTAACCTGTCAAACAGACTATCGAAATGACCTTTGTATCGGTCGATGATAATCGGATCTCCGATCAACTGATGGATTTGTTTTGCCGTTGTGATTTCCCCATCAGTATTTGCGATGTCATTAAGATCTTCGAACAGTGAATACTTGGGATCCACCATCCAATCAAACCGTTCGCCCATGTGAGTTCCTCCATTTCTTTTTATGTATCAATATCAGACGGCTGCCATTCAAAATCGAGCATCATTTGCTTTCTAGCTCTCATTGCGTCTTTCGACTTACCAACCAGCATGTCATAGACCTGCATAGTCTTTGCATCAGAAGCATCCAGCTGGAAGATGTGACGTGTCTTTGGATTCATGACAATCTCTTCCAAGACATCAGCATCTGACGAACCGAGACCTTTGTATCTGTCTTTGATAACAGGATACTTACGTTCGATCACTTCGAAGAACTTTGCCAACGGAAGACATGCTCCATCAAACTCAACAAACATGCCGTATTCCTGCTGGACATTGATAACATAAGACAACGCATTCAGGAGATTATTGTCCAGGACGATGACCTGGTCCACAAGATCCACTGTAGCATAGATTTGTTGCGCATTGTGATCAAATCCCAGCTCTGGAAATACTTTACAAGTATCCCGAACCCACTGATCAATGTTGTCAATGAATCTCTCAACGGTACCCCAAACGACGAAGCCATGTGCGACGTATTCCAACAGATATCTGTTCGCAGACAATTTTGCGGATACATCACTCAGACGGGTTAGATACTCGAATGCAGAAGTGATGAACTTTCTTGCTTTGCATGAGAATTGCATGTTCGGGAAATTCAGGACAATGTTACCAACACTCTTGACACAAACATCGATATACTCCGTCTGTGATGTGACATAAGAGATTTGCTTACCAGATGCCAGCTGATAGAGTGGTGGCTCTGCAATGTAGATCTTTCCTTGTTCAAACAACTGCGGCATGAACTTGAGGAAGAATGCACAGATACCAACACGGATATGATATCCATCAACGTCAGCATCCGTTGCAATGATGATCTTATCAAAGTTCAGCTTTTTAATGTCGAATGATGTACCAACACCGCATCCAAGAACCTTAACGACTTCAAACCATACAGCACTCTTCAATGCTTCATCCAGAGTCAGATCCCATACATTCAGACTCTTACCTCTGAACTTGAGAATGGCCTGATACTTTGCATCACGTGCAGCGTTGATACTTCCGGATGCCGAGTCACCCTCAACGAAGAAGATCTCTTTCGGTTGTGCCGTCTTTACCGAAGAACATGGGAGATAGGCATCACTCTTACTCCATTGCTTCTTCTTTGTCTCAGATGTCACATTGCGAACACGCTCACCCTCACGGCGAACACGGTTGTTCTGTAGAACGATCTCAACATATTCTGCAAGACGATTCTGGTTCATTTCACACAACGTCTTATATGTTGCATCCGCAATTGCAATCGTCAATGATCTCGGGAAGACAGTGCTCTTCGCCTGCGAGGCAAACATATGAGCAAAGTCACACTTCGCATTGACAACCACATGCAGATGTGACAAAATGTCTCTCTTCAGAGATTCATCTTCTTCCAGCTTCTTGTTGCGTTTGATCACTCGTTCAGACAGATACCGGATCAAACCATTCACAACACCATTGACATGTGATCCATTCTGAGAAGTGTGGATCATATTCATCCAACTCTTACGAATATCTTCACCGTGATAAGACGGATCTGAATATACGATCGCAGCTTCCAATGAGAACGAACGTTGGAACTCTTCATCATCAAAGACTTCCTTCAATTCTCCAGACGTCGTAAATGATAGAGCCGATGTCATACGCTGATCTTCCGGGATGAAATCATCGAAGTATGTATTCAGTGCTCGATGATCGATCTGGAATTGTTCACCACGAACTGAGTAGAACAGTTTGATGTCTGCTGGTAATGTAAACTTGAAGTCCTCTATCCACTTCACAAGCATATCCACAGGAATCTTGTCATAACCGAGAATCTTCTTGGACGGACGATAAGTCGTGATCAGACCATGATCTTTCTCCTTATAATCCTCCAGATTCTCTTCAATCAATTTTGAATCCTTATATTTCAAGGTCAATTTCTTCTTCTCCTGAGGACGAAGTGTTGTGACCTCATAATAGTCACTCATCGCGAGTGCTGCAGTTGTACCAGTTCCATTCTCACCAGCAGTTGTTCCGTGAGCTCTTGTCATATTGGAACCAGCCTGGTTTGTCTCATGAACTACCCGGAGCAGCTTCGTCGGAATACCACGACCATTATCCCGTGTGCGGAGCTGCTTATCGGTGATCTCAATATTAATAGTATCTCCAGGAGATTCCGGCTTCAAACATTCATCTCGGTTGTTATCGATGATCTCTTTACATAGGTGCAGTACACCCATCTCACCGAGAGCCGCGATATACATTGTCGGACGATGTCGCATCTTTTCGACATCGGAATCAACAATGGTAATCTTATCATCTTTCATTGGACCGTTTTTGATTTTCGGCATTGCTGTATCCTCCTATAGATGGTTTGTAAAAGTTAGTTCAGGTAGTTATAAGTTATACACCTTCCCTATCCGATTTAATAATATACATACGATGACGACAAATTTGTAAGTTCATGAAATGAACCTTTCTTCACTTGCCGTGTGAAGAATTCCCAACGTATGTTTTCTGCGTTTTCCGTTGTCCATGGGTTGTCACAGAAATGTGACACCTCCAAAATTCTTTTGCGTGCGGGCTTCGGCCCGCACATATTTTTTTTTTATATTTATGAACGTATATCATTATTTTGAATATGAAGGGGTTGGGCCTGAATATTCCAATTTTTCAATGAACCCGTGCATTGAAAGAAGGTGGTACTCAATGGGTGAATGTGTAAATCGAATGAAATACAAGTTTATGATTTACAGAGCAAGGAGTGTTTTACATGAAGACAAAACGACATATCGACTGGAAGAATGTAGGATTCGTTGTAAGCTGGTTCTGCGCAATTATATCGATAGCTTACATCATCGCAGATCTGATCAGTGTTCTATTTACAAATAGCCATATCATTGATTCATTCGGCATGTGGCCGGGCCGAATTGGTATGATTTTGATTAGCTGGTATCTCCTGAGAAATGATATGGGTATTTCTGAATACATCAATCGGTGGCGCGAGCGCCATAAGTGATACGATGGTGGGGTAAACCCCCACCATCGATCAAACGGTTCTGTAACTTTATACTCTTAAGGAGGTATGAAATATGCGTATTGTTGGTCTATATGATATCGATCAGGATATCAGGGTTAACAATCTGAAGGAAGTCACATCGGCCGTTATGTTTTCAACGCCGAATCAATATAACCCAAATGGTCTTTTTTCCGAAGAAATCTTTGGTCAGACTGAAGAAGAACAGAAGTATCGCTGCGGTTATATCAAACTTCCGATTCATGTGTTCAATCCCGATGTTGCCAAAAACATCATCACCAGGTCCGGTGGTATCATCCGTAAGTTGGCATATGGTGAAATCAGATGCAATCTGATTGATGGAAAACTGATTGAAGCCGAAGACGGCAAATACAGTGGGTTCCGTGATCTATACAATATCTGGGAAGAAATCGACATCAAGAAAAATCTAAACACACGTAATGATGCGTCCCTCGATATTTTGATCAAGTGCCCAAGACGGTTGTTATTTGTTGACAAAGTTCTTGTGCTACCACCGGCATTTCGTCCAAGCGGCATGAAGAATGGTAAGCAAGTAAAGTCTGAACTGAATTCTTTGTACATGAAACTACTTGGATTCAAGAGTGTTACATCACATACAACTGCATCGGTTCATCGTGTCAACAACCAAATTCAAGATACGTTGATCGAACTATACTCTTACATCAACAAATTTGTCGGCACAAAGAATGGTTACTTTCAGAAGAATCTGTTGGCAAAGAATACTGTTGGAACTGTCAGAAATGTTATATCAGCTCCATCCTACAGATCCAATACTCCAGAGGTTGGTATTTTCCGTACAGGTTATCCGCTGATGACAATCGTCTCTGCATTCCAACCATTTGTGAAATTCCACATGAAGCAATTTTTGTCATATGATAACATCGTATCCATTCATCCAAATCCGGATGAAGTAAACCGCACTGATATCGAAAATATCTACGATGACAAGATGATCTCGGATCTGATTCAGATCTTCATGAGAAACCCTGGATCCAGATTCCGCATTCTATATCTGGATCCGGACAATAAGAAACCGATTATTTTCAGCGCATTAAACATGAAAACGAATGAGACAATCTCACGTCCACTAACGTTGACGGATGTGATCTATCTATGTGGATATCGTTCTACAGTCGCTGCTGACAGACATATGTACACTGTTCGTTATCCGATCGGTCACCATCTTGGTGCATTTTTCTCTAAGATTCATGTGTTATCAACAAACACCACAATTCCAGTGCAATTTCAGGGTGAAGTATATCGGACATATCCTGACGTCAATCCCGAAGCATCACATATGAAAGTCTCCACGTCATTTGTCGACGTCATCAATATGGCAAATTCTCGTCTAGAGAACATCGGTGGTGACTATGACGGTGATACTGTCAAGAGTACAGGTATCTGGTCCGAAGAAGCAAATGAACAAGCCGAGAAGCTGATGTATTCGAAGGCATATTGTGTGAAACCGAATATGGATGCAGCATTCCCAATTGCAATTGAATGTTTGAATGGTCTATACGGTCTGACGAAAATGGAATGATACCATAATAAGATCAGATGCAAATGACATTTAAGTATGGATGGAAACATTCAAATCATTTTTTTTTTGAAAGGAGATGCTGAAATGAGTTCTTCGATGTTTGATGCAATTGGGATAATGAATAACAGTTGCCCATTCGAAAGTCTGGATTCCTCAGCATACGGTGTTGAACCTCAGAAGACGAGTAATTGGACTGATGAACCCTACAGCCCGAATACATTCATGGAAAGATTCCATGAGTTTTCTGCAGTGCCACAGTATATTCCGATGGACGGATTCATCAACCCGTTTGTCGGTGGTCTGTGGAACACACCGACAACAACACTGGATGTCACCTACAACCAGGAAATGTTCGGTCCTGAAAAGATCGATCCGAACCGTATATTCTCTTCTGACATCGCTTCTCTGAAAACACTTGCTGCTGATCAGGCCAAATTGATCAAAGTCTTTGAAAGAAAAGCTATGGAGATGTACACCGACAAAGGTGCTTATGGACTGAACGAAGATGCGATTGCTGCCATGCAAGCTGCAACCGGTGCTAGAAGTGCACTGCTTTCTATTATAAAGGAGCAAGCTGCTATCAAGAAGAACATCACTGAGCTTCGTATCAAACAACAGCAAACTGTTGCTGGTGGTGGTCCCGCAGCAGCAACACCTGGAAGAAGTGCATCCGCATTCGATGTTGGAAAGTCAATCGTGGATAATATCTTTAACATGCCAAATCCCTCGAGTGTCCCGTCACCACCGCTCACTCAATACCCAGAAACGAGTATTGATGATGCTTCCAATATGCTGGAAAATGTCGTATCAGTTGACGAAGTTCCTGAAACCGTCAAATTTGAAAAGGACAATCCGAAAATTCATGTCATGATTGGTGATGATCCCAACGACAGAAAATACGTTACGCTCAATGGACATAATGAGGTAATGAAGGATTATCCACCACCAAAAGCCGCAATCAAAGAAGTTGATCTTGAGTCGAGAGTTGCTTTAGATGAGCTTGAAAACAAGTATCCGGTCATCTACGAATCTGAGATTAATATGGATGCCGATTCGGCAGATGATTCAGTGTGATTGTGTGGGGGCTTCGGCCCCCACATACCCAATTTCGCCGGTTTAATCGAGCTTCACACAAAAAGATAATTGTGAGGTTTAACCACATGATTTGCGATTCATCATGCCCGTTTTATCTCATAAGGAACCAAACCAAAAATCTATAGAAAAGGAGAGTATATCCAATGATTGAGACGAAGTTTGGTCTGAAGTACCCATTTCCGCATACGCTCGTACACATTGTGGACAATTCTTCGTATACTGGTGGTCTCCCGGTCGTCATTGCTGATGAACCGTCTATGTACGGCGCGATCGTCGTAACAGGTCTTCCGATGGGTGAAGACAGACGCGTGATCGATGTCAAGCGTTCGGATGTTCTGAACGTTGCGTACGGCCTGAGAGCTCTGAGCTCTGGCGACATCAAGAAGTTCGGTCAGTCAGCGACTTATCCGGTATCATTGATCAGCCAGGGTGGCCCTGTGAAGCTTCTGCGTGTGACACCGGATGATGCAACCTATGCTTATTCTATCATCACCATTGAATGGCGTAAAGATAGCACTGATAACATGATCCACGTCCGCTACAACACAGATCGCTTTGCACAGGATCGCGCACTGGCGAACTATGCAAACCGTGATCGTCTGTATGCTGCAATTGTCAAGTCGTATGCGAATGCTTCATCCGATCCGCCTTCCACCGATCCGAACGGTGAAAGATGGAAGAAACGTGCATTCATCGTCAATATCTCTGCCGGCCGCGGTGCAGTCTACAACAAGTTTGCAACTGTCATCGATAAGACCAATCAGGGTAAGAACCCGCCGAACGTTCGTTACATGTTCTCCACGATCGATACAACGACCGATGCGACAATCGAACAGTTCTCGGCTTCTCTGATCAACTCTGAGAATGCTTCTCGTCCGGACGCAATCGAATCTGTCAATGTACAGATTAAGCGTCGTGTTGAAGGTTCCTCGATTGTCGTTCCGTATGTGAACGAATCTGCAATCGAAGAGCTCTACAACGACTACCGTCAGCACCTCAGTGAGATGATCGAAGAAGGTGTAACAATTCCGAACAACAGAGTCATGACACCGGACTACATTAACAAGGTCAACATCATGCTCAACATCAATACATTTGATGTGATCTTCGGTAATTACATCTACAACGGTACCGATGACGGCTATAAGCTGCCGTTCTTCCAGGTCGACATGAGATCTTCTGATATCGAGGAGCTCCCGCAGACCAACAGAATTTATGTTCTGAAGACGGAAGACGATGAGGCTCTGACTCCTGAGCAGGCTAAGGCTAAGGCATATCAGACGATCAACAAGCAGCTGCTTGAGACATCCACTGCAGGTATCACTGACGAAGGCGATACTGTTCATCTCGGCGATGTCTATCTGTATTCAGGCCTTGCAAGCAACATGAACCCGTACTTCTACGTCGTTGCTTCTGTGAACCAGTATACAGGTGCTGTGTCAACGATCAAGATGAACTCCCTCACGAGCTTGTCTGGTCTGATCACCTACGATTCACAGACAAAATCGTGGCCGGATGATGGCTCAACAACCAATGCGAGCACATCAACTTCTACGATCGCCACGATCTTTGTTCCGTCGACAAATGCACCGACCGAATTCGGTACGCTACTTCGTAAGGCTCTCAGAGACGGTAAGGTCAATCCTGGTGAAACCGTTGCTGTTATGCAAGTTGATGATGGCGGTATCCAGACCGGCGACTTCGACATCTTCTATGTTTCGAATAATCCGATCTCGGCGGCAAGCATCACTACTGGCATCAAGGATCTTGCAAAGCAGTCTGATGATATCTGGGCTACCTACTGGACATTCTATGTCTGGAAGTATCCGAAGAATGATCTCTATGCATATCTCAACTGGGCTCCGCCTTCTGCCGGTTCCGGTAATGTGATTGCAACTGAGTCAACTGACTTCGCATGGCTGCAACCGGGCGCTACTGTCATTCTGAAGGACAATGACTTCAATAATGCAGTACGTGTCAACAACTACGACATTACTTCTGACAATGTCGGAACAACCGGTCGCACTGCAGTTGTTGGTAACAAGACTGCGGTCGGTAAGCCTCCTGTCATGATTCTCGACAGTGAAAAGTCTGATCTGATGGGAACCGAGTATGACATCATCACTCTTGATGAGTCTGCTATCGCTGGTTACAAGTTCGATGCCGATAATCAGGTATTCAACCTTGGTACTGCTAAGAACATTGTCTTCGGCCCTGTTACAACAACTGGCTCCGGGTCTGATGTTCGTAAGAAGCAGGATATCAGCATCAAGAACAGCAACAACCAGGAAGTCGGCAAGTATCAGATCAATGTTCCTGAAGCTGACTACCCGAATGGTGCAACAATCGGTCTCGCATATGTTTCTTCAAACGGTGCCGAAACTGTGTTCACCACCACAGCAGGCAGCAACGTCCTCACAGCAGTTGTTCCTGGCGGTGTTCATGACAGCTTCACATATGAGGATGCTACTTCCGATGGTACCAACGGCTATCTGGATGGTATCACACTCACACTCGATGCTGGTGATGATGTCATTCCTCAGACTGGTGGAGAGTTCAGATTCGTTCTGATCGGTAACGGCGCAGATGTGTACTCCAACACGACTGCAAAGTACACCGCTCACAACAAGCAGTCTGGCGAGACGAATCCTAGCGAGCTCGGTCTGTATGAACTCAATGCTTCAACGCATGTGTACAGCCTGACTGCAGATGAAACCTTCACTGCTGGCAAGACATACTATGACAAGGGTACCGGTTCTTCCGGTGAACCGCTTGCAAAGGTTGTCCATAAGCCGGTTCCTGTTACGCTTGCATCTGGTGATGCTTTGACACTCTGCATCAAGGCACACAGCCTCATTCCTGCACAGGATGAGACTGCAACACCGGAAAGCATTGATCGTTATATCATCTCTTCGACTCAGGGTTCCTTCTGGAGAATCACCAAGGAAGAGTACATCCAAGTTCCGGCAAACTACTATTCCGCTGTATACGGCACCAATGAGATGACTTCAAAGGGTGGTGGTATTAAGCTGGAAGATGGTAGCACCGGCTTCTTCGATGACAAGACC
>JAEEGL012570350.1_pt1 | contig 11178 bp, 10 predicted proteins | sample 9134231 | NCBI WGS metagenome assembly JAEEGL01 (sample SAMN16246548, study PRJNA631951) | gut metagenome | biome: gut microbiome; feature: rumen; material: fiber-attached | host: Bos | place: Iran: Karaj | collected 2018-10
GGGTCGTTAAAGAAAGCCGTGATAGACGGGGATGTAGTTAACGGAACACTGATGGCAGGGCAGATCGCCGGCCTTATAAAGAGCGAAGAAAGCTGCGAAGATATCGTAAAAGGCATAGTACGCGAAGCAGAGCAGCTGCTTAAATATTGAGAGGATCAGTTTATGGGAAAGACGGCTTTTATTTTTCCGGGACAGGGAGCGCAGTATCCCGGAATGGCGAAAGACTTTTATGAAAACAGTGAAGCTGCACGTGGGATATTTAAAAGTGCATCGGAGGTGACAGGACTTGATCTTGAGGAGCTCTGCTTTACGGAAAATAACAGACTTGATCAGACCGAGTATACCCAGATAGCAATGATCACTTCCGAGCTGGCTATGTGGAAGACCGTAACGGAGAAGGGGCTTAAGGCTGATCTCTGTGCGGGCCTTAGCCTGGGAGAATATGCGGCACTGGCGGCTGCCGGCGTTATGGAACTGACGGATATCTTTCGCACGGTACGTAAACGCGGGATATATATGCAGAATGCTTATCCGTCAGGCGGGGCCATGGCAGCGGTACTGGGACTGGATGCCGAAAGCGCGGAGGCTATATGCAGACGCATAAGTGAAGAAACCGGACAGCCGTTGTCGGTAGCCAATTATAACTGCCCGGGGCAGATCGTACTTAGCGGTGCGTCGGCAGCAATAGAACGTGCGTCTTCGGAATGTATTTCCACCGGGGCTAAGCGGTATGTACCGCTGAATGTCAGCGGGCCCTTTCATTCCGGACTGCTGGGAGAAGCTGCCGTGGCTCTTGCAAAAGAACTGGAAACTGCCGGGATAAAAGATCCGCAGATACCGTATTACTGTAATGTAACAGCTATGCCGGTCACGGAAAAGGCGGAGATAAAAGAACTGCTTGCAAAACAGGTGTGCAGTCCGGTCCGCTGGCAGCAGTCTGTTGAGCGCATGATAGCAGACGGGGCGGATGTTTTTATAGAGATAGGTCCCGGGAAAACGCTGGCAGGTTTTATGAAGCGGATAAACAAAGAAGTAAAGACATATAATATCGGGACGGTGGAAGAACTGGAGTCTGCCGCCTCATCCATCGGAATTTAGATTCCTGTAAATAATACAGGGGAGGAAACTATGTTAAGAGAAAAAATAGCGCTGGTAACAGGCGCAGGCCGCGGGATAGGAAGAGCGATAGCATTAAAACTTGCGCAGCTTGGAGCTAAGGTGATCGTAAATTACAGCGGTTCAAAAGAAAAGGCCGATGAGACCGTGGCAATGATAATGCAGGCAGGCGGTTATGCAGAGGCACTGCAGTGTGATGTTTCTGATTACAATGCCTGCGGTGAGCTGGCAAAGAATGTGATAGAAAAGTATGGCAGGCTGGATATACTGGTCAATAATGCCGGTATAACAAAAGACGGTCTGCTGATGGGCATGTCGGAAGAAGATTACGATAAAGTGCTCGATACAAATCTTAAAGGCGCCTTTAACATGATGCGTCATTTCTCACGCAGTTTTTTAAAACAGCGTTCAGGAAAGATCATAAACATTTCTTCCGTAAGCGGTGTGCTGGGAAATGCAGGACAGGCAAATTACAGCGCTTCAAAAGCAGGGCTTATAGGACTTACCAAAAGTGCAGCCAGAGAGATGGCCGGACGGGGCATATGCGTTAATGCAGTGGCTCCGGGATTTATAGATACGGATATGACGGCTGCCATGAGTGAGGATTTAAAAAAGAAGGCTGTTGAAAAAATACCCATGGGAAGGACAGGCCAGGCTTCAGATATAGCAGAGGCAGTAGCTTTTCTTGCGGGAGAGGCATCATCTTATATAACCGGACAGGTCCTGTGTGTTGACGGAGGTATGGCTATATGAAAAACAGACGCGTGGTCGTGACGGGAATGGGAGCCGTGACTCCCATCGGTAACGATGTCAACAGTTTCTGGACAGCTGTAAAGGAAGGCAGAACAGGTTTTGCACCGATCACGGCATTTGATACCACTGAGTATAAAGTAAAGCTGGCAGCGGAAGTAAAGGATTACGATCCCACGCTTTCAATGGATAAAAAAGCAGCCAAAAGAATGGAACGCTTTTCGCAGTTTGCGGTGACAGCTGCAGGTGAAGCGATACGTAACGCCGGACTGGATATTGAAAAAGAAGATGCGTACCGCTGCGGCTGTGCGATAGGCAGCGGCGTGGGCAGTCTGCAGGCTGTTGAGCGGGAATGTGACAGGCTTAAAGAAAAAGGGCCTTCAAAGATAGGACCTTTGCTGGTACCGCTTATGATATCCAATATGGCTGCGGGAAACGTCAGTATTGCTTATGGATTAAAAGGAAAGAATATCGATGTTGTAACGGCATGTGCATCGGGAACCCATTCTATAGGTGAAGCATTCCGATCGATCAGTTGCGGAGAAGCTGATGTCATGGTGGCAGGCGGTACGGAGGCCGCGATATCACCGATAGGTATCGCAGGATTTACTGCGCTCACGGCGCTTAGCACCTGTGAAGATCCTGCTGTATGTTCCCTGCCTTTTGATGCACGGCGCAGCGGCTTTGTTATGGGCGAAGGTGCAGGCGTAGTGGTCCTTGAAGAACTGGAGCATGCTAAGGCACGCGGAGCGGATATCCTTGCGGAAGTCGTGGGATACGGCGCTACGGCAGACGCCTTTCATATAACATCTCCGGCGGAAGACGGAGCAGGGGCAGCCGCAGCCATGTTAAGTGCGCTTAAAGATGCGGAGGTAATGCCTGAGGAAATCGAATATATTAATGCGCATGGCACAGGAACGCATTATAACGATCTGTACGAGACAAGAGCTGTTAAGCTGGCATTCGGAGAACATGCATACCGTCTTAAGATAAACTCCACCAAATCCATGGTAGGCCATCTGCTGGGAGCAGCAGGGGCAGTTGAATTAATAACCTGTGTTAAGGAAATACAGGAATCTTTCCTGCATCCTACCGTGGGTCTTGAACAGACGGAGGAGGAGATGGATCTGGATTACTGCCGCAGGGCTTATCACGGGGAAGTGCGTTATGCATTATCCAATTCACTGGGATTTGGCGGACACAACGCCAGTATTCTGATCAAAAAATATGAGGTATAAAAAATGTCTGTATATACGGCTAAAGAGATCATGAATATCCTGCCCCACAGACACCCTTTTCTTCTGATAGATACTATCGAGGAACTTGAACCGGGGATACGTGCCGTAGGAAAGAAATGCGTGAGTTTTAATGAACCTTATTTTGCGGGACACTTCCCGGGTAACCCGGTAATGCCGGGAGTGCTGCTGGTGGAAGCTATGGCACAGACCGGGGCTGTAGCTCTTCTGGACCTTCCGGCATGGAAAGGTAAGACAGCATATTTTGTAGGCATCGATAAGGCGCGTTTTAAGAAAAAAGTCATACCCGGAGATGTAGTGATATTTGAGGTAAAGATAATCAGGCAGAAAGGTCCTATAGGCGTGGCAGAGGCGACAGCCACGGTAGACGGGATCATGGCAGCCAAAGCCGAGATATCTTTTGCCGTGGGAGAATAAAGAGGAAGACCTGATGAACAAGTGGCTGAATATTTGGAAGAAAAACCCTGCGGCAACGGAAAAAACCGCAGAGCCGGAAATGATAAGATGCCCCAAATGCGGCAGGATCGTAGAAAAGCTGCGGGTGGCAAAGCGCAGATATATCTGTTATGAGTGTGAAGGATACTTCAGGGTCAAAACGGGAAACCGTATACGTATGGTGGCTGATCCGGGAACGTTTGAGGAATGGTTCACCGGGCTTGAAGTGAAAAATCCGCTGAATTATGAGGGCTATGAGGAAAAGCTGGCAGAGGCCAGGGAAAAGACGGGATTAAGAGAAGCGTATACCGTGGGCAGATGCAGGATCTTCGGGGAAGAGGCAGTAGTGGGTGTATGCGATTCACGTTTTATGATGGCGAGCATGGGACAGGTACTGGGTGAGCGCGTGACCGCATCCATAGAACGTGCCACAAAGGAAAAACTTCCGGTGTTTATTTTCTGCTGCTCCGGCGGTGCCAGGATGCAGGAAGGGATCATGTCTCTTATGCAGATGGCAAAAACTGCTGCGGCCATAAAAAAACACGGTGAGGCCGGTTTATTGTACAGTACGATACTTACCGATCCTACAACCGGCGGAGTTACTGCAAGCTTTGCAATGCTGGGCGACGTGATCATGGCTGAGCCCGGTGCATTGATCGGCTTTGCCGGACCGCGTGTGATAAAACAGACTATAGGAGAAAATCTCCCGGAAGGATTTCAGACGGCGGAGTTTCTTCAGGAACACGGTTTTGTGGATGGGATAGTCATACGCAGGAATCTTAAAAAGACTTTACTGTTTCTGATCCATTCACACCAAAGTGCAGGAAAGAGAAGCTGGGCGGATTTTAAAGGCAGGGATTTTCATTTCCATATGACGGAGATCCTTAAAGAGCGCATATGGCTTGAAAAGCCTAAAACAGCCTGGGATAAAGTGAAAGGTGTCAGACGGATAGAGAGGCCTTCTGCCCTGGATTATATGGAGTATATTTTTGACAGTTTTGTAGAAGCGCACGGGGACCGCTGCTTTGCGGATGATCCGGCGATCGTGGGCGGCATAGCTTTTATCGAAGACCAGCCGGTTACCGTTATAGCTGATGTTAGGGGAGCTACAATAAAAGAATGCCAGAAACGTAATTTCGGTATGCCCAAACCCGAAGGCTACCGCAAGGCACTTCGTCTTATGCAGCAGGCGGATAAATTTAACCGCCCGGTAATAAGCTTTGTAAATACCAGCGGAGCGTTCTGCGGAACGGAAGCGGAGGAACGCGGACAGGGAGAAGCGATCGCCCGCAATCTGATGGAGATGTCGGCGTTAAAGGTTCCGGTGCTCTGCATACTTATAGGTGAAGGCGGGAGCGGAGGCGCTCTGGCTACAGCTGTGGGTAATGAAGTATGGATGCTGGAGAACGCAACATACTCCATTCTTTCACCGGAGGGATTTGCTTCCATCCTCTGGAAGGATGCCGGCAGGGCAAAGGAAGCGAGTGAAGTGATGAATATTACGGCACAGGATCTGAAACGTCTTGGTGTGATAGAGGAGATCATCCCGGAATTCGGCGGCGCCGGAAAGGATACTGCACAGGCGATAGGAGAGTATCTGAAAGAAAAGATACGTGACTTTCTGCTTAAGTATGAAGGTGCGGATCCGCAAAGCATAGCAGCGCAGCGTTATGAACGTTTCCGCGCGTTTTGATGCTTTTACATTTTAGCAGGGAGAAAACAGATGGCTATAAGGATAGCGGGTACCGGTAGCGCATTACCGGAGAAGATACTTACAAATTCGGAAATAGAAAAAACGGTGGATACGTCCGATGAATGGATACGGGAGCGTACGGGGATACAGCAAAGACATATAGCGGAAAAAGAAACTGCTGCTTCACTGGCTGCAGAGGCCTGCAGAAGGGCGCTTGCTGATGCAGGGGAAAAGGCGGAAGATGTGGAGCTTTTGCTGGTGGCCTGCTGTTCCGCAGAAATGATGCTCCCCTGTACGGCATGCCAGGTGCAGAGCGCCATAGGCGCTGTAAATGCGGCTGCTTTTGATATAAACGCTGCCTGCGCCGGATTCTTATTTGCACTTCAGACTGCAAATGTATATATAACTTCAGGAATGTATAAGAATGTGCTGGTCGTGGGGGCAGAGGTGTTATCCGCTATTATGGACAGGAACGACAGAAGTACCTGCGTATTGTTCGGAGACGGAGCCGGGGCCGTATTTGTAAAAGAGAGCTTTGAAGAAGGTGTGGGAATGCTGGGTATGTTGCAGGGCGCTGATGGCAGCAGGGGAGCGGTGCTGCAGTGCAGGAGCGGATACTATGCCGGCGCGGATTCGGAGCTGTTTGCGTATAAGGACGCATATATACATATGGAAGGCAGTGAAGTATACAGATTTGCGGTGCGCAAGGTGCCGGAGTGTATTGAGCAGGTACTTGGGAGGGCGGCGCTTAAGCAGGAAGATATCGATCTGTTTATTCTGCATCAGGCGAATATCCGTATCATCGAATCAATAGCCAGACGGCTGGGGATCGGTATGGAACGTTTCCCGCACAATCTGGAACGGGTGGGAAATACTTCATCGGCGGCTATACCGTTGTTGCTTGATGAATTGAATAAAAGTGGTAAAATAAAACGGGGCGCAAAGCTTGTGCTGTCAGGTTTCGGCGCCGGACTCACCTACGGTGCATGCGTTATGTGCTGGTAAGTGTTCCGTTACTGAGCGGGGGATAAAACATGGCAAGAAGAAATACCGTGGCGCTTAATGAACTGCTGGTCAATCTGTTCAACAGAGTGATGGATGCGGAATCTAAGGCGGTCATTACGGAAGAATTCAGGGATATCACAAACAATGACATGCATATCATGGAAGCGATAGGCATTGGCGAGCCGCAGAATGTATCGGCTATCGCGGCAAAACTGTTTGTCACGGTGGGTACCCTGACGGTCAATATGAACAGTCTGGAGAAGAAGGGCTATATCGAGCGCAGGCGCAGCACGGAGGATAAGCGTGTGGTGCTGGTCACTCTTACAGAAAAGGGCAAAAAAGCTTTCTTTCATCACCGGGATTTTCATAAAGCCATGATACATGCGGCTGTACGGGACCTGGAACAGGATGAGATGGAAGCGCTTATGAATTGTCTTACCAAACTGAACGCTTTTTTCGAAAGTAAACAGAATTGAAAAGCTTTTTTATTCCCGGGGTTTTGTTTTGACTGTATCATGTGGTATAATTTAAGATGTAGTTGAAAAGCTTCCCCGGGGTAAAGATATGGCAAAGGAACTCGTTTTTACAAACGATAACTGTGTTGGCTGCAACAAATGTATAAATGTATGCAGCGCTATGGGAGCGTGTATTTCAACTGCTGCGGACGAAAAGGGACATTCACGTATCAACGTGGATCCGGTCCGCTGTGTAGGCTGCGGAGCCTGCTTTGATGTCTGCGAGCACGACGCAAGGGAATACAATGATGATACTGAAACTTTTCTTGCTGATCTGGCTGCGGGGAAAAAGATATCTCTTCTGATAGCTCCCGCATTCCGTGCAAATTATCCCGATGAATATGAGAAGGTGCTGGGAGGCCTTAAGGCCCTTGGCGTACGCCATTTCATAAATGTTGCCTTCGGTGCGGATATCACCACCTGGGGCTATATCCGGTATATCCGGGAATATGGTTTTAACGGAGGTATTTCACAGCCATGTCCCGCAGTAGTCACTTATATCGAAAAGTATCTTCCCGAGCTTCTGCCTTGTCTGTTCCCTGTACAGAGCCCCCTTATGTGCGCGGCTATTTATGCCAGAAAGGAAATGGGCATTACTGACAGCTTTGCATTCTTAAGTCCCTGCATAGCAAAGAAGCTGGAGATAGAGGATCCGGAAAACGCCGGTCTGGTTGATTATAATGTTACTTTCTATCATCTGATGAAAGCCGTGAAAGAGCGCGGCCTGATGGGTGAGCCTGTGACCGATGAAGTGGAATATGGTCTTGGCTCTGTCTATCCCATGCCCGGAGGTTTAAGGGATCATGCCAGATGGTTCCTGGGGGATGGTGCCTTTATCCGCCAGATGGAAGGCGAGCGCCATATGTACGAATATCTGAAGGCGCATGCGAAGAGTATTGCGGATAAAGAGATCCCCTTCCTTTTTATCGATGCCCTTAATTGTGAGAACGGCTGCCTTTGCGGTACGGCTACGGATCCGGAGATATCCTCAACGGACAGGGCTCTGTTTAATCTGTTAAACATCCGGGAAAAAATAAAAAAAGATGACGGGGAGTCTGCGGTATCACGTGCACTGAGTCCCGAACAGAGACTGGAAGCTCTGAATAAGCAATTCTCAGGGCTTGATCTTTCCGATTATCTGCGCCATTACCGTGATCTTTCCGGGGAGTGTGCGGTACGGATACCCGACATAAATGAGTTTGAGCATATCTTCCGGTCTATGGGGAAGGAGACAAAGGAATCCCGCCGCGTTAACTGTTCATCCTGCGGATACAATACCTGTACAGATATGGCTACGGCTATCTATAACGGATTCAATCATAGGGAAAACTGTGTTCATTATCTTAAGAACGCGGTGGAGAGCGAGCATCAGAACCTGATATATAAGGCTCAGCATGATGAGCTGCTGGATATCTTTAACCGCCGTTATGTCATGGAGTTCCTTGAAAAAGCCGAGAAAGACGGCGCATGGAACAGCGCGTCCTTTGTTATGGTGGATATTGTAGACTTTAAAGGGATCAACGCTACCTACGGACATGAGCTGGCTGATGAGATCCTTAAGAAAACGGCCATGGATCTTAAGAAACTTTCGCTGGAAAAACGCTGGCTTCTGTGCCGCTACGCCGGAGACCAGTTCCTGATCATGCTAAATGAGCCGATGACGGAGGATCATACTGCGCTTAAACAGATCAGGGCTGTATTTGAACGGGTTTTCAACTTCGGGAATATCGATCTGAAGCTTTCGGTGAGCATAGGCATATCCAACGCCGACGGAGTGCTGTTGGTAGAAGATCATATAAATAATGCGGAAGAAGCCCTGGCTGCAGCAAAAAGCATGGGCCGTAACTGTATATTCTTTTATAGCGAAAAGCTTCAGGAAAAGGCGAGGATAGAAAAGTACGTCCGGGAAAAGCTTATCGATGCTTTCGATAATGAGGGTTTTTATATGGTCTATCAGCCCAAGGTGGATGTGCGTACTATCAGGCTTTGCGGGTTTGAGGCGCTGGTGCGTATGAAGGATCCGGAGATAGGTCCCGGGCAGTTTGTACCGGTTGCTGAAAAGAATGGCTGGATCTGGAGGATAGGGCGTATAACCACAGAGATGGTGGTGCGTCAGCTGGCACAGTGGCGGGATGCGGGGCATAAGCTGTACCCGGTATCGATCAACTTCTCCAGCAAGCAGTTGAGCGATGCGGGATATGTGGACTTTCTGGAGGCACTGCTTAAAAAGTATGATATAGATCCCATGTATATAGAAATGGAGATCACGGAGGGGATCCTGCTGGATCGTTCTCCGCAGGCGGAAGAACTCTTCAGGCGCTTTAAGGAGCTGGGCCTGCGCATGCTGATGGATGATTTCGGGACAGGATATTCATCGCTGGGATATCTGACATATATTCCCGTGGATGTTATCAAGCTGGATAAAACACTGGTAGATAATTATCTGGTGGATGGTAAGGATGCTTTTATAGATGATGTGATCCGGCTGATCCATGATCTTAACAAGGAGATGACCATCGAGGGCGTTGAGGAAAACTGGCAGTATTGCCGCCTGAGGGAATTTGGAGCCGACACTATACAGGGCTTTTATTTCAGTAAGCCGCTGTCGCCCGATAAAGCGATCAGCTTTGTCCCCAGCATAAAGTAAATACAGCGGGAGAATGAGATGAAGATGGAATACAGGGAGATAACCCGGGCGGATGATGCCGCGCTTGCAGGCATTATCAGGGAAAATCTTAAAGCACATTCGCTGGATCTGCCGGGAACGGTATATTTTGACGACAATCTGGATCATCTCAGTGATTTCTATCTCGGAGACCGTGCCAAGAGGTTTTATTATATAGCTTTTCAGGGTGACGAAGTGCTTGGCGGTATAGGACTGGCAGAGCTGGATTTCATTAATGAATGCGCCGAACTTCAGAAGCTTTATCTTAAGGACTGCGCTAAGGGAAGCGGCATAGGATATGTCCTGATCCGGATGATAGAAGATAAGGCACGGGAACTGGGCTATAAGCAGATGTATCTGGAAACGCATACGAATCTCCCGGCGGCCATACATATTTATGAGAAGTCCGGATATGAACTGATCGAAAAGCCTGCAGAGGTGGTTCATTCGACCATGAACAGATTTTTCCTGAAAAAGCTTTAAAAAGGTCTTAAGAGTCCGGCAGATTATGCCGATAACCCGAATAAGATATGTTTTCTTATATCAACTGACGCCGAAAAGGATTTCGGCTTTTTAAGCACACGGAGGTAAGCTGATATGAATATTTCGTTTTATTCCCAGGATATATACAGTAATTCTTATAATACAGAAAAGCGCAGGCAGGAGGGTTTGCGTTCTCCGCTTATGCCGCTTTCATCCCGGACGCAGAAGAAGGAGTCTGCAGGAATATCCTTACCGCAGACATCTGCTACAGCACTGGAAACTAAGAATCAAAGCATAAAGGATTATCAGGAGATGAGGCGTAAAGTCCGGGAGCTCCATAGTAATTCCGGGCAGGAGAGCGGTAATTTATCAGAACCAAAGAGTCTGATAGAGCAGACGCTGGCCGATGATGAAGAAGATGAGGAGAAGATCGAAAAGCCCGTAAACTATAATTATAAAGAGGTTTCAAATAAGATACAGAGGGCAAAAACATCAGTGAGCGCCGGTCAGGCGTTCCTGGCGGCGAAGAGAAAGACCCTGGAGATCAGGCGGAAGATCGCTGCCAAAGAAGGTGATCCGGAGGAGCTTCAGCTGGCACTGAACCATGCCAGGAGTATGGAACTGGTGGCAGGAAAAAAGAAACGCCATCTGGAACTGGAAGAGATGGCGGAACGTACGCGGCAGCAGGACGAAGTGCAGGAAAAAACAGAGGAAACAGCGGAGCGGCTTAAGAGTACGCTGGCCTGCGTCGAAGAGGAAAAGATTACCGGTAAGGAAGAAGAGATACTTGGAGCGCGTCAGGATATAATGGACGAAGCGGCAAAAGAGATCCGTGAAAGCGGAGCGGGATCTGCCGAGGATATGCTGGCGGAACTGAATAAGATGCTTGCGGATATGGGTGAAGAGGAGCTTGAGCAGCTTGAGGAAGCCATGGAACTTATGGAAAATATGGAGTTCATGGATCCGCATATGAGTGAGGATGAAATAAAGGAACTCAAGATAAAACACCGTACATCGGAGAGCAAGTCCATGGTCAAAGCAGACATGGATTATTTGAAGGGGATGATAAAGAACATCATGCCGCCGATAGATCTGAAGGTGTAATAAAGCATGGGGAATATTTATCAGTTACACCGGATGACATCGGATTGCCGGACTATAGGTGGAATGGAGTATCGATCAGACCGCAGATAAGTTCGCATTTAATAAAGATATAGCCGGGAGGAAAACATGAATCTGAGATTGATCAGGCTGACAAAA
>JAEEGL013005855.1_pt1 | contig 11178 bp, 6 predicted proteins | sample 9134231 | NCBI WGS metagenome assembly JAEEGL01 (sample SAMN16246548, study PRJNA631951) | gut metagenome | biome: gut microbiome; feature: rumen; material: fiber-attached | host: Bos | place: Iran: Karaj | collected 2018-10
CGGCAAGCAATGGAACCAAATCGGCGACACCCTGCCAATGTCGTACAGCCTCGACCACTTTATGGGCCAGCGCTACGCACTCTTCTTCTACTCTACCAAAGAGCCAGGCGGCTATGCCGATTTCGACTGGTTCAAGATTAGCGAGTAAACCGAAAAAACACGATACGAAAAAAGGTGAGTCAGAACGGCTCACCTTTTTTATTTTTGCAGAGAATCGTATTATCTTTATGCGATTTCCGATTGCGGCAATAATGATTGGATTTTTATGACAGTAAAACATATAATAATATGTGCAGTTTTTACGCTGCTGACTATGCTTGGACCAGCCTGCATGGGCGCATCGCCAATATTTCATAATGTCAACAGCTTGTACAACATATCGATACGTGAGACCAACTCCGTCTGCAAAGATGCCGACGGTTTTGTGTGGGTATCGTCAAAGATGGGCATTCTGCGGTTTGCCAGCCACAACTACTGCATCTACCAACTACCCTATTCTGAGCACAACGCTTTGACTGTCAGACTTGAATGCCGCGGAAACATGCTGGTGGCATACTGCAATTCGGGGCAGATTTTTGTCTACAACCGCATTGCCGACCAGTTTGAACCGCTTTCCAACCTGACCAGCTTTATGATTAATAAGCAGCAGATTGTCTACAAGATTGCCATCGACGCGAAGCAGAATCTGTGGATTGGCACATCAAACGGATTTTACAAATACACTGGCGACCAGATTTTGACCATTGAAAGCGAAGGCGCATTCTTCAATCTGGAATGGTTCTCTGACAACAATTTGATTTTGGCAGAAAGGAACAAATTGGAAATCATCGACACTGACGCCCCCGATGCACAACCGCACGACATCGGCGCAAGCCTGCCGCCAAGCATCAAAACCAGTCTGCTGTGCGACACTCGCCGCAACCGTCTCTGGATTGGCACCAAAACCGACGGACTACTGCGATTAGACTTAACCGACCATACAGCAACTGCGATTGACGGCATTCCAAAACTGCCAGTTCTAGCACTCAGGCAGTTCAACGACAGCACTCTGCTTGCCGGAATCGACGGACACGGAATTTGTGCAATTGATATTGAGTCGGGACAAATAAAAAACATCTACCAGAACGACCGCAACAATCCGCAATCGCTTGCCAGCAACGGCGTGTACGACATTCTGTGTGACCCTGGGAAACGAGTCTGGGTTTGCACCTACGACGACGGTGTGCTGTTCAGCAACATCGAGTCGAAAAACGTCACGCAGCACCAGCACCTAATCAACAACGACAACTCGATAAAAGACAACCATGTGAACGACGTCTGCGAAGATGCTGACGGCAACCTGTGGTTCGCTACTAACAATGGCGTGAGCAGATATAATCCAACTTCAGACAAATGGTTGCACGTGATGGCCGATGCCCGCGACCGCTCCCATGTCTTTCTGTCGGTCTGCGCCGATTCTGACGGCAGAATTTGGGCGGGCACCTACTCATCAGGACTATACGTGCTCGACCGCAACGGAAAGATTGTGGCTCACTACTCAAGCACCAGTCACGGCACTTATAACAACGATTTTGTATTCAGTCTGCTGAACGACAGCAACAACGACATGTGGATTGGCGGCACCAACAACGACATTTTCCGCTACAACCGCCGCAGCCGCAATTTCAGCCGATTCGACTACGTGCCTGTAAACACGTTTGCCGAACTCGACAGCGCAAATATGCTATTGGGCTGCACCAGCGGACTTTTCAAACTCAACAAGACAACTGGCGACAGGAATGTCTTGATTGACAGTTGCATAGTGAACGACATTCTGGTTCGTGGCGACACAATCTGGGTGGCAACCCACGGCAACGGACTGATGAGCATAAACAGAAATGGCGAAACAACAGCGCATTACGATATGCGCGACGGACTGCCGTCGGATTTTGTAACAAGCCTGCTCTACAGCAGCGGCCATCTTTGGATTGGCACCGAAACCGGTCTCTGCAAATTCGCCCCGTCGAGCGGGAAATCTTACATTTTCCCATCAACACCCCAGCTTTCAGCATCGTTCAACCGGCATGCTGCCACTGTGATGAGCAACGGCGACCTGGTTTGGGGCACCAACAGCGGCGCAGTATGCCTCAATCCCAATTTCGAGCCCGACGAGCAAGCTATCGGCAAAATATTCATTCAAGACATCATTGTTGCGGGAAGTTCGATTCGCAACAAGGCCGACATGACAGGCAACATGCCAATAAACCAGCTTAACAATCTGAAACTCAACTACACACAAAACACCGTCAAAGTTGAGTTGGAAGCTCTGGGGCGGATTGTCGGGCCTCGTTTTGCCTGGAAAATGGACGGGCTCGATGCCGACTGGAACCTACCCACAACTCAAAACATCATTTCGTACCCCAACCTTCCGTCGAGCAGTTTCAATCTGATTATCAGGCTTTACGACAACACAATGTCGTACATCATCGACGAACGGAAACTGGAAATAACCGTAAAACCTGCTTTTTGGCGCACATGGCCGTTCATAGCCTTCTGTTACATTATGATTGCCGGTATAATTTTTATACTTGTAATGCGCTATATATCAGAGATGAAACGCCGCCACAGCGAAGATAAAATACGATTTTTCGCCAACACCGCCCACGAGATGCGCACTTCGCTGATGCTGATAAAAGCACCCATCGACGAACTTTCAAAAGAATCAGGTCTCAGCAAGCAGGGTGAGAAAAACCTTGAAATAGCATCACAACAGGCGCGTCAACTATCGGCCGTAGTAACGCAGCTGATGGATTTTCAAAAGGCCGACATTGGAAAAGAATACCTAAAACTTGTTGATACTGATATTGTTGAGTTCATCGGCAGTAAGGTACAGATGTTTGAGTCGCTTGCGCGTAAAAACAACTCACCCATTACGTTTGAGCACGATGTTGACAGCCTGACTACGGCTATCGATACCGATATGATTGGCAAAGTGATTGATAATCTGCTATCAAACGCCATAAAATACTCGCCCAACGGCGGTGCCATCAGCGTGAGTCTACAAAACAGCAACGGATATTGGCTGCTGTCGGTGGCCGACAATGGTATCGGCATCAGCGAAAGCGAGCAGCGCCATCTGTTCCGCGAATTCTACCGAAGCGAGAACGCCGTGAACTCAAAAGTGATTGGCTCTGGAATCGGGCTGATGCTGGTGAAGAGCTACGTTGAACTGCACGACGGAAAAGTAACATGCAAAAGCTCCCCCAACCAAGGCTCGACTTTTACGGTAACCGTCCCGATATCCATTGTCGGCACAAAACAAGAAAAACGCAGGTTGGGCAAACAACAAGCACAAAAAAATGATGCCGTCAATTCTGGCAAAACCGACATCACCCTGCTGATTGTTGAAGACAACGACAATCTGCTTCAGTTTATGAGCGACACTATGGCCGGAGAGTTCAACATTCTGACGGCAACTAACGGCAGCAATGCCTGGCAAACCATTCTGCAACAGCAGCCCGACATTGTTGTCTCCGACGTTATGATGCCCGAAATGGACGGTTTTGAACTCTGCCGACTTCTGAAATCGACCTTTGAGACGGCTCATATTCCCATCATCCTGCTCACTGCCTTGTCAGGACGCGCCGAACAGCTGCAAGGCCTTGGGTTGGGTGCCGACGACTACCTGACAAAACCATTTGACATGGACATTCTGCGACTGCGGCTGAAAACTCTGGTCCGCAACCGGCAACTGACCAAATCAAAGATAATCAACAGTCTGTCGCACGGAACGCCTGTGGAGTTGGGCAACAAACAGAACGACGACTTTGTTCAGAAACTCCACATCACAGTAAAGAATAATATGGGCAACAGCGATTTTGACAAGGAGCAGTTCGCCGCCGCAATGAATGTCAGCTCATCGCTTTTATACAAGAAGATAAAGGCTCTGACAGACCTATCGCCCACCGATTTCATAAAAACCGCACGGCTTGAGTACGCACAGGAACTGCTAAAATCACAACGCTACAACATCACTGAAATCAGCGAGATGTGCGGTTTTGCGAGTGCCGCATACTTCAGTACGGTATTCAAGAAGCAGTATGGCACATCACCGACAGATTATTTGCAAAACAGCCAGTTGTAACCGCATAACATCATTTCTGGCGTTTTTTATCTCGGATCCAACACTTTTTTTATAAAAGTATTAATTACTATTTGCTTGTCTCCCGTTCTGTTTGCACAACACTTTGGTAGCAGACTTATGCTATCCGTTCTTTTTAAGATAATATCATCTAAAAACAGCCACAACTGACATAGTATTTGATTTTTTGGCACATCGCATTGTTGCACAACCGATTGCACAACAAACCAAAAACTTACATCACTAAAAATCAGCAATATAAACAATCTATGCAACCGATTGCAAAATATGTTGCTATACAAAATTTCAAACAAATATCTATTTTTTAAAATGAAATATCTGGAATTGAAAGCCCTATTCTTCAACGCCCGGTACTTTTATCAAAAATCAAAAAAGCGAATTTTTGGTTATGGGGGAAAGCATATTCAATATTGTTTTTAACAGCAGAAATATGGCAAAAATGGCACTAGTTTTCATACCGGCAACTCCTATAATAATGAGCGATACTGATGCCGATACAGACAAAGTATCGGTTTATAACGGGAAAAATCGACATATGCCACGTCACGCTTGTATGTGGCTGGCAAAAATGTGGAACTATACTATTTAATAACTAAAAAACCAGTTTATGATGAAACATCAATTATGGAGAAAGGCGGCTGCAATGCTGCCAACATTGTTGCTTTCATTCTGCACTATGGCACAGACTCACAACGTGAGCGGTACCATTACAGATGAAGAGCAGCTCCCTATTCCGGGAGCAAACGTAGTCATCAAAGGGACAACTACGGGTACTGTCACCACCCCCGACGGCAAGTTCACATTGCAAGCCAACGACGGTGACGTACTCCTGATTTCCTACATTGGCTACACATCAGAAGAAGTGACTGTTAATGGTAACGGTCCCTACAACGTCAGCCTGACACCAGATCTTATTGGTTTGGAAGAAGTTGTTGTTGTTGGTTACGGTACTCAGCGTAAAGAAGCAGTTACCGGATCTGTTGCATCAATGAAGGGAGATGTAGTCCGCGAAATGCCGGGCTCAAACATCACCCAGTCACTGCAAGGCCGTATTGCCGGTGTCAGCATGCAACAGACATCGTCGAAACCTGGCGCTGAGATGCAGATTCGAGTACGTGGTACCCGCTCACTTAATGCCAGCAACGACCCGTTGATTGTTTTGGATGGTGTTCCGTTTGCCGGTTCACTTGGCGATATTGACCCGAACTCTATTAAGAGCATCGACATTCTGAAGGACGCTTCGGCAACCGCAATTTACGGTTCACGTGGTGCAAATGGTGTCATCTTGGTTACTTCAACCAAAGGCAATATTGAACAGGATGCGACCATTATATATAGTGGTTACTATGGGCTTAAGACTGTCTTCTCAAAGTACCCTATGATGAATGCCGAGCAATTGAAAACTTTGCGTGACTACAAAGGGACATTCAAAAGCAGCAAAATGGAAGAACAGGGCATCGCCCAAGGCGTTGACACCGACTGGCAAGATGAGCTGTACGACAAAGGTATGGTTACAAGCCACGACCTTTCAGTTACAGGCGGCACCAAATCCGCAGCCTACAGCTTCGGCTTAGGTTACTATCATGAGGAAGCAGTCCTGCCTCTGCAGAACTACTCTCGCTTATCACAGCGTGCTGCTATTGACCAAAAAATTGGCAAGTACATCAAGGTTGGCTTCACAAGCAACAACAACTATTCAATCACCAATGGCAACAGCATCGGCATTTACGATGTACTGGCCGCATCGCCAATGGTAAGCCCTGTTGATTCGGTCGGCAACCCCCGCCGCACCATCGACAACAACACTGTTGATGCTGGTGTTTGGATGCGCACACGCGAGACACTGGAAAAAATAAAAGATGACGGCGAGTGGGAAGACAAAAGAACAACCTACGGAACTTTCAACAGCATGTACGCAGAATTGTCGATTCCGCATGTTGAAGGTTTGAAATACCGTATGAACGCCGGCTTGAATCTGAAATACAGCCAAAACGGTTACTATCAGGGTGTTGGCATTTTTGCCACTGACCCCGAGTCAGCTTCGTCAGCATCACTTTCGAAATCACTTAACTTGAACTGGGCAGTTGAGAACCTGTTAACATACGACAGAACATTTGGACAACACTCCATCAACGCTGTCGGCTTACTGTCGTTCGAGCGCTCGCAAGACCACACAACTTCGGTTTCTGCTACTGGCATAGCATCTAAAAAATTCTTGTACTACAACTTGGGCCGCACAAATGACGAAGGTGAGACAACCGTAAATCCCAATAGTCAATACTATAGCGAATCTGGTTTGAAATCGGCAATGGCTCGTTTGATGTACTCTTACGACGACCGCTATATGGTAACTGTTGCCGTTCGTAATGATAAATCTTCACGTCTGGCCAAGAGCAAAAACTCACACACCTACCCTGCAGTATCAGTTGGTTGGAACCTTGGTCGCGAAGCATTTATGGAAGATTTCACTTGGCTGAACTCACTGAAATTCCGCGTTGGTTACGGTCAGACATCAAACCAGGCTGTTGCTCCGTTCAAGACTCTTGGTTTGCTTGCCACACGCCCATACAACTTCGGCAATGATGTTATGAGTACCGGTTACTACGTATCAGAATTAGCTAATGACGAACTTGGCTGGGAATACTCTGAGACAATGAACTATGGTGTTGATTTCGCATTCCTCGACCGTATCAGCGGTAGCTTTGAGTACTATGTGCAAAACACCAACGATGTGCTTCTGAGCGTAAACCTGCCGTCAACTTCAGGTGTTAGCAGTTATATGGACAACATCGGTAAAACACAGAACAAAGGCTGGGAGTTCAATTTGAACGCAACCATTCTTGATAACTACAACGGATTCACTTGGGATGCCGGCGTCAATATGTACAGCAACAAGAACAAACTAGTTGAACTGGCTTCAGGTGCCGAGAAAGACGAAAGCAACTGCTGGTTTGTCGGACACCCCATCAACTCAATCTATGACTATGAGAACACCGGTTTGTGGATGCCAGAAGACTTCTACTATCAACCAGAAGGTTACGCCCAGTCGTATGGTAAAATTCTTGAGCCTGGTGGTGACGCTGGCATGATTCGCGTGAAATACACCGGCGATTTTGACGAAAATGGCATGCCGACCCGCGCTATTGGTCCTGAAGACCGCCAGATTATGCACATTGACCCGAAACTGCAAGGCGGTTTCAACACCCGCTTGGAGTGGAATGGCATTGATCTGACTGTAATTGGTGCATTCCAGGTTGGAGGCAAACTCATCAGTACATTGCACTCTGGCAACGGTTATTTGAACCTGTTGAGTGGCCGACGCGGCAATGTTGATGTTGATTATTTCTGGGCAGAAAGAGATAAAAAGGTAATAAAAACGGATGAGAACGGTAACTATTTGGTTCACAACAGAGACGCCAAATATCCTGACCCGAACGCCCGCCGCGACGGAGACAATGCTGGTTACGCATCAACTCTTGGATATTTCAACGCATCGTTCTGCAAGATTCGCACAATCACTTTGGGCTACAACTTCAAGAACAACGGCAACGCTGTATTAGACGAGATTGGCATCAAGAAGATTCGCGTTTACGGAACCATTCAAAACCCGTGGGTTATTGCTTCGAAATTCAAAAAAGAGACCGGTCTTGACCCGGAGACAAACTCATTTGGTAATCAGAACGTTGCCACACAAACAACTGCCTACAGGGCTGGTTCAGTACTTACCGTTGGTACCAACACACCATCTACACGTACGTTCTTAGTTGGATTAAACATAACTTTCTAATCGTAAATAATTATGAAACAGAATCATAAAATATCGTTATTTGGTGCAGCGGCATTGGCCACACTTGCTATATGCAGCTGCTCTGACGTGCTGGACGAGACGCCTCGTTCAACCTATACCCTCGACTACTTCACCACCGATGAAGGCATCAAGGGCGGATTGACTCAAATGTATGCTCACTTGCGCAATTTCTACGGCGGCTACTATCTGGCAGCCTGCGAGTGTGGTACCGACGAGTATACTTGGGGACAATCGGGCGACAACAACAACAAAGATAATGATTTCTCGGGTGTTGGAAACATCACATCTTCCACCGCTCGCACCGATGTTCTTTGGAATCCAGCTTTCATCAACATTAACACAGCAAGTGCACTTATTGAGCAGGGCAATGCCAGCGGACTCGAAGCCTCGCTTGTGGCTGAAGCCAACTTCTTCCGCGCATTCGACTACTTCATGCTTGTTCAACACTTTGGTGGTGTGCCTCTGGACTTGGGCTCTGGCGAACTGAAATCGAACGCTGCGCCTTCACGCACATCTGTTCGCAACACCGTACCTGAAGTGTACACCCGTTGCATCTTCCCCGATTTGACTACGGCAGTCAACGATTTGCCAGAGAATCCGCGTGTTGTGGGCGCTGTTACAAAAACCGTTGCCCGTCTCTATCTTGCAAAAGCTTATTTGACCTATGCATGGTGGCTCGAGAACCCAAAAAACATCCCGACCTACCCTGTTTGCGACCGTGTTGACCCCGATGGAAAATCAGCATCAGACTATTTCCAATTAGCATACGACGTGGCTATGGAAGCTATCAACAATCCTGGTCCGTATGCTCTGCAAAGCACTTTCTATGACATGTGCGCAGCAAAAAACGAACGTAACCCTGAGATGCTACTTTGGGCTGACCATACTGCAACAGAATGGTTTTATAGTGGCGCTGGAAGCGCTGGAAACGCCAACAACTATGGCGACGACCCGGGTGCCAATGGCTCAAACAACAACTTCTGGTTTGAGAACTGGAACTACACAGAATTGCAGATGGCCGACGGAACTCCCACAAAGCGTATTGACCGCCAAGGCTATGGTCGTCCGTGGACTCGTATGGCTCCAACCTACAATGTTTGGACAGAGACTTTTGCTGACGAGAAAGACTCGCGTCGCGACGCCACATTCCAAACCACTATTCACGCCAACTGGCATATTGCCGATACTGCAGGCGTTAAAATCCTGACTCGCAAAAACGCCAATGATATGGACGTTGAACAAGGCGGAATCATTCTGACATTTGTGCCTAAAGCAATTGCCGGAACTGTATATGACAAAGACAATGGCGCTCTTGGTTTAGGAGAAGCTCCCGGTCGTGCCGACTGGGTTGTTGACCCTGAACACGTCAGCCGCAAAATCTTCCCTGGTCCATACAAACTCAGTGGTTTCAGTCAGGAGTCTGACGATGTTAAGATGACTCGTCCGATCGCTTCATTGGGTGTGCCCAATGCCAACAACGTCCGTCCGTTCTACATTGCCAAATTCTCTGAGCTTTATCTTATAGCCGCCGAAGCCGCTGTTAAAGGTGCGACTGGTTCAATGTCTGCTCGTGACCTTGTAAATGTGCTGCGTGCACGTGCCGGCAAATGGAGCTACAGTGTTGCAGAAGACAATGCGGTCAACTTCGACTATAGTGCCGACCTTGTTGCCGCCACACCTGCAACAATCGACATAAAATACATTCTGCTCGAGCGCTCACGTGAGTTCTTTGGCGAAGGTTACCGCCGTCTCGACCTCATCCGCACCCAAATGTGGGAAGAGTTGGCTGGAAGCTACAAAATCTGTGGCTCACAAGTCGGAGACTGGGAACTTGAAGAATTCCAACGCGAAATCAAACCTGAGTACTACTTGTCGCCTATTCCAATCGGCCAGCTCGATGGTTTAGAGATGAGCACAGAAGAAAAAGCCGCTTATCAGAATCCGGGATATTAATAGAAACTATTTCATCATTTATAAAAGTTTCCCGATTAGAGTTGTTTGTAGTTCCTGCTGAAAGGCAGGAATGAAAGAAGGCCGCCCGCAGGACGGCCTTCTGTTTTGTTTGGATGCAAACATTATTGTACGAAACACCATCATATATATGCCAACAAAAAAGCCCGCGATAAAAACCGCAGGCTTTTATCATTAACAAAACTATTTATCAAACAATCAATTCGTTACCAACCTTACGGGCGCGCTCAGGTTTGTCAAGGTTGATGCCGGTTGCAAGACCAATCTCAACAAGCAGATTCCAGCCAGCGCATAGCATAACGTAAGGTTTGAAATCGCCAGCAGCCGGAACTTTGATTGTCTCAAATGGCGTGTCGTGGTCAGCAATTGCAACGATTTTCAAGCCAACACCTTTCTCCAAAACATCCTGGAACTTTTCAATCTCCTCTTCAATCGGGTCAATAACAAACACTACATCTTTCGGACTCATAACCTCCTCAATGCCGTGAACAGCGTATGTTCCCTCAAGGAAATCCGATTTGCGGCGGGTTATCTCGTTGGTTTTCAAAGTCAATTCCTCGGCAACACCATCGTTGTAGCCTGAGAAGTAGATGGTTTCTGCTTGTTTCACATAGTTAACAACGCTCGCCGGTATCGACAGCGTTAGAGCCTTTTCCAACAATTCGGGCAGTTTTTTCAGCTCAGCCGATTTGTCAACGCCTTGCAGATTCCAAAGTATTGACTCATAATACAATGCTTGCTCAACAACGCTCTTTGTGGCGGCAACGGCCTGCTCCCATCCGCAGTTAAGAATATGGGTGCTATTGCAAGCCTTGGCAATCATTGTGTCGGCGCAAGCTGTAAGGCCGAAAACGTCTTTTTTGCCCGATTCTGTGAGCTTTTTGGCCAAGAGAATCACCTCTTTTGTGCGGCCTGAGTTCGATGCGCAGCAAACGGTGTATTTTGACAAGTCGTACTCATACGATTGGCGCGAGCCGTCGGTCTGCACGTTGATGTCCAAGCCCCAGCGTTTGGCCTTGCGCATAGCGTTTTTGGCCGGGAAAATGCGGCTCGAACCCTCACCTGTCAAGTAAAGGCGCTGCGATTTTTTAACATCATCGGCCAGTTTTTTTGTTACAGTCGGGTCGAATTTCCGAACAGTGTCAATGGTGCCCATCATTTCCTGCACCAACGCATAATCAGCGTATTTTTTATCAGTAAGATTCATAATCAGTATTATAAAAGTTTAGTTAACTGTTCAATTTTATTGTTGAAATCA
>JAEEGL013333231.1_pt1 | contig 11178 bp, 12 predicted proteins | sample 9134231 | NCBI WGS metagenome assembly JAEEGL01 (sample SAMN16246548, study PRJNA631951) | gut metagenome | biome: gut microbiome; feature: rumen; material: fiber-attached | host: Bos | place: Iran: Karaj | collected 2018-10
ATTCTTTAGATACAGTTGAACCAATTAACGGAATACCAAGAGAAGCAATAAATTTATCTAATGTTGTATGTCTTGCTACATCAATTGAGCGTAAAATTCTATTAACGCCCCTAACGCCATAATTTTGATTTTTTACCCATTCATTTTTATGTTCAGGCAATCTAAAAATATCTGCGCGATTTTTAATAAAGCCAAAATCAATTAAATCCTCTAACACAGCGGTTGAAATATACATAATATTTAAACCCTTTTTACTGCAAAAATGATCTAATTCATTAATAATTTTCCCGCCGCAGTTTTCATTTGAACAACGTGCAGTGATGGTTCCATCTGGTGATTCTTCATATTGAATTTCATGGCCACAATAAGGACACCATTCCGGCGCATCATTTGCGGTTATTCCACCATTTGCAATAATATAACCATAATCATGTCTATATTCTTCTTCTACTGGCATAATTTGTGGAATAATTTGATTTGCTTTATAAATTTCTAATGGTTCACCAACATATGCACAATCACCAAGAATAGCTCTCATAACACTAACATTATGTAAACTTGCTCTTTCTACGGTAGTAAAATCAATTTCAACCGGGTCAAAAACAGCAACAGGAGTTAATACCCCAGTACGCCCCATTGTCCACTCAATCTTTTTTAATCTACTGGCATATGTTTCATCTTCAAACTTAAAAGCGATAGCATTTCTTTTATGATGACCAGTAGCTCCCAATGATTCACCATAAGCAATATCATCAAACTTAAATACCAGGCCATCTATTGGATAGCCAAGTTCTTTTGCTTTATTAACTAAGAATTCCTTTGTATCCCAATCATCACCAGTAACATGCGGAACAACTGCAAAATTTAAATGATACAATTGACTTAATTTTTCATTTAATGAATTTCCATCAAGCCCTTTAATAACATCCCATGCGATAAATGTTAAATTTCGTTTAGCGCATTCTTTATTATCTAATAAACGGATTGAACCTGCGGCAAAATTTCTTGGGTTTTGATACTCGTCTTTGAATTGTTCAAAATCATCATAGGTACAAATTACTTCGCCATCTACAATTAATTCATCGGCATATTCAATTTTCTTTGGAACGTTTTTAATTACTAAAACATTATGAAGAACATCTTCGCCGGTTTCTCCATCACCACGCGTTTCAGCACTAACAAGTTTCCCATTAAGGTAGCGTAAAGAACAAGTTAGCCCGTCCATTTTACACATGGTTATAAATGCCTTATCCCCTAAAAAATCATGCACATCTTCTAAATTTTTTGTTTTATCAAGAGATAACATTGGGTGATTATGGGCAACCTTTTTTAAATTATCTTTTACTTCGTAATGAACTTTTTGCGTCGGAGAATCTGGTAAATAAATACCAAATGTATTTTCTAAGGTTTGAAGTTCGAAATACATATCATCCCATTCGCTGTCTGATATTTCGGTTTTACCGGCATCATATAACTCAGTATGATAATTTAAAATTGGAATAAGCTCTTTTATTCTTTTTAATGCTAATTCTTCGTTTACCATATAAAATACCTTTCTTTTTTCATATATATTATATCATATTTTAAAAAAGTTGTCAATAACAAAAAAAGAGGGTAGGTTTTTAAAACCTACCCTCTGCGCTTTTATTTGCACACACCACCTGTGTTGTAGAAGCATTTTTTTCAATTTGTTCACGCAACTCCGCTGCGAATTGAACTTTTTCAGTTTGTTGACCATGTACCAAAAAAATTTTATCGCATTTGATTGAGCTATAATAATCTAACAATTGGTCATGTTGCATATGAGAACTAAAACTATGCAGGCTTATAATATTTGCACGATTTGGAACCTTTTTACCGGCAATATTTAGATATTTTTTATGCCCATGTTTAATTTCATATGCCAAGGTACCTTCCGTAGAATATCCGCAAAACAAAATACATGCATTTTGATCTGCTAAAATATGCGGAAGATATTGTAATACTCGCCCAGCAGTTAACATACCAGATGAGCTTAATATTATGGCTGGCCCATTCATCTTTTGGCACTGAACACTATCGTCTCAATCACTACATAATTTTGTATTAGAATGCTCAACTTCTTCTCAAAGTTCGGGACATTCGGCTCCATAAATTTTAAACTGTTTTACTGCTAATGGACTATCAATAATAACAGGAATATCCCAATTGTGTTGTTTTAAAATACCCCTGATAATCATAAACATTTCAGGGGTTCTATCTAACGCAAAACAAGGTATTAAAATTTTAGAGTGATTGTCTATACAATATGTTCAAATAATACTTTCAATTTTTTCAATATCTAATTTCCTCAGTTTTGAGGTTGCTGCTTGACGATTTTTGTCGGCATATGTGCATTCACCAATTAAAACATCGCATTTTTCTATTGGCTCAAATGTTTCAGAAAAATATTTTGGCAACAAACTATTCCCCAAATCGCTGGTATAAACCAGCTTTTTCTTAACATTATTATGGCTAATGAACAGTTCAACTTGAGCCCCATGCCTTATATGCCCAGATGGAATAAATTTTATCATTAATTCTTCATTAAGCTGGGCCAACTCATGAAATTCATATTCTTTTATATGGCCCAATGCTATATCCACATCATCTTGAGTATAAAGTGGCATATATTCACGCTTTTTTTGTTTTGTTAAAAGCAATGCATCTCTTTCAAGAATTTTAACGCTATCTTCCAGCATATTGCGTATAATATTTATACTTCCTGCTGGGACAATAATGTCTGCATTGCACCCGCGTTTATATAACAAAGGAATACGCCCAACGTGGTCTAAATGGCAATGCCCAACAATAATATATTTAATTTTCTTACAAGAGAAACTAAATTTCTCGTTATTTTCTCTATAATCTCGTTCTAATGAGTTGCTTTGGCTCAGTCCACACTCTAATAGTATTTCCAGGTCCGGTAAATAAATGCACGATCCGGTGACATGTTGCGCAGCCTCCCCATTAGAGAAATCAATTCTTAATTTATTTTTCCCCATTATTTTTTTCACCACCAATAATTGAATCAACAACACCATATGCCAATGCGTCTTCTGCTGTTAACCAGAAGTCATCATCTTTAAACTTCTCATATGTTTCTTCATCAATTGTGGTGTGTGTTAAAATATATTGTTTTACTTGTTCTTCAAGCTTATCGTTAAATTTCATAAAACTCTTTGTTTGCGCCGCCGTGCCATTTATCGCTAAAGAACCGGAGTGCATCATAAAAACGCTAAAAGGATAGCAGTCCTTATGTACATTTGGATTGTCTTTTCCAGCAATAACTAAATTAAATCCCATGCTTAATGCATAACCAAGCACGTGAATATAAAGTGGCTTTCTATAATTGTCAATAATATTGCAAATATAGAGGCTTGCGAAAACGCTCCCACCTTCAGAATTTATATAAAGATGAACAGGAGCCATGCTTTCATCTTCGTTAAATTTCAGGAGAGGCATTCCCACGGTTTCAATGATACTTTCTTGACATTCATTATTAAAAACAATAGTCCTATTTTTTAGGTTTGTAAAATATTGGTATCCAGCAATATTACCATCGTTTTCTATGTCAGTAATAATTGTTTCAATGTCCATGCTTAAACCCTCTTTTCTTTTCTTCATATGTTAATTGAAAGTTAGGTTAGATAGTTTAACTAAAAAAGACCTAACCATTTTGAAAAGACAGGTTACTTATTAATCATTGCCCCTAAGCGCGCGCTGGTTGCGTTTATCATTCTTTTTGCTTTAATAGTTAATACTAATGCAGTTGCTAATAATACCTCTACACTAATTCCGCCGATTAAAATTACCTTATCCATATCGTCATATACTCCTTTTTATTTTCTATAATTATTATAACATATTTATAAAAAAAAGTAAAGAGTAATCTCTTTACTTAAACTTTTGATACAGAAACAAGTTTGTTATCTTTTATCATTATAACACCCTTTGCGACCCTTGTGCTAACAGGAATTGATGAACAAGGGATACAGATTGCGTTAGTAGTTCCAGATAATAAAATTAAATCTTCATCATTAACCATTGCAATGCCTACCAATGGGCCTCTAATATTATCTACTTTAAATCCGATAATACCTTTTCCGCCCCTGCCCTGTGCGGTAAATTCGGTAGGGTGCAAGCGTTTGCCATATCCATTTTCTGTAAACAAAGCAATATCATCTTTCGGGTCTCTTATTGCAGCAACCGCCACGACTTCTTCATTATCGCCCAAACTCATCCCTTTGACACCCATTGATATTCTACTTGAAATACCAATCTCTTTTGTATCTAAACGAATTAGTTTTCCGCCAGAAGAGGCAAGCAAAATATTTTCATCTGAAATGATGGTTGTTGCAACCAATGAATCACCGTCTTTTAATTTTAATGCGGCAAGCCCATTTTTCTTTTTGGTGCCCATATATTCAGATAATGGGGTCTTTTTAATTATGCCTTGCTTGGTGACGAACAACACGAACTGAGCTTCTGTCCCACGATATACAGAGTAAATCGTTTCAACCTGCTCGTTAGCGTCCATATCAACCAACGCTTTAATTGCAGTGCCCTTCGTAGAATTTGTGCCTACTGGGATATCATTAACTAATAAACGATATAACATTCCCTTATTCGTAAAAATTAACAACTTATCTACCGTATTCGTTCTAATTGTAGCCAAAGTAATATCGTCTTGTGTTTTTACGCCAACGCCATTCCTTTTTTGTGCTCGGAAAGAAGTCGCAGGAATTCTCTTAATGTAGCCACTTTCGGTCATAATTACCATACACTGCTCTGGCTCAACATTAATGGTCTCTTTTTCTTCTTCTTTTGGTTCTTCAACCTGTGTTATTTGTGTATGTCTTGGATAACCATAATTCTTTACAAATACACCCAATCTTCTTAAAAATTCTTTAGTTTGAGCTTCCGACGAATTAATAAATGTAACACACTTATCTTTCAAATCGGTAAGTTCTTGTTGTTCTTTTTCAAGTGAAACGCCTTCCAAATGTGCTAATTTTCCTAAACGCATATCCGTAATTGCTTTTGCTTGAGCTGGGGTATACCCCATTGCGATTAATGCGTCAATTGCTTTTTGTTCATTCTCAGAAGATCTAATTGTTTTTATGATTTTATCAATTTCGGTTAACGCTTTTAATAATCCATTAACAATTTCTAATCTTTCTTCTGCTTTGTTTAAATCAAACTGATATTCTCTAATAAGGCAAGCAATATTATGCTTTACATAGGCCTCAATATATTGTTTAAGGTTTAATAATTCGGGCACCTTGGTAATCATCGCATATTGATTTGCATTATAGGTTTTTTGCAATTCTGTCATTGTAAATAACTTATTTAATACCACTTTTGGTGCGCCATCACATTCAATCTCAATAAGCAGATTATTTTTATCGCATTTATTATAAATATCACGAATTCCAGTAATTTCTTCTTTATTAACCAATTCTTTGATAGAATTAATTAATGGTTCAACATAAACCTGATATGGAAGTTCTGTAATTAAAATACTATTACCGTCTATTTCAGTTTTTGCTCTAACAACAGCTTTTCCCCTGCCAGTTAAATATATTTCTTTTAACTCGTCTTTATTGATAATAATACCACCAGATGGGAAATCTGGATAAATATTTTCATAATCAATATCGCCTGTTTTGCAGTATTGCTTTACTTTTTCAAAGAATTCATTAAGGTTTCCTGGCAACCAAGAGTTAGCAATAGTGTAGCCAATGCCCTGACTGCCATTTACAAATAATCTTGGGAAAATTGCTGGTAATACTTCTGGCCATTCGTCATCTTCGCTGAAGTTTGGTATCATATTTACGACATCTTTTTTGATATTCGTAAAGAAACCATCTTCAGAAGCCTTGGATAATCGTGCTTCTGTATAACGAGCACTTGCCGGCTCTGGCCCGCCTTTTATAGAGCCATTTGCTCCATGCCAATCAATTTCTGGAATATTGTTAATCCACGGCTGGCTCATACGGGCAAACGTTTCATAAATGGCAGTATCTCCATGTGGCCACCAAGAGCCAATGATACCTCCGCTTGCTTTTGCGGATTTAACATGCGGTTTATTTGAGGTATATCCTTTTGTATAAAATTCCCATAAACATGCTCTTTGGCCCGGTTTTAATCCATCTACTACGCTTGGGAAGGCACGCTGACTATTAACTTCATAGGCATAATTTACAAAGTTATCGTGAATTTCTTTTAATATATCAATTCCCATTATTCAACTATCTCCTCTCCATGCTGTAATAAATATTCTTTTCTTGGCGCAACTGCTTGGCCTTCAACAATTTCTAATAAATCATCGGTCTTTTTCTCGTCTTCAACAATTAATTGCTGGACATTGCGGGTTGCGTGCTCTAATAAGCATTCTGCTAATTCTTCTGGATCCTGTTCACCAAGACCCTTCATTCTATTGATAAGGTACTTGTCATTTTTATGCTTTTTCTTATATTCTTCAAGCGCATCTCCGTCTTTTAAATAAATATATTCATTCTTTTTAGTTGTAATTCTAAACAAAGGCGGTACCGCAACATAAATGTGCCCTTTTGTTAAAAGCTGTGGGCATAGCCAATAGAAACAGTTAATTAGAAGGTTTTTAATTGCTTGGCCATCTGGGTCAGCATCACACGCAAATATAATTTTACCGTATCTTAGTTTATTTTCATCATAAACTAATCGTTGAGTTTTCTTGTCAATATCTAATCCAAGTGCTTGAACGATATTTGCTATCTCCTGGTTTGCATAGATTTTTTCAACTCCAGTTTTACGAACAGATAAAATTTTACCACGAATTGGGAATACTGCCTGCGTTTTTCCATCTCTAGCAGAAATTAAACCATTTGCAGCACTATCTCCCTCAGAAATAAATAATTCGCATTCATTTCTGTTTTTACTCCAAGCATCTACCAATTTTGTCGGTAAATTAATAAATTTTGTTTTACCTTTTGTTTCAAGGTTTCGTGCATTATCTCTTGCTTTTTTAGCTGCCTCACGGGCACGTCTAGCCGCAAGTGCTTTATCCGCAATTAACTTTACTTCTTTTTCATTTCGTTGAAACCAAATGTTTAGTTGTTCAGCTAATGCAGAAGTAAAATTGCTCATATCAATCTGTGTAATTGTTGATTTAACCTGTGCGTCATAACCAACCCCAGGAGCAGTAATGTTAAATACAATATACATACCCTCTTGGACGTCATCTCCGGTAAGATTATCTTCTTTTTCTTTTAGCCAGCCTTTATCACGGAAGAATTTATTAAATTCTCTTGTTAATACGGTCTTTACTGCAATAATATGCGGGCCCTTTTCGGTTAAACCGGTGTTTACATAAGGAACAATTGTTGAAGAATAATTGGTTGTATATGTTAATACAAAATCCAATTTTTCCTTGCCCTGCGAGAAATTAATTTTACAACGATTATCAATTAATTCCGTGTCTTTTACTGCTTTATCAACCAAATCATCAATACCGTTTTCAGAATAATATGTTTCAAGATTGTTGTCAACAAACAGATTGATTGTTAATCCTTGGCATAATGCTGCCGTTGTTTGTAATAAATCTCTAAATTTATTTAGTTCAATTTCTGGGTGGGTAAAAAATTCTTCAGAAGGATTCCAAACTACTCTTGTTCCAGTAGGGCTATCTGATTTTTCTACTTTTCTTGTATCAAATACCCCTTCTTTAAAATGAATTTCTTCACACATCCCCTCTCTAAAAGTTGAAACAGTCAATTCATGTGATAAAAATGTAGTAATTTTACTACCAATACCAAAAGACCCTAATGATGTGCCTTCATATGTACCATCTTCTCTATATTTTCCAGAAGTATTAATAACACTGAATGCAGCTTCAAGAATTGTTTTTCCATCATCCCTAAAAGAATTGGGGATAAATCCTTGTCCATAATCTCGTATACCGATACGATATATAGGTTTTGTAATGATATTAATATCAATTTGATTACCATGCCCTAATCTAAATTCATCAACAGCATTAGATAAAATCTCTACAGCTAATTGTGTTGAATAGGTACAATCACCCGCATAAACTTGCGGGCGTAAACGTGTAAATTCTAATGGGGAAAGAGATTCAATACTCTTTTCATCATATAAATTAGCTTGTTTTTTTCTTGGCATTTTATACCCCCAATCTCTTTAAACTATATTTATTCATAACTTCTTCACAGGTTAATTCACCAGTAGCGAGTTTATCTGCTAATTCATTTCCTAAAATTCCACTATGGCCTGAAACCAGCGATATATCCCAATTATATGGATTTCTAAATTTAGTGTTATATGCTATACTAATAAATTCTTTAATAAGGTCAATGTTCATAACCTCTTGTCCATTACTGCGTTTCCAATTATTTTTTGCCCAATCTTGCCACCAAATCATTAAACATCCGTAAGCATAACTTGAGTCAGTAAAAATCGTTTTATATTGTTTTCTATCAGTTCCATATAATACCATGGCTGCCAAAATAGCAGTTAGTTCCATTCGGTTATTTGTTGTATCTGGAATATTTATTTCAGAATAACAGTCCACAACATGTAAATCCATATTATCCATTACAACAATACCATACCCACCAATAGAGTGGTTTGTGCCATTACCTTTTGTGGAGCCATCTGTATAAATGTTATACGCCATTTTTAATCACCTTTTTTCATTTCTAATATAATTATACACCTTTTTGTAAAAAAAGTCAAGTAAGAGTTCTTAAATGAATTAATAATAAGAAAAGTTCCAAGCTTCGCTTGGAACTTTTCAATAATATTTAAAGAAATAAAGAGTTATGAAGCCCCTTAACCTTTCCCAATAATATAATAACGAAAATTTTTTTGAATTACCAATAAAACAATCGGATAAACAAAAAAAGAGGGTATCTCTGCAGCCCCGCTCAAATAATAAATCCATAAACTTTTTCGGCGCAAGGAGATACCCTCATAATATTATACAAAAAGAAAAGGCGTATTATTCTGCCTTGTCCTTTTCCAATTTACTTCTATTGGTACGGATGTGCTGATATAATTCATCCTTTTTGTTAATATAATTTGTAAGAAAATCCTGAATATCCTGAACCATTTCATCAACAGTTTCAATATCATCATTCCTTAATTTAATTTGGCGATATAGCATTTTTGCTTCATATCCTTTTGGATTGAAATGTGGGCTGTGCTTCATGGAATAATACAGACTATTTAATCCACGCAGTTCTAATTTTAATTTTCGCTTTTCGCCTTTTAACATTGATATAATAGCGCGATTATAGGCAATTTCTTGACCCACCTTTTCGCTCATCATATCTACATCTAATGGATGGACATAAGCGTATCCAGTATATTTGCCATCGCCAACAGTGATAGTACAGCGGCAAATTCCCCTTTCTCCATCCCAATAAAAATTACTTCTTTGTTTTTTGCTCATTATTATGCTCCTGTCTATACTGTTGTATATCTCGAATAATTGTGTTTATTGATACCGGCTTATTATTATGAGCATCTAGTGCTACATTATAACAGCAATGGTCAATAAACTGGAACTTATCTTTGCTATGTGTGTGCCCATGGAGGTTAAAATTTTTTCTTCCTCTATTAAGATTATCTATTAGTGTTGGATAATGAGAGAGAAAGAAATGGTATTTACCATGGGATATTTGTGTGGCATAAACAACTTCAACAACGTTGCGCATAGTTTTATACATTTCAATTCGCTGCGCAGTATCGTGGTTTCCAATGATTATATGCTTTATGCCATTAAGTTGATTAATGCAAATGCGCCCATACTCATTATCTTGAAGCATCAGATCGCCCAGAATATAAACTTCATCATTTGGTTTTACTATCTTATTCCAATCAAGTATAATTTCAATATCGTGTTGCCAAATATACCAGAATCCACGTGGCTGATAAAGGAATTCTTTATCATGCCCAAAATGAAAATCTGAAGTAAACCAAATATTACTCTTCTGGTTTGATGTATCCATAGCCATCTATCTCCCAAATTTCAAATAAAGGATTTTCTTCAACGCTTGGGACATCCATTGAATTATACATATTTTCAAGTGCGGTAAAAGGAATTGGTTGTTTACCGCCTCTGGCAGCATTACGCTCCTCTAAAAGCTCATAAGGCACCTTAAAATATAAAACAATAATCTTTTCAACATTCTCAAGGTGAAGTTTTTTTAATAGTTTATGTCTAGAACGTTTGTTTAAATGCGTTGCGTCCGCATATACATCATCTGGTCCATGTGGATTATCAAGGGCGTCTTGAATTTGTTCACAAAATTTAATAAACGTTTCACCCTCGTGCTTTAAATAATCATCATCAGATTCTTGCAAAGAAATTCTAATATCGTCTCGTGAGGCATAAACGCCACCAAGAGCATCTATTCTATCGTGAATAAACGTCGTTTTACCACTATTTGGCGCTCCTACGGCAATGTATAATACTTTCTTTAGCCTCATCCAGATACACCCCTCTTTCAAAATCTTGTTTGAATTTTTGTACGTCTGTGTCATCATAGCACTCTACCATATTAACATCTTGCCCGCAATAAATACAGTAAAGGCGTTTTCTATGCAATCTGCCACGCATTTGGGCCTGACTGCGATAAACAGGCAAGCCCTCTTTGCCGCAATTTACACAGAAAAATCTATGTTTTTCAAGCATTAGCAGTGATAATCAACTTTCGCTAACCAATACTTTTTTCTGCCATCTTTGAACATAACGGCGTGGTCATCATATCTACCTTTCGTCATTTTTTCAATGGCTGCGCGGGCTTCTTCTCTGGTTTTAAAAATCATATCTCTGTGGAAGTGCATATTACCATGATAACAGCTTGTCTCTTCTGGGTCAAACGCCCAATGATTTAAGTCTTTTAAAATCTGTTTTTCTGAAACTGAACAATGATATGTTCTATAATTAGTTGAACATGACATATAAAAATCTCCTTTTTATCTTTTTACATATATATTATAACATATTTTATAAAAAAAGTAAAGATAGATTTTTTAGTCGTCGGTCGGTACTTCAATAATTTGCCAGCAGAAAACGTTTTCCCCATTACAAATGCGAGCATTGTATACGCTTAAATAGGTCATATCCATCCACTCATCTGGAACATCTGGCCC
>JAEEGL015318050.1_pt1 | contig 11178 bp, 5 predicted proteins | sample 9134231 | NCBI WGS metagenome assembly JAEEGL01 (sample SAMN16246548, study PRJNA631951) | gut metagenome | biome: gut microbiome; feature: rumen; material: fiber-attached | host: Bos | place: Iran: Karaj | collected 2018-10
ATTGGCGACGACTGCGCTTGCCTCGTCTTAGGAGACAACATTTTCTATGGTAGTGGTTTTACCGGCTTGTTGAGAAATGCCGTGAAAGAGGCAGAAGAAAACAAGAAAGCTACCGTATTCGGTTATTGGGTCAGTGACCCGGAGCGCTATGGTGTAGCCGAATTCGACAGACAGGGCAACTGTCTCAGTATTGAGGAGAAACCCAAAGAACCCAAGAGCAACTACGCCGTTGTGGGTCTATATTTCTACCCCAACAAGGTTGTTGATGTGGCTAAGAATATCAAGCCTTCGGCACGCGGCGAATTGGAAATTACTACGGTGAACCAACGTTTTCTTGAAGACGGTGAGCTGAAAGTGCAGGTGTTTGGCCGGGGTTTTGCCTGGCTTGACACGGGGACACACGACAGTCTCAGCGAAGCATCGACTTTTGTGGAAGTCATCGAAAAGCGCCAAGGTCTGAAGATTGCTTGCCTAGAAGGTATTGCTTACCGCAATGGCTGGATCACTGAAGAGAAAATGCGCGAACTGGCCAAGCCCATGTTGAAAAACCAATATGGACAATACCTCTTGAAGGTCATCGATGAATGCAAGTCGGAGATTACTTCCGATACCTTGACACATCCGAATTGGAAGTAGTCCCAAGCGTGAGAGATGGCGGATCCTTGTCCGCCATGATGGTCTCCCGCTTTAGTTTTCAAAAAGTGTTCTGTTTACGTTTATTCTTTTTCTAATCCCAACCACAACAACACCCCCATACCCCAAGGGTTTCATTGCGGGCGCGAGACCCGCAATCTCCCAAACAAAACGACAAACTAAATAAAAGCATCATACCAACTATGACATACAAACGCTCCATCATCATCACAGGCGGTGCAGGCTTCATCGGCAACCATGTTGTTCGTCTGTTCGTCAATAAATACCCCGATTATAAAATCATCAACCTCGATAAACTGACTTATGCCGGCAACCTCGCCAACCTAAAAGATATCGAAGACAAGCCGAATTACAAGTTTGTCAAAATGGACATTTGTGATTTTGACGGCGTCTACAAACTGATGCAAGACGAACACGTCGATGGTATCATCCATCTTGCTGCCGAAAGCCATGTGGACCGCTCCATCAAGGACCCGTTTACCTTCGCCCAGACCAATGTGATGGGTACGTTGAGCCTGTTGCAGGCCGCTAAGTTGTATTGGGAGAGTCTGCCTGAAAAGTGGGAAGGCAAACGATTCTACCACATCAGCACCGACGAGGTCTACGGTGCCCTCGAACTGACTGACCCCGAAGGCATCATGCCGCCCTTCACAACCAAGGCCAGTAGCGGAAAACATCATCTTGCCTACGGCAGCAAGTTCTTCACCGAAGACTTGAAATACCAACCACATAGCCCCTATAGCGCAGCGAAGGCAGCCAGCGACCATTTTGTGCGTGCCTTCCACGACACCTACGGCATGCCCACCGTGGTGACCAACTGTTCCAATAACTATGGCCCATATCAGTTCCCAGAAAAGTTGATACCGCTGTTCATTAATAACATCCGCCATCGCAAACCGTTGCCTGTATACGGCAAGGGTGAGAATGTGCGTGACTGGCTTTATGTGGAAGACCACGCCCGCGCCATCGACCTCATTTTTCATGAGGGCAAGGTGGCTGAGACCTACAATATCGGCGGTTTCAATGAATGGAAGAACATTGACATCATCAAGGTCGTCATTAAGACGGTAGACCGTCTGCTGGGTCGTCCCGAGGGTGCCGATATGGATTTGATTACCTACGTCACCGACCGTGCCGGTCATGATTTGAGATATGCTATTGACAGCTCCAAGCTGCAGCGTGAGCTGGGTTGGGAGCCCAGCCTCCAGTTCGAGGAAGGTATCGAGAAGACCGTTCGCTGGTATCTCGACAATCAGGAGTGGATGGATAATGTCACCAGCGGTGACTACCAGAACTACTACGAGTCGATGTACGCCAATAGGTAGTTTGCGCACTACCTCAGCTGCAGGCGCAAGAGAATCTGGATATCGGCTTTCCAGGGAGAGTCGATGAGCAGAGGACCCGAAGAAATCTGATTACGGTCGGTGTAATGCGTTACACCGGCCTTTATTTGTGCCGTCCAGCGCAGGTGGTGGAAGCGGGGACTTCGGTCGGCGGAGCGCAGGCGGAGGGTGGCTGCCAGACGCTGGCCGTGGCCGTAGAGTTGCTGGATGCCGAAGGTCTGAAGGAGCGAGGGCTCGTAGAGGAAGAGGCGGCTGTCGTAATCGTCGGTGCGGAAGAAGATGGCGAAGAGCGAGAATTGCAGGCGCTGGGAGGGGGAGGTGTAGTCGGCGCGCGGCGCAAAGGCGAAGCCGTTGGACGACGAGCTCTCGAGAACACCTTCGGGTGCGGTGGCTGAAGGCTCGTGGTAGCGGTGGAGAAAAGCGGTGAGGGAGGCCGACCAGTTGCGGGAGAAGTCATGGGCGTAGGTGGCGCGCAGTCGGTGGCTGTAGTAGCGGCGGTCGCTTTTCTCTTTGCTCTTGACGCTGTAGCGAAGGAGCAGCGAGCGTCCTCGGCGCGGTTCGTAGGTGGCCTGTAGCAGACCTTCCCACCCTGTGGAGTAGCGCGTCATGGTGTAGCGGGGCCACGGGGAATAGAAGAAATCGAAGAACGTGCGTAGGGCAATGGGTCCGAGGCGTTCTGCTTCCCACAGGAGGGTGATGCCGCTCTCGTTCTGCACATGGCTGTTCTCTCCGTAGGCCGAGGCGTAGGGGGAGTAGTAGTATTTGCCGTAGTAGCGCTGGATGAAGGAGAGCTGCGAGTTCGGCGAGAACCGGTAGGAGGCTTTGTTCAGCGTGCTCAGGGCGGGAGGACGAGTGGCGGCGGGCTCGGCTGTCGAGCCGTCGGGAACAGTGCTTGAAGCGGGCGAGAGGGGTACGGAGAGGGCGGTCTCACCGCTGAAGTAGAAATGAGATGTGCGGAGGGTGTAATCGAGTCCGGCAGCGCTGAATTGATAGCCCTCGGGGTAAATCTGGCGGTAGAGCTGGGCGTTCTGATGGAACTGGTGGTTGTAGTACTGATAGAGTGCGGTGAGTCCGAGGCTGTAGTTGAACGTTTTCGTCGGCGCCGTAGTCCCGCGTTGAGCAGGGAGGTGGGAGTTGAACGCCAGGTGGAGGGCGGCGGTGCTGCTGCCGAGGGTGTTCTTATGTCGCAGCTCGCTGTCGGTGCGGTGGAAGCCCGAGGTGTTGATGGACTGCACGGTGTTGTCGTCGGCCACCGTGGCATCGAGTTTCCGATAGGAGTAGAGGGCGGTGACCTGCCATCTGCTGCCGAGGCCTACGGTTGCAGCAGCGCCGCGGAGGAAGTTCGTCTCGTCGGTGGCGCGGTGGGGGCGTATGCCGCCGGAGGTGCGCCACAGTCCCATGGACAGTTTACCGAAACGGATGCCGTTGTTGAGAACGAGTCCCTCGCCGAATGACGCCTTGTAGTCGCCGACGATGAGGGTGTGCAGGGGGCCTACGTCGCGCAGCATCGCATGACCACCGTAGCTGTCCCAGAACGGAGTGGCGCGCGTGAACATCTGTTCGCCGGCGTCGGTTTCTACGCGCAGACCCACATCGAGGTGACGCCCCTGTTGCCAGTTGTAGCGCAGGCGGTTAGCGATGCCTCGCCCCCACGGCCATCCGGCACGAGAATAAAGAGGAACGTCTGCGCGCGTGATGAAGTCGTGTCTGGCGTGTCCCCACCAGGTGGTGTCGTTGGGGTGGGAGTAGGCAGGTTCTGCCGTCAGGGGAACATATACCAACAGCCTTAGCCACTCGCGCTGCTGAGGCGTGAGGCTGTGGATGAAGCGCAGCTCGCCAAGGGTGCGCATGGGGCCGTTGGTGGCCAGGTAGTCGATGATTTCGTCGGCCACGCCAGCCCCGAGAAAGGAGAGGGCGTAGAGCTGTTCGCGCGTGGCCAGATTGAGGTTGAGGGGGTGCTCGTGGAGTTCTGTCAGCATCTCTTGCTGCGCCTCCCACTGCTGTTCGTCGTCGGCCTCGATGAGTTCCTCTGCCATCTGTTGCATCATTTCCTCCCAGTCCATTTCGCTTTGGGCGAGGGCGTTGGAGGTGAGGCAGAATAGGAGGAGGGCGAGCAGCGGGATTCCTGCTGCTCCATTCTCAATCCATTTAATAGGTGTCATCGATATAGTCGGCTAATCGTTTGTAGAAGGGCATGCGGCAGATGGTAGCCTTGTTGCCAAGGATAATGAGTTTCATGCGGGCTCGTGTGATGGCTACGTTCATGCGGCGGAGGTCGCGGAGGAAACCGATGTCGCCCTGGTCGTTGCTGCGCACCAGGCTGATGACGATGACGTCGCGCTCCTGTCCTTGGAAACCGTCGACGGTATTTATAGTGATGAACTGACGGAAGGGCTTCCAGTAGCGGTCCTGCCGCAGCAGACGGCGCAGCAGCTGCACTTGTCCCTTATAGGGCGAGATGATGCCCACGTCCACACGCTCCTCCAGCAGCCGTTCCTTCCCGATTTTCTCGAAGTAGTGTTGCAGGGTGGCAAGTGTCAGCTGCGCCTCCAGAGGGTTCACGCGCGAGAGGCCGGCAGCCAATTCCCGGCTTTCGATTCCGTCGTCGTTCATAGCCGGCAGATCAACCCACTCTATTGCCGTATCCCAGTCCAGGATTCCGCGGTACTTCACCTCGGGTGCGCTCTGGAGCCGACCGCCGTAGAACTCACGGTTGGGGAACTGCATGATGGTGTCGCACATCCGGTACTGCACCGTCAGCAGCGACACAGCCTGTGGCTTCTGTTCCACGATATACTGCATCAGTGTCTTGTCCAGTCCGCCGTGCATTGCCTCGGGTGACTTGATGGTGGGTGGCAGCTGGCGGTGGTCGCCCGCGAGGACGACGCGGTGTGCTTTTCTGATGGCAATCCAGCAGGCGGCTTCCAGAGCCTGTGCTGCCTCGTCTATGAAGAGGGTGCCAAACTTCATCCCCGTGAGCAGACGATTGGCAGAGCCTGCGAGGGTGCAGGCGATGACCTTGGCATCCTGGAACAGTGCCTGGTTGATGGTGTATTCGAGGTCGGTGGCACGGTCCTTCAGCCGCGCTATCTTCTGGTGACGGCTCTCGCTGTTGCCGCTACGGCTGGCGTAGATGTCGCGGATGGCTTTGCGCACCGCCCACAGCTCAGTATAAAGGGGGTGGCTCTCGAAGCGACGCTCATACGTAAAGCTCAGCATCTTGTCGGTCACGCGCGTGGGATTCCCGATGCGCAGCACGCTGACGCCCCTGTCCACCAACTTCTCGGCAATCCAGTCCACCGCCATATTCGACTGCGCACACACCAGCACTTGGTTTTCACGGCGCAGCGTCTCGTACACGGCCTCGACCAATGTCGTCGTCTTGCCCGTTCCCGGAGGGCCGTGCACCACCGCCACGTCCTTGGCCCACAGCACTTCGTTGACGGCGGCCTGCTGCGAGGTGTTCAGCCACGGGAAGCGCACCGCATCGAAGGTGAACTTGCTGATAGGCAGGGTGGAGTGGAACATCTCGCGCAACTCTGCCAGCCGACCCGTCTTGGCGGTGATGACATCGTCCAGCGCCTCGAACATCAGGCGGTAGGTCTGCTCGTCGAGATACATTTGCACGCCCAGCCTGTGGGCCTCGCGCAACTGCTCGAGGGTATCGGGCGAGGGTAGGGCGATAACCATGCGGTCCTCTTCTACATAGCTCACCTGCGCCACGAACTTATAATAATGCAGCAGTCCTCCAGTGCCATGAAAGTCGCCCGATGCATCTTCCGAGAAGAAGCACACGGGCTTGCCGGGCTCGAAGAGCGAAGGTTCATCCTGTTCCGTCGCAGCGGGTATACCTTTGGTTGCCGCAGTGGCGTCATAGCCCAGCCGTCCCCCTTCATTGTGCGAGGAGGTGGTGGCGGATCGGCTTACTTCCACCACCAGCTGGTCCAGCGAGTTGTGGTAGCTGCGTCCCAGCGAGAGCGGGAACCAGGCGAGGCCGCGCTCCACTTTGCGCTTCACGCCTGTGGCCTCGGTCATTCGTTGGAACTCTGCTTTCTCGTAGGCATACTCCGTCTGCAGCAGAGCGCGCTGTCGGGAGAGAATGGTGATGGGACTTTCTGCCATGATTTCATCGTTTTCGGGTGCGAAGATACGAAAAAAGTTTAAAGATTTGGGCTTAAAGGCAAGCGAAAAAACCTTCTGAGGCAGAAAATGCAGTAAAAATAGGGCGAAATAGGCAAATAACTCTCTCACTAACCCCTTATACAATAAACTTTTTACTACCTTTGCGGTCGAAAACGTACGCCATGAGTATTAAAACTTTCATAGACCGCCCGATTCTGGCGGGAGTTATCTCCGTGATGATAGTTATCATCGGAGCGATAGGCCTCACTCAGTTGCCCATCGAGCAGTTTCCGGACATAGCGCCGCCCACCGTCACTGTCTCTGCAAACTATACTGGTGCCAACGCCGAGACGTTGCAGAAGTCGGTCGTCGTACCCTTAGAGGAAGCCATCAATGGTGTGGAGAACATGATCTACATGACGAGCATTTCCAGCAACAACGGCTCCGCCCGCATCCACGTCTTCTTCAAGCAGGGCACCGACCCGAATATGGCTACCGTCAATGTGCAGAACCGCGTGGCGCAGGCTCAGGGACTGCTACCTGCTGAGGTCACCCGAACCGGTGTCACCGTCATGCGCCGCCAGACGTCCACCCTGAAGTCCTTTGGCCTCTACAGCCCAGGCGGCACCTACGACCTCGCCTTCCTCAACAACTACTTCAAAATCAATATCGAACCGCGCCTGAGCCGTGTGCCTGGCGTGGGTGAAGTCGATGTCTATGGTTCCAACTATTCGATGCGTATCTGGCTGGATCCAGCGAAGATGGCGCAGCATCGACTGATGCCCTCTGACATCACCGCCGTGCTGGCCGAACAGAACGTGGAGAGTCCTGCCGGCACGCTGGGCGAGGAAAGTGAGAATACTTTCCAGTATGTCCTCAAATACCGCGGCCGCTATGAGGAAGAGACCGACTACGAGAACCTCGTCATCCGCTGCGAACCCGACGGCAGCATACTGCGGCTGAAGGATGTGGCGCGCGTGGAGATCGGCCTTCAGGGCTACGCCATCGAGGGCGAAATCAATGGCCACCCGGGTGCCACGTGTATGATTTCCCAGACGCCTGGTTCCAATGCCAATGAAATCATCATCGCCATTGATAAGATGGTGGAGGAGATTCGTAAGGATCTGCCCGCCGATATGGAAATCATCGACCTCATGTCCACCAAGGACTTCCTCGATGCCTCCATCCATAGTGTGCGGCGCACCCTCCTCGAAGCCGCCGTACTGGTTGTGCTCGTCGTGCTGCTGTTCTTGCGCTCGTGGCGCGCCACGCTGATACCTTTAGTGGCCATCGTGGTCTCCCTCGTCGGCACCTTCGGTTTCCTCTACATTGCCGGCTTCTCGCTGAACACCCTGACGCTCTTTGCCCTCGTGCTCGTCATCGGCACAGTGGTTGACGATGCCATTGTGGTGGCCGAGGCGGTGCAGACGAAGTTGGAGGCCCCCTATCATCCCCCGGTGGGGGATAGTCTGAGTGGTAGCAACTTATTGCCCCCCGCCGGGGGGCTACGGGGGGCCACCCTCTCTGCCATGCACGATGTCAAGGCCGCCCTCATCACCTCCACCCTCGTCTTCATGGCGGTCTTCATTCCCGTCTGTTTCATGGGCGGCACCAGCGGCATTTTCTACACCCAGTTCGGACTGACGATGGCGGTGGCAGTGCTCATCTCCATGATCAACGCCCTGACCCTCAGCCCTGCGCTCTGTGCCAGACTGCTGCGGAGGAAGTCCCGTGGTGCCCACTCTCCCCATGCTGCCGCTTCGTCCGATGAAGTCTCAACATCTGGCAAGCCCCAACAGCCCCCTTTCATCCAGAAATCCTATGCCACCTACGAGCGCTGTGTGGCGTTCTTCTGTGGACACAAATGGCTGGTCGGCGGACTCGTTGTGGCAGCTATCGCCACCTTCTTCTACCTCCTCGCCACCACCAAGACCGCCCTCGTGCCCGACGAGGATATGGGCGTCATCTACGTGACCGTGCAGACCCAGCCCGGCAGCACCAAGGCTCAGACCCACGAGATGATGAACCGCGTCGAGCAGCGACTCATAGACCTCCCCCAGATCAAGGCCTACTCCAAGAGCGTCGGCGTCAGCCGCATGGCAGGCCAGAGCTCCAACAACGGCATGTTCCTGCTGCGCCTGAAGAACTGGGAAGAACGCAAGCAGAAAGGCGACGACCTGAAAAGCGTCATGGCTGAGGTCAACCGCCGCGTGGCAGACATCAGCCAGGCGAAGATCATGGCTTTCACCCAGCCGATGATCAGCGGCTACGGAGCCACCAACGGGTTCGAAATACATGTGCAGGACCATCAGGACCGCAGCGTGGATTCCCTCATGGCCGTCACCAACCGCCTCATCGACGCCCTGCGCCACCGCCCGGAGATCTCCCGTGCCCAGACCTCCTTCGACAACCGCTATCCCCAGTACCGCCTCACCGTGGATGCCGCCCGCTGCAAGCAGGCCGGCGTCTCGCCCTCCGACGTCCTCTCCTGCCTCTCAGGCTACATCGGCGGCAGCTACTCGTCGAACATGAACAAGTTCTCCAAACTCTACCGCGTCATGGTGCAGGCCGAGGTCAACGCCCGACTCGACGTACAATCCTTAAATAATATGTATGTGCGCACAAAGGACGGCTCCATGGCTCCCCTCTCAGGGTTCGTACAGCTGAAACCCATTATGGGCACCGCCACGCTCACCCGCTTCAACCTCTTCCCCGCCATTCAGGTCAGCGGAATGCCTGAGAAGGGTTACAGCTCCGGACAGGCGTTGCAGGCCGTGCGCGAGGAGGCCGCACGCGTGTTGCCGCAGGGCTACGGCTTTGAGTTCGCCGGCATGAGTCGCGAGGAAGCCTCTGCCGGACAGCACACCATCTATGTCTTTGCCGCCTGCATCATCTTCATCTACCTCATCCTCTGTGCCCTCTACGAGAGCCTGCTCATCCCCCTGGCCATCATCCTCAGCGTACCCTTTGGCCTCATGGGCAGTTTCCTCTTCGCTCAGTGGTTCGGACTGGAGAACAACATCTTCATGCAGACCGGCGTCATTATGCTCATCGGACTCCTCTCCAAGACTGCCATCCTGCTGACGGAGTACGCCAGCGAGCGGCGTCGTGCCGGAATGACCATCCTCCAGGCAGCCCTCTCTGCAGCCAAGGTGCGTCTGCGTCCCATCCTGATGACCTCCCTGACGATGATCTTCGGCCTGCTGCCGATGATGTTCGCCACCGGTGCCGGCGCCAACGGCAATATCTCACTGGGCGTGGGCACCGTGGGCGGCATGCTCATCGGCACCATCGCCCTCCTGTTGCTCGTGCCCTCCCTCTTCGTCGTCTTCCAGACCATCGAGGAGAAGATATGAAGGAAGCTGTGCGCCTTTGGCGCGGAAGTTATGTCGCTTCGTAACGGAATAATATTTCAATATCTCAATATTTCAATATCTCAATATTTCAATATCTCAATATTTCAATATCTCAATTTTCAATCCTCCTCGTCAACTATGATCAGAAAACTACTATTTGCGGCCTTCCTGCTTGCCGCCACCACGACTTCCCTCAGCGCTCAGGAAGCCGTAACCCCCGAAAACAGGCTCATCGCCCTGCGTCATCAGCTCGCAGAGTCCGTGAGCGTCAAGGAGCAGCGCACCATCCTCCAGCAGATGACATCCACGGGCACCTTCGTCGCCATGACCACCCTCGCCCAGCACCTCGATAATGTAGAGCTGCAGCGCACCGCAGCACAGGGCGTGGCAACCATAGCGCTGTCGCATCCCGACTATGACGGCTACCTCACCCGCCACCTCCTCGCCAGGTGTCTTCCCTATGTGGGAGCCCGACAGCAGAAGGACATCATCACACAGCTCGGTCAGACACCCGTCGAAGGCTACGTCAGCCACTTCAACGGCATCGACCTCACCGGATGGAAAGGCCTCGTCGAGAACCCCGTCGCCCGCGAACAGATGACACCCCTGCAGCTGGCAGAGAAACAAGTGGAAGCCGACGAGCGCATGCGCGAAAACTGGCAGGTCGAAAACGGACTCCTGACCTACGTGGGAACAGGCTACGACAACATCTGCACCGTGGAGCAATACGGCGATTTCGAGATGCTGGTGGACTGGCGCCTCGACCCCTCAGGCAAGGAACCCGATGCAGGCATCTACCTCCGCGGCACACCGCAAGTACAGATATGGGACATCGCACGCACCGACGTCGGAGCGCAAGTGGGCTCCGGCGGACTCTACAACAACCAGAAGAACCAGAGCACCCCAATCACCGTGGCCGACAACAAGCTCGGAGAATGGAACTCCTTCTACATCCGCATGGTCGGCGACCGCGTCACCGTACGCCTCAATGGCATCCTCGTCGTCGACAACGTCGGCCTCGAGAACTACTGGGACCGCCAGCGCCCCATCTTCCCCATCGAACAGATAGAACTCCAGGCCCACGGCAGCAAGGTCTACTACCGCGACATCTACATCAAGCGGCTCAACTGACGACGGCCCCGTAATTCTCGAAAAGGAGGGAACTCACAAAAAATTTTTGTTAGTTCGACAAGAGGGCAAACGTCAGGTGCATCGCAACATGGATCACTTCAACCTTGATGTCATCATCGCTTGAAAAGCTGATGTTTTTCTCTTTATATCAATCTACCAGCAAACACAGGTATTTACTGGCGAGCCGAGATGTCCTGTTGTCTTCGCCAAGATGTCCCTTTGTGTCGGCCGATACATCTCTTCGTCTTCACCAAGACGTCCCGTTGATGTAGCCGACACGTCCCGTTGTCTTCGCCAAGATGTCCTGTTGTCTTCGCCCCTGCGTCCCGTCGTCCCCGCCCGATTCAATTATCATTTATTGAAGTTTCGGAAATGATGCCGTAGGCATCTGACAATGGTAGCCAGCCATTTTAATGGCTGGTAATGAGGATGTTGACAGATAGCGTGCCGTAGGTACGCGACAGGGATTTGATGTCGCGTACCTAAAGGCACGCTTTTTCCTAGCTGCTTTATACCAGCCGTTGAAACGGCTGGCTACCATTGTCATGCCCCGCTGGGGCTTTGCATTACAG
>JAEEGL016767527.1_pt1 | contig 11178 bp, 9 predicted proteins | sample 9134231 | NCBI WGS metagenome assembly JAEEGL01 (sample SAMN16246548, study PRJNA631951) | gut metagenome | biome: gut microbiome; feature: rumen; material: fiber-attached | host: Bos | place: Iran: Karaj | collected 2018-10
ATCCGGAGCCTCCATCAGCTGTCGGCTTCCAAGGTTGCTTGTCATGATTATGATGGTGTTGGTGAAGTCCACAAGACGACCCTGACCATCGGTGAGCCTTCCGTCATCAAGAATCTGCAGAAGCACGTTGAACACATCCGGATGTGCCTTCTCTATCTCATCGAAGAGCACAACGGAATACGGGCGTCTTCTGACGACCTCCGTAAGCTGGCCGCCCTCATCGTAGCCCACATATCCTGGAGGGGCTCCGATGAGACGGGACACGCTGAACTTCTCCATGTACTCGGACATGTCGATTCTGGTCAGCGCCTTCTCATCATCGAACAGCATGGATGCAAGGACCTTGGCAAGTTCAGTCTTTCCAACACCGGTTGGGCCGGCAAAGAGGAACGAGCCCAAAGGCCTGTGCTCATCGCCTATTCCTGTCTTGTTACGTCTGATGGCATTTGACACTGCTGCGATGGCCTGATCCTGACCTATGACACGCTCTGAGAGGGTCTTCTCAAGGTTCAGATACTTCTGCATCTCAGAACCCTGCATCTTGGACACCGGAATTCCAGTCCATGAGGATACGATCCTTGCGATGTCGTCCTCGTCGACCTCCTCACGAAGGAGCTTGCTCTCGCCCTGAACGGACTTGAGACGCTCGCTCTCCTGTTCAATCTCCTTCTGGAGCTGAGGGATCTCGCCGTGGACGATCTCAGCGGCCTTCGCGAAATCACCGTTACGCTCGGCGATGCTCTCCTGGGTTCTGAGTTCCTCAAGGCGAGACTTCTTGTCCCTTATGCCCTCGATTGCACCTCTCTCGTTCTCCCACCTGAGGTGCATGGCATCTCTGGTGCTGTTGAGGTCTGCAAGCTCAGCGTTGATCTTCTCCAGTCTGGCCTTCGAAGAATCGTCGTCCTCCTTTGAGAGTGCCTGCTGCTCTATCTTGAGCTTCAGAAGCTTACGTTCTATCTTGTCCAGTTCCTCAGGCTGGCTCTCGATCTCGATCTTGAGCTGGCTTGCGGCCTCGTCAATCAGGTCAATTGCCTTGTCGGGCAAAAACCTGTTTGTGATGTAGCGGTTTGAGAGCACGGCTGCGGCCACAAGGGCATCGTCCTTGATTCGCACACCGTGGTGGACCTCATAGCGGTCCTTGATTCCACGAAGGATGGCGATGGTGTCCTCCACTGTAGGCTCGTTTGCATACACGGGCTGGAAACGACGCTCAAGCGCCTTGTCCTTCTCGATGTACTTCCTGTACTCGTCCAGTGTGGTTGCACCTATTGCGTGAAGCTCTCCACGGGCAAGCGCCGGCTTGATCAGGTTCGATGCATCGGTCGACCCCTCTGCAGCTCCTGCTCCCACTATGGTGTGAAGCTCATCTATGAAGAGGATTATGCGGCCTTCGCTTCTGGTTATCTCGTTGACCACGGCCTTAAGGCGCTCTTCAAACTCTCCACGGAACTTGGCTCCGGCCACAAGGGCACCGACATCAAGTGAAAGTAGGCTCTTGTCCTTGAGGGAATCAGGGACATCCCCACCGACGATCCTCTGGGCAAGACCCTCGACGATTGCGGTCTTTCCAACACCTGGCTCACCGATGAGCACCGGGTTGTTCTTGGTCTTTCTGGACAGAACCTGCATGACACGCCTTATCTCCTCGTCACGTCCGATGACGGGGTCCATCTTGCCCTGGCGAGCAAGGGCGGTCATGTCGCGGCAGTACTTCTGAAGAGCCTGATACTTGCTTTCGGCATCCTCGTCTGTGACCCTCTGGCTTCCTCTTATGCTCTGAAGCGCCTGCATCAGTGCATCCTTCGTCACTCCATAGCGCTTTAAAAGCTTTCCGATCTGGCCATCATCACCGACAAGGGCTAAAATCACATGCTCGGTGCTGATGTACTCGTCCTTGAACTTGTCGGCCTCTGCCTGGGCTTCGTTGAGAATCTGATAGAGGCTTCTGGAAAGACCGATGTTCACAGCCCCTCCATAGGCCTTAGGAAGACGGTCGACCAAAGCCTTGGTGTCGTTGAGAATCCCTTGGAAGTCAATGCCGACCTTTGCAAACAGAGGCTCCGCAATCCCATCCTGCTGCTGCAGCAGCGAAAGGAACATATGCTCGGTCCCTATCTCCGCATTATTGTACCTGGTAGCCAGGTTTTCGGCTCCCTGAAGAGCCTCTTTCATCTTTATGGTAAATTTGTCAATGTTCATGTTTCACCCCTGAAACTAGTGTCGTTTTGGCCGGGTTTTCCCCGCAATCACCGTTTCATGACACTAAAATAACCAACAGTGGGCAAATCGGCAAATGCTCTGAAACCTTTCCTTTACAGATTAGGTTTACTGAATGTAAACTGAACTGGCGGATCGTTTTCCGCATTGGGAGAAACATATGAAGAAATCTATTTTGGCAATCCTTCTGTTGGGATTGCTTCTGTGTGCCGCACTCTATGCGGGCGACGGCTTCCATCAAAAAGGCCAGCATCTGTTCTCATTAGGTTATGGAATGTCCATCAAGAAGGTAGACGGTGGCACCGAATACATCGGAGGTCCCGTCTTTGACAGAACCTGGATCGAGGCCTATGCAAACGGTGCTCCGTTTGGCATCTACTACAGCGTGAACGTCAAGCTGAACACCAATGAGAAAGTCACTGGCGGGAACTGGAACACATATGATCTGAGGACCAACACACAGCTGTCAGCATTTGACATGTTCGGTTTGGGATTTCTTTTCCAGGCAGGCCCCTTCATGGAGTTCACATTCGGCTTGGGTCTTGCAGTAAGAGGCACAATCTGCATCAACTTCACAGAGCATACCTTCCTGAAGGTCTTCCCCTACTTGGACCTGCTAATGGGCGTGGGAGCTAGAGCCGATGCGATTTTTAACCTCTCCGACAACCTTTTCATAGACCTTTCGGCGGCAATCGACTATCAGGTAATCGGAGTTTATATCGATGGCCTTGAGCAGAAGGAGGGAAAGTATGACGGCGTACTGTACCCGCTTGCGGCCAATGCAACTTTAGGCATCAGATTCTAAAAAGATATCCAAGCTTAGTCTTCTCATTGCACCAGACGGCAAGAATCTCACTTGCCGTTTTCGACGTTCAAGGCTATAATGTCAATATGCCAAAGAAGATAGACCACGAGAAAAGGAAGATCGAGATCATGTCAGCCGCCCTTGAGGTGTATGCCAAAGAGGGGCGGAACGCAAATCTCAGCATGATCGCCTCCAGCTGCGGTCTGTCCAGAACCACCGTCTACCAGTACTTCAAGGACGAGTCCCAGCTGTATCAGTATGCGGTCAAGTACACCACTGACCTTGCCTTCTCACAGTACACATCCGAGAAGTGGGCCGCCATCACTGACCCCGTCGAGAAGCTCACTGGAATAACACAGGACATACTCAACAAAGCCGACACCTACGAGAAGCAGGTCGGAAACTTCCTGAAAATGGTGGACAGGTTCGAGGACCTGCCCGAGACGGTTTCCAGAAGAACCGCGAAGCTCAACCTTTTCTTTGCAAGGCTGATAAGACAGGCCATCAAAGAAGGCAAGATGCATAAGTGCAGCGCACAGGATGTGGCTGACAAGCTCACAATAATGCTTGAGACATACCTGTTCCACATGGTCTACTTCCCGCAGAACAAGGGCAAAATCAGAGAGATCATCAGAGACCTCATCCAGGTCAACGTCATCTGACTATAAGATCAACCAGATCCTCAAACGCCTTTACATAGCCTTTGGCTGCATCCTCGGTCTCTGCCTCAGCCATGAACCGAAGTAGAGGCTCGGTGCCTGAGAATCTGCAGCTGACGAAGGAGCCATCCTTGAAATAGACCTTGCATCCGTCCATGTAGCCCACATGGTCCACTTCCGATTCAAAACCGGGAAGTCTGTGCTCATCCATGATTGCCTTATTGATCAGGCTCTTGTGCTCGCCCTTGAACCGGACCGCCTTCTCCACGAAAGCTGTCTTCCCATAGCGTGTGCAGATCATCTCGAAGATCTCGTCAATGGATATGCCCATGACCGACACCATCTCAATCACAAGCGATGCGGCATAGATTGCATCCTTGCCGTGGATATGTCCTCGTATCGTAAGACCACCGGATGACTCTCCGCCAAGCACTGCATCATACTCATCTATTGCAGATGAGACCCACTTGAACCCGACCGGAACCTCTATGCACTTCTCCCCAAAGTCCTTTGCCATCCTGTCCAGGATTCCTGTGGTGCAGAGATTCTTTACGACAGGGCCCTTCCAATGCTTCTTCTCATGCAGATACCAGTAGAGCATCGCAAGGATTTCATTCATTGAGAGGTATCTTCCCTTGGAGTCTATTATCGACAGCCTGTCCCCATCACCGTCAAAGGCAAGACCCATGTCATAGCCGCCTTTGACGACCTTGTCAGAGAGGTCTTTCAGAATATCCTCGCTTGGGGCGGGATAGAGACCTTCAAAGTATGCATCCTTGTTGCTGTTGATAAGGTCTGCGGTGCATCTGCATGTGTTCAGAATCACAAGCATCGGATATGTTCCTGAGCCGTGCATAGGATCGAACAGAACCCTAAGCCCCCTCTCCCGGATTGCACTCTGGTCAAGCACGGAGAGGATGTCGTCTATGAATGAGTTGAACGGATTGTGGATGTACTGGACAAGACCCTGGGACACTGCCTGCTCGTAGTCCATGCGCTTGAAGGTCTTCAGCTTGGATATGACTGCCTCTATACGCTGCGTAACTTCAACAGGAGCGTCTCTTCCCTCCTCCACAATGACCTTGATGCCGTCATACTCAGGCCGATTGTGGCTTGCAGTGACCTCGAGGCCACAGTACAGACCCATCTTCATCACGGTATGCATAACAAGGGGTGACGGGGCTGAGCGCTTCATCCTGATCACGCCAATGCCGTTTGCGGCGAAGACCTCGCAAAGCCACTTGCATCCCAGCTCGGAGAGGAACCTCCTGTCAAAGCCTATCATCACACTCCTGTCAGTCTTTCCGTCCTCAATGAGGATGTCCGAAATCGCCTGTGCAACGTATGAGATGTTCTCCCTTGTAAAGTCGTCTCCAATGACGGCTCTCCACCCACCTGTTCCAAACTTTATCACTGGTCACCTACCTTATCATAAGCCCCATCGGGACCGGTCTTTCCGCATCTGAATTGTCTGCAAGCCTGTCTGAGACATGCATCTGGAGTTTCCCGTCGATGAAGATCTCAGCAGAACCTCCGCCGTCCATGTTAAGGACGTTCACCAAGCCGATAGATTGGCAGAACTGTCCAATCTCCAAAAGAGATGCGCCGCAGCTCTCCTTTCCGAACTCATATCGGATCTTTGAGCAGCCCTCAGCCCAAACCAGAACAGGGTTGCCTTCACAGTCGGAGCATATCGCCATCCTTGGAGCCCTGTCTTTCGCATAGCCTAGAGGATAAAGTGATGGAGGATACGGAACCGGATCCTTGAGTATGTTGTAGAACAGAGACTGGAAGTCTTGCATCACAAGCCCGTCCTTGACCGATGATGAGCCGACCTGAATTGCAAACAGAATGTCCTCCATGCCCAAGTACTTCACAGGACTTGGAACCGTTGCAAGCTCCTCGTCCGTATGAAGCACAAAGCCTCCTGTGGGAACAAGGACATCACCTCCAGTGTGGAAAGCCACGACCTCGTCACCTACTATCATCAGATCCAAGCCTTCTGCTTTAGCTGTCCGTCTGGTTTCAGGCCTTCTGTAGACTGTGCAGTTCTTCCCATGTCTGAAGACCTTCCCCTGAATCTCCATGCCTATATCTCTGACATCCGGCCTTTCAATCCTTGGGCGGCCATGCACATCAACAACAAGAGCCTCGCGCCCGTTGAGGGGAGGCATACTCATCACACCGTCTTTCACAGACATGCCAAATGGTGTTCCGAATACGTCATACGGCGAGTCGGCATCGAACAGATCCATGATAAAGAAATGGGAGTTGCAGACCAGTTTTGGTCTGGAGCCCACCTCACTGAGGTAGCCAAAGCCATCTCCGACAGGTATGATTCCCACCTCATCCGGCTTATCTCCGCACCCGACCAGAAGCCAACCTCGCCTTTCAAGCTCATCCAGAAAGGCTTTTGCCACAGCATCGTCAACCATAACGGAATCGCCAGAACGCCTGATCTTCCCCTCCGAAACAAGACGTCTCAGCCCCATGGCTGCAGACAGCTGCTTGTCGAAGACCACACCCGCATCGGTCATAAACGGGAAAGGGCTTTCCATGTCATCGGGTATATGGAAGGCGATGACGGCCCCATAATAGGCATGGTATTTGGGAATGACAAAGAGCTTGTACATCCTGGAAAGCTCGTTGAAGGCTTCTCTGGAAAACCGGGACCTAACAAAACAGAGATCGTCCCAGGCGAAGCCTGAGACCACCTGAAACCTCTGGATCTCCCCGTTTCCATATCTGACCGTCTCTACGTTTGACTTGATCATTTTCCGCACCACACGCAAGAAAGACTATAACACAACCATATCAGTCGTGGAAATCGCCAAGGGTCTCTTTCATAGCCGAAAGCGTGGACTCCACATCCTCCTCGGTGGTAAACGGGCCTGGCGAGAATCTCAGAGTCCCCGTGGGGAAGGTCCCTATGCTTTTATGGCTTGAAGGCGAGCAGTGAAGCCCCACCCTTGTGTCAATTGAATACCTCTCCAGAAGAGTCGCAGATATCTGTGCTATGTCCATCCTGTCTGACGTGACTGAGATGACCGATGTTCGCATCCTGTGCAGAGGGGCTCCTACAATCTTTATCCCATCCAAGGACTGAAGACCGCAGTACAGAAGCTCCGTCATGCGCCTTTCATTGTCTTTCAGCTTCGCATGGTTCTGTTTCACATATCTGACGCTGTGCTCAAGACCAAGAAGTCCCGGGATGTTCTGGGTCCCCGCTTCAAGCCTGTCGGGAAGAGTCTGCGGCACATCCTCGCTGTCGCTCTGGGAACCTGTTCCACCACTTACAAGTGGAGGAAGGCTTTGAGCCAACTCCTTTCTAAGGGCAAGTCCCCCGGTTCCTTCCGGACCCAGAAGACCCTTGTGGCCAGAGAACGCAACGCCATCAATACCAAGAGCCTTCATGTCGATGTCCACATAGGGCACCGCCTGGGCCGCATCCAGAAACAGCATGAGATTATGCTCATGGGCAAACTGCGAAAGAGATGCAAGACTCTGGACGGCACCTGTGACATTGCCTGCTGCGCATATGACCATCGCCTTGGTGTTGGGCCTAAGAAGGTCTGCCATCCCGTCAATGAGGATGTAGCCCTCCGAATCCGACGGGATTCTTGAAAACGGAATCCCGCTTTGGACCAGAGGCCTCATGACGCTGTTGTGCTCGCATGAGGAGACGAGGATGTGGTCATCGCAGGTGAACAGACCCTTTATCAGCATGTTGAGAGCCAGTGTGACCCCGCTGCCAAGGATCACACTCTCGGCAGACCCGAGATGCAGCAGATCCGAGATCATGCTCCTGAGGCTGTATAAGCGCTCGAAGATCCCGAACTCGGTCTTGCTGTTGGTTCTGTTGATGTTGGTGCAGTCCCTCTCCAAGAAGTCCCGCATCACATCCGCAATGCCCGGAGCCTTCGGAAAGCTCGTGGCGGCATTGTCCATGAAGATTCTTTTCTGCATCGCTTGATTATACCACATTGGGGCATTGAGCCAATGCAATTTGGGCCATTGTATTTAAAAAAATATGATGGTAGACTGGATGGAAAGGAGTTAAACATGATAGCGAAGGAAAAGAGAAATCTGGCCCTCTCTGGTGCCCTGATCGGCATCATCGCAGTTGTTCTGGTTCTTCTTGGAAACCCAAAGAACATGGGCTTCTGCATCGCCTGTTTCATTCGTGACATCGCAGGTGGAGTGAAGCTCCACAATGCAGCTGTTGTTCAATATGTCAGGCCCGAAATCATCGGACTTGTTCTCGGATCGTTTCTGGTGAGCATTGTCACAAAGGAATTCAACGCACGTGGTGGCTCATCCCCGATTCTGCGCTTCTGCATAGGCTTCATGGTCATGATCGGATGCCTTGCATTCTTGGGCTGTCCTTTCAGAATGGTCCTCAGACTCTCCGCAGGAGACATGAACGCCTTCATCGGCCTTCTTGGATTCGCATCCGGTGTTGGATTGGGCTCGTTCTTCCTTGCAAAGGGATTCTCACTTGGAAGGACACAGAGGCAGGCAGCACTTGAGGGAAGCGCAATCTCAATCATCAATATCATCCTGTTCGTGCTTGTTATGGCAGCACCGGCACTGTTCGCCTTCTCGGAAAAGGGACCCGGCTCAATGCATGCACCTGTTGTCATCTCGCTTTGCGCAGGCCTTGTCGTAGGCCTTCTCGCACAGAGAACCAGAATGTGCATGGCAGGTGGCTTCAGAGACCTTTACCTCCTCAAGGACGGAACTCTGATCTGCGGCTTCATCGCAATCTTCGTTTTGGCCCTCATCATGAATCTGGTGACAGGCAACTTCCACTTCGGTTTTGCCGGACAGCCTGTTGCCCACAATGCACACGTCTGGAACTTCCTCGGCATGTTCGTCTGCGGACTTGGCTGCACAATGCTCGGCGGATGCCCGCTCAGACAGCTGATCCTTGCAGGTGAAGGCAACAGCGACAGCGCCATCACAGTCCTTGGACTTTTCATGGGTGCGGCATTCTCGCACAACTTCGGTCTTGCGGGAGCAGCCGGAGCAGTTGCTGACGGCGGCGGACTGAAGACACAGGGCAAGGTGGCGGTGATCGCCTGCCTGCTGATTCTTGTCTGCATTGCGTGCGCAAAGACATTTCTCAAGAAAAAGGAGCAGTGACCATGGAAATAGATTGCAGAGGACTTAGCTGCCCTGAACCAGTGATCAGGACAAAGAGAGCCATTAGCGGAAACCCGTCAAGCATAGATGTGCTTGTGGACCAGCGCGCACCGCTGGAGAATGTCACACGTTTTCTTAAGGCAATGAAGTATAATGTCACTTCGAAAGAGGAAAACGGCGAATGGAGGATAAGCGCTACAAAATGATGGTTGCAACCTTTGCCAACCATTATGGTGCAATGCTTTTCAAGAAAACTGTCGGAGCCGGATGCAATCTGCGTCCGGTTCCGCGCGCTTTGTCATCGTCCTGCGGCACATGTGCCATGTTCGAAGGCCCATTCAAGGCGGATTATGTCAACGAGAACCTTGAAGCGGTCTATGAGATGGTCGATGGAAAATACATTAAGATCTATGAAAACTGACGTTAAGCTGACAAGCATGGTGAAGACCTCGGGTTGCGCAGCGAAGCTGCCGCCTGAGAAGCTTCATAGAGTAATAGACAATCTTCCTCTGATGAAGAACGATAGACTGCTGGAAGGCTTTGAGAGCGCAGACGATGCCCTTGTCTATCAGGTCACCGATGACATAGTCTCGGTGCAGACGGTGGACTTCTTCCCTCCCATGGTTGATGACCCATTCACCTTCGGGCAGGTCGCTGCGGCAAACGCCCTCTCTGACGTCTATGCAATGGGCGGAGAGCCTGCTGTTGCCATGAACCTGCTCTGCTTCCCCTCCTGCCTGGAGCTTGATGTGATGGACAAGATCCTCAGAGGTGGAATCTCAAAGGTCAAGGAGGCCGGTGCGGTAATCGCCGGAGGCCACACCATAGCCGACCCAACCCCAAAGTATGGGCTTTGCGTCACAGGTTACATGCACAAGAGCGAAGTCTGGTCCAACAAGGGTGCAAAGATCGGAGACTGCGTTGTCCTGACAAAAGCCCTGGGAGTCGGAATCATCAACACAGCCGCAAAAGGCGGAGAAGCAACGGATGAGAGTTTCAAAGCTGCAGTCGACTCTATGACAAGGCTGAACAAGGAAGCCAGAGACAGGGCAAAGAACTACCACGTCCATGCCGCCACTGATGTCACAGGCTTCTCTCTTGCAGGCCACAGCCAGGAATGTGCCGCAGCCTCCAACGTGACAATAGAAATCGATGTGACAAGGCTTCCAATCCTTGAGGGTGCACTGGACCTTGCCCGCTTCGGCCTGATCCCGGAAGGCCGTTACACAAATGAGGACTACCTGTTCGACAAGGTCGGCTTCGACACTTCAATCCCACAGGAAATGGTGGACCTTGTCTACGATCCTCAGACCTCAGGCGGCCTTCTTCTCTTCATGCCGGAGCAGGATGCCAGGGCCTTCGTAAAAGAGATGGACAAGAGCTACTGCGCCATCATCGGACGCGTCAAAGAAAAAACCAGCAAAGATGTCATGTTTATTGCAAACAGCGGCAATTGATGCTAGGTTTTCATTATGCAGTTCGTACTTCTCGCCACATCGATCATAAGTCTTATCGTACTCATACTAATAGCCGTGAAGCTCCCCAAACCTGATGATAAATCCAAGGTTCTGGACGAGCTTTCAAGACAGCTTTCGTCCGCAGAGGAAAGCCTCAGGCGCATTGAGCAGAGCCTTACGGTGTCAAGCACCCGCATAGACGAGCTGGGAAAGCAGAGCGGCAGGCTCAACAGTCTGGTGGACACAAGGCTCGAGCAGTTCTCAACAGGCAACGAGAAGCTCACAAAGACCGTCGAGGACAAGCTCTCCCAGATACGAAGCGACAACGAGAAGCGCCTTGAGCAGATGAGACAGACCGTGGAGGAGAAGCTTCAGAGCACTCTGGAGAGTAGGCTCTCAACATCGTTCAAACAGGTGGGCGACCAGCTTGAGAGCGTCTACAAGCAGCTTGGCGAGATGCAGAGCCTTGCACAGGGTGTGGGAAATCTGGAGAAGGTGCTGACAAACGTCAAGGCTCGAGGAATCTGGGGCGAGCTTCAGGCAGAACGCATCTTGCAGGAGATTCTGCTTCCAGAGCAGTATCTGAAGAACGTTGTCACCAAGCGAACAAGCAGAGACCCCGTCGAGTTTGCGGTGAAGCTTCCCGGAGCAAGCGAGGGCGAGCATGTGCTGTTGCCAATTGACTCCAAGTTCCCGCGTGAGGACTACGAAAAGCTCTGCTCCGCCACCGAGACAGGCAACGTGGATGCGGTAAAGACTCTCAGAAAGGCTCTGGAACGGAGAATCCTGGACGAGGCGAAGGACATTCGCGACAAGTACATCGAAGTCCCCTACACCACCGACTTTGCAATCATGTTCCTTCCAATTGAGGGCCTCTACGCCGAAATCCTTTCGA
>JAEEGL010598860.1_pt1 | contig 11177 bp, 11 predicted proteins | sample 9134231 | NCBI WGS metagenome assembly JAEEGL01 (sample SAMN16246548, study PRJNA631951) | gut metagenome | biome: gut microbiome; feature: rumen; material: fiber-attached | host: Bos | place: Iran: Karaj | collected 2018-10
AAGAGATTACAGTCACGCAAAGGAGTAAGATATCATGGGTGTATTTGACGGATTTTTGAATATGATGCAGCTCGCCACCGATGATGATGACGATGATGATGATTTCAACAGGGGATATGAAGACGAAGAACCTGTCAGAAAACAAAAAAACACACAGCGCAGAGAGCCGGAACCGGTTCGTACCGTAGCTGACAAGAGACCGTCCGATACACGGAACACAGCTTCAAGACCGGCTGCACCGGCGGGCAGAGTTGCTCCTGTACGTACTTCACCGGTTGCAAAGCGTGTTAATACCTCCACCGGGCAGATCGCTGTATGCATAATGCAACCCAAGACTTATGATGACGGCCGGGAGGTCAGCGATCTCTTGAAGGAAGGCAATCCTGTTTTTCTTAACCTTGAGGGAGTTGAGTTTGAGCTTGCACAGCGCATTATAGATTTTGTATCCGGATCATGTTTTGCATTGGAGGGAAGTCTTCAGCGTATTTCCAATTACAACTTTTTATTCTCTCCCAAAAATGTTCCTATCAACGGCATTAACATAGATATGATGGATACTTTTGAGTTCAACGGGATCAGATCGGATTTTTGATTCCCGGATCTAATATGTATGATCTACCGGGTGTGTCAGGCACCCGGTTTTTTAGATTTTGAAAGAGTTCATATATTATAACAAGCTCTTAAGGAGGAGTTAGGTGTGAAAAAAGAGATAATGGTACAATATGAGGGAAAAGACTGTTATAAAATCTGCATCACAGAGTCATTTGATTTACTGAATGAGAAACTGGAAGAAGCAATGTTACACAGTGGCAAAAAAGTCTGTGTGGTTTCAGATGACATCGTGGCAAGTTTCTACTTGGAGAAAATCACATCTGTATTAAAGGAAAAATATAATCAGGTTTTCTCCTACGTGTTCAAGGCCGGAGAAGCATCCAAGAATACGGAAACAGTTGGCAGCCTTTATGAACATCTGATAAAGAACAGATATGACAGAAATGACTTCCTCATCGCCTTGGGAGGTGGAGTTGTAGGTGATCTCACCGGATTTGCCGCGGCAACATATCTCAGGGGGATAGATTTTGTTCAGGTACCGACTTCGCTCTTAGCTCAGGTTGACAGCAGTATAGGTGGTAAAACAGGTGTTGATCACCTTCAGTACAAGAATATGGTTGGTGCTTTTCACATGCCGAAGCTGGTGTACATGAATATGGAAGTATTCAATACTCTACCCGGCAAACAGTTTTCTAACGGAATGGGAGAGGTGATCAAACATGGGTTGATCAAGGATGAAAAGTACTACGAATTTCTTAAATCTGAATATAATAGTGTTGCAGACAGAGACTCCGAAGCACTTACATCTATGATTGAGAGAAGTTGTAACATCAAGAGAGAGGTCGTGGAAAGAGACCCGAAGGAGAAGGGTGAGAGAGCATTATTGAACTTTGGTCACACCGTAGGGCATGCCATTGAAAAGCTTTCCGACTTTTCGCTTCTTCACGGAGAATGTGTTTCTCTCGGTATCGTAGCCGCATCATATATCTCTATGAAAAAAGGATATTTGACGGCGGAAAACGTAGCGGACATTGAGAATACTCTAAAGCATTACGGACTGCCGGTCAGAGTTTCGGGTTATGATCCTGCCGAAGTATTATCCGCTACCAAAAACGATAAAAAGATGATCGGTAACAGGATAAAATTTGTACTATTAAAGAGTATAGGAGAAGCGTTTATCGATACTTCTCTTGAGGATTCAGATATTCTGGAAGGGATAGATTATGTCATTGAATAAGATAAGGCTGTTGGTATTATCGTTGCTGGGCAGTATTGTGCTGATAATGTTGGATCAGTATACAAAATTATTTGCGGTTAACAGATTAAAGGATACAGGCGCAGGCGGACAGGATATTGTGATATCAGACGGAGTATTAAGGCTCCATTATCTTGAAAACAGGGGCGCAGCCTTCAGCATTCTGATTGATCAGCAGTGGTTTTTCATCATATTGACCGTTGCAGTCTGTTTGGGCATAATCATCTATTACTGCAGGATTCCTCTGGAGAGCAAATATGCTCCTCTTATGATGTGCCTGGTTTTTCTGTTCTCAGGAGCCATAGGTAATCTGATCGACCGTATTTCAAGAAGATATGTGGTGGATTTCATCTATTTTGAGCTCATAGATTTTCCGGTGTTCAATGTTGCTGACATATATGTAACTTGTTCGGTAGTTCTGTTGTTCATACTGGTAGTTTTCAAGTATAAGGACGAGGATCTGACACCTATAATGGGTTTCAAAACGAAGGCTAAAGACAGTTCAGATCAACAATAAATGCCGGTTTTGATTGATAATACAGATACATAATCTTGCTGAACCGTGAATAATATAGGTTTAAAATCAAAAATTTATATCCACCATTTTTTGTGGATAAGTTAAGTTTTTTGTTTATAATAAATTAAAGGTAAGCTTAATGAATCAAAAAGAAATCTTTCAAGTTGAAACAGAGTATGACGGGGAGCGAATAGACAAATTTTTATCCCTGATTTATCCTTCGATTTCACGAACCGGATTCCAGAAATTGATCAGTGATGGGAACGTATTGGTCAATGAAGAAAAAGTAAAGAAAAATGCCACGATTCATTTTGACGACGAAATTGAGGTTTTAATCCCTGAGGCGGTCCCTGTTGCTGTGGAACCCGAAAATATTCCTCTGGATATTTTATACGAGGATAACGACATCGTGGTAATAAACAAACCCAAAAATATGGTGGTTCACCCGTCAGCAGGGCATTTGAGCGGTACCGTGGTAAATGCAGTTTTGTACCACTGTGCAGATTCACTCAGCGGTATAAACGGCAGCATAAGGCCTGGGATCGTGCACAGAATCGATAAAGACACCACAGGTTCACTCATTATCTGCAAAAATGACACGGCGCATACATCCATCGCTGAGCAGATAAAGGAACATTCCTGCGACCGGATTTACGTAGGAATTGTTACAGGTAATATAGCGGATGATGAAGGGATCATCGAAGGAAATATTGGCAGAAATCCATCGGATCGTAAGAAAATGGCGGTAACGCCTAATGGAAAACCTGCAGTGACACATTACAGAGTTTTGGAAAGATTTGGCAGATACACCTATATGGAGTTCAGACTGGAAACAGGTCGTACTCATCAGATCAGGGTTCATATGGCCCATATTGGTCATCCGCTTGTTGGTGACGAATTATATTCAAGTGGTCGTTCACCCTTCAAGACAACCGGCCAGTGCCTGCATGCAAAAGATATTTCCTTTGATCATCCGGTCACAGGCGAAAGAATTCACGTTACAGCGCCGGTGCCGGAATATATGGAAGCTATATTAGGCAGGCTTAGAAATGGTCAATTTTGATCAGGGATAGTCATATAAGTACTAAATGTATATGATTAGTTCGTAAAACCGACATTTTGCGAACAATTATCTACTACTCACGACAATTCTCGCAACCAGTTGCATAAAAAAGCATGAAAATACCGACTGTATACTCGCATAAACAGTCGGTGTTTTTATACTTTAACAGTAAATTCTAACAGATTTCTTCCGAATCCAGTATTATGGTAAAAGGTCCGTCGTTTGTGATGGATACGCACATATCAGCTCCGAATTCGCCGGTTTCGGTTTTATATCCGGATTCCCTGCATTTAGCTATAATGTATTCGTATAGTTCAGTTGCTTTCCCGGGATTGCCGGCTTTTATAAATGATGGTCGGTTGCCTTTTTTGCAGTCCGCATACAGTGTGAATTGTGATACCAGTAACAACTCGCCGTCAACATCCTTTAGGGAAATATTGGTCTTGCCGTTAGAATCTTCGAATATCCTTAAGCCCAACATTTTGCTGACCAGCTTATCTGCAATTTCTGTGGTATCGGTTTCTGCGATTCCTATTAATACACAAAAACCTTTGTCTATTTGTCCGACTATATTCGAGTCTATTTCAACGGACGCTTTCTTTACTCGTTGTATGACAAATCGCATGTTATTATATCCTCATTGTTCTTTTGATGTTCCATATTCACAGTTACTATACATATCTACAATACCATATTACTGTAGGCTAACAGCATTTCAACACAACCGTCTATACCGAGTTTTTCACTGTTGAGACATATATCGTAGCTTCGGGAATCTCCCCATTTTTTGCTGGTATAGAAATTGTAGTAGCTGGCTCTCTCTTTATCCATGCGATTTATGAGATCCCTTGCTTTATTCTCATCCAATTCCAGTTCTTTGGATATACGTTTGATACGATAAGATTTATCTGCATAAATGAAAGTATTGATGCAGTTCTCTTCTTCTGCCAATGCGTAATCCGCGCATCTCCCCACTATGACACAACTGCCCTCTGCCGCTATCTTTTTGATGGTGTCAAACTGCGCAAGGAAAACACGCTGATTCAATGGCATTTCTAAAAATGAAGCTCCGGCGTGATATCCTCCGAATGAATAAGTGTCCATTACCAGTGAATAGAGAAAACTGTTGGTGGGTTTTTCGTCCTGTAGCTTGAATATTTCCTCCGCGATTCCGGATGACTGGGCTGCTCTGGCCAAAAGCTCCTTGTCGTAATATGGGATCCCAAGCTTTTCCGAAAGCTTTTTTGCTATAGATTTTCCACCCGAAGCAAATTCGCGCCCTATTGTATATATTATCTTCTTCTCCATATCAGCCCCTCCGTTTACATAAAGTTTAATGTTCCCGTTAAAAACATAAGTAGCATCCTCAGAAACCTCGTCTTTACCCCCCCTGATCACATTTCGATCATCAAAGCATTTTATTTCTTCAGACTCATGGTCATGATCCTGTCGCACAACTCGCTGAACGATATTCCTGCTGCAGCGGCTTCTGTCACAATATGCGCATCCTGATAAAGCTGCGGCAGGGAATCACATTCAAGGCAAACATAGGAACCGTCATTTCGCAGGATAAAATCAACCTTCGCACATGCTGTAACACCCAGCACTGAAGCGACCTTCTCAGCGGTGGCCTGAAGATCCAGTGCAATGTATTTATCCAGCTCTGCGGGACATTTTCTGGTACGCTCGCCGTTGATGTTGATACCAAAGCTGTCATCGGCTGTTCTTAAAGGAGTCACCTCGATGACCGGTAATGCCATACCATTAATACAGCCAACAGCAAATTCACGTCCAAAGATATACTCTTCCACTATGATCTCATTTTCCCAGCGGAAAGCTTCTTTTATGGCTTTGTTGTAAGCATTTTCGTCATTGGCCACTGAGATGCCCAGTCCGATACCGCCGTTGTTTGGTTTTACTATGACAGGATAACCCATGCCAAAGTTCTCCGGCTTGTATTTTGTTCCATCTCTGACTATAAGATATCCCCTTGGAACGTCTATGCCGTTCTCAGCCAAAAGCTCCTTGGATACAGTCTTGTTGGATGATATCGCAGATGAAAAATAATCACATCCGGTGTAATCAATACCCAGCAGATCGAAGGCGGCCTGAACCTTTCCGTTCTCGCCGTTTGCGCCGTGCAGCGCCAGAGGAACAAGATCTGCCTGTTTGCATATCTGTAAAACATGGGGACCGCAATATGCATTGGATTCATCCTTCCTGCGCTTTCTGACAGCCCAGAGATCCGGAATGTCGGTTGGAATATCGTTCAGCGTCATGGAGTATTTATCCGGATTCTTAAAAGCATTGTCTATGATGACTTCTTTTTCACCGTAGCCCATGAATGCATCTAACAGTATAACATTGTGTCCTTTTTCTTTCAGGACTCCGGATACCACATATCCGCTCTTAAGCGAAAGATTACGCTCATTAGAAAGACCGCCTGCCAGCACTACAATATTCATATGCTCAGGCAATGTAAATTCTGTCTTGTCTTCCACTTCCAGATCTTCTATCACAATGTCGGAGCCGTCCATCTCAAGCTCCATGGTTTTTAGCATCTCTTTGGTCATGCATACGACTTTCAACAGCCCTCTGACCTGATCCGCCGAAAGATCAAGATTGTATTTTTTGCGACAAAGGCCCTGGACCTGTTTTACAACCACTCCGTTGACATGGAGGATCAGGAAATTCGAAAGATCGATAATGGTGCTCAGCTTTTTGGAAGTAATCATATCTTCCATCATATCGATGACTTTCACCATGTTCTGTGCATGGAAGTTGACCATGATCTCCTTCATGGCCTTCAGAAAATCAGGATTCATATGGGAGTATTTAAGACTGAAAGCCAGCACATAGGCCATGTTGTCGGAATATTTAGGATCTGCCACCAGATCGCACATAAGGTTGACATAATCGGTAACAGTGGTCTCCTTGCCGATGGTGAATGCTTTTTCAACCAGTATTCCCAGGAGATGATTGGTCTCCTCTTTTTCTTTGGCGCTGACACCGGAACGTATCATGCTGTTGATAAACTGATGCCGTATCTGCATCTACGGGCGCTGCCCGTTGGGATTAACGCACATACTGTACTCACCGTTCTCACCGAAATCAAAGAAGGTATTCGGGCAGTGACTCTCCGCAAATCCAAACCTGCCGTAATCATAGCCGATATAGTAGGTTTTCTTGCCTATATCGTTCATCAGGATGTTCACATAGTCGAAATCCACGTTGTGATTTTCTATAATGTCCATGCGGGCTAAGATCCTGTCCTTGTAATGCTCGATAAACTCATCCGAGAATCCCTGTCCGTCAAAGGAAATGCATCTGTCAGGAGTATCATTCAGGATCGTGATATATTTTGCCTTATTACCACCCTTGGAATGACCGGTGACCGTGACATAATAATCCTCCAGAGAGCACTTTTCATATACGTTTTTGTACCATTCCAGAGCGTTGATCTGCTGCAGGGTATCGATCTGATTGGCGCCGAGGAAATCATCGATCCATTCGTTGCTGGCGGTTCCCCTGAAGGCCACAACAGCTTCTTTTTCGCTGTCGTTTATGATAACAGCCGATATTCCGCCACCGCCGCCGTAGGTTTCATCCAGATGTGACTGGACAATTCGCGCATTTAAAATATTGGGTTTGCGTCTGAGTGCCATCAGTATGTTCTTCCAGTCGATGCCCACCATGAAAGAATTATATACTGCCTCATCCTCAATCTTAGATGTATCAATGGAATCAAGGTAGTCTGCCACGATGCAATCGCTGAAATTCACTATGGATGAAAATGGCGGAACATCCGGCAGATAAGTTAAATGTTCGATCAACAGTATCTCGTCTAATGTGTACATAACTACTCTCCTTTGTACTAATATGTATTGGCAAGACACATCGTCCTGCCCGATTTACTGCATCAGTTTTTTTCTATTTCTTCTATGAGAGCCTGGTATACAAGCCTGAGATTATTATTCTCGGCGCGGATATTGCGCACCAGATTAACTCCTATAAGTCGCAGCAGCTTCACTCCGCTGGAGGGACGGCTGTCACAGAATTCATCAAATTGTCTTCGGTCTATTGATAAGGTGGAACAATCTGTCTTTGCCCGGACAGTGGCCGATCTCTTGTCATTGTCTATCATCGCCATCTCACCGAAAACACAATGCATGGAAGCATCTAAGGTTGCTACCACGAAAGGATCTCCGTAGACAGTGGTCTTTATGATGTCAACGGAGCCCTTGGTCAGGATGTACATTTCTGAACCCGAATCACCCTCTTTTATGATATCCCGTCCTGCTACCGTGTTTCCGGGCTTTACCAGAGAAGAGAGGAATTTCAGATCCTCGTCCGATATTCCCTGTAACATAGGAAACGCTTTTAAGCTTTCAGTGTAATCCATATCAAACTTCCTCTCCTAAGATTATGGCGCCCATGTTCTCATCCAGAATGTAGCTGTCTTCGGGATTCAGATGCGGATAATTTGTCTCCATGGTTTTGACTGTGCGCAGACGCTGGATGATCTCACCGTAATTGGTGGATTTTTGAGCTTCCGAGAGTATTCTGTGTTTTATCTCCCGCTCGACGCCCATATTTTCCAAAACACCGAGCAACAGTATGTTTTTCGCATTCTTGTACCAGGCAAAGAGCTCTCCGTAGGTCTTACCGTGCCATTTTGGCTCTATTGGTGCAATCTGCACCGATACACCGTCACCGTTATCCAGGAATGACGACATGACCTTTGACATGCCGCTGTAATTGGTGGATGTTGTCAAAATATAACGAGTATATTCATCAACGTATACGACTTCCGCGCAGTTCTGGTCTTCGAGGTAGTTTTTGTATCGTTCTGTTTTAACCTCCGCACAGATATGACATTTGGGATTAAGCTTTCTGACCAGCAGCGCGCTTACGAAAACCCTTGAATCCACAAGCTCGTCGTCCTGATTGTCATGATTTTCGCCGATGATGAGGATCTTGGATGCATCCTTGACATTGGCGTTCATGAGTGTCTGCTGTTCGGTGAAATCTCCGCGCAGTATGTTCAAACCCTTTAATTCCGCGTCATCCCTGAGAGCCTGCAGGCGTACATCCTCCACGTTATTGATCAGTATTATGTCCGAAGGCTTTAAGCTCTTATTCTTGTGCAGGATACCCTGGATCAGTATTTTTATATCATTTTTCCAGCCGCACACTATAATGTGATCTTTCATGCTCTGCATCTTCTTTACTCCCCGTCTGTGATCAAGACGCCTTTCCACAAAGGCAGATGAAATATATCCGGTGATGGCCGATAATCCGGTCATACCCAATATTAGTACGAATATTCCCACAACTCTGGTGACAGGATCATCTGTGTAAACATAATCATTGCCTGTAACACACAGCAGGTTGAAGATCATGATATCCGTAAAGGAAGCTTCCTCTCCCGCATCTTTTAGCCCCAGATAACAGAAAAGGCACAGCAGCAGGTACAGAAAAAAGATCAGTAAAATCGTGTGCAGGTGGATCAGCTTAAAAAATGCGCCGATCCTCTTAAACAATTTTTTTATTTTTTTCATAATCCGATAACACTACCTGTAAAAACATAATAAACCATTTAAAAGACTATCACAACCCCGTCAAAAGTGCAATGGAAACAGCAACTTTTTGCAAGGAAAAAGGGATGTAGCCATTGCAGGATCATCCAGAGTTTTATGCAACCTATCAGATGATAAATAAAAAAGTTTTTCATAAATATACTGACAAATTTACCCTATCTGTGCTATCCTTATCTTGTAAAGAAATTCAGCAGATTAGAAAGGTCTTTTTTATGGAACGCAAATATTTTGAGATGCAGGATATTGAACAGGAACGGCGTCTGCGTAACATGCTGAATGTACTGCCCAAATTCTGTCATGAATACTTTATAGGTATTCAGCAGCGTACGGGCACTAAAACCAGGCTTGGTTACGCATATGATCTCTCATTGTTTTTTGAGTTTATCAAGGAGAACAACCCTACTCTGCGAGATACTGAGATACACGATTTTGATCTTGAGCTCTTGGATAAGCTCTCTCCCTTTGATATCGAGGAATACATGAATCATCTTCGTGTATATGAAAAGGACGGCGTTGAACACACCAATAAAGAGCGCGGAATTGCCAGAAAGCTTGCAGCAGTTCGTTCAATGTATAATTATTTCTACAAGAAGCAGGTCATAAAGACTAACCCGCCCGCCCTTGTTTCAACTCCAAAACAGCATGAAAAAAATATTATCAGACTGGAGACAGACGAAGTCGTAGAATTGCTGGATACCATGGAGTCAGGTGAAAATCTCACAAAAAATCAAAAGGTGTTCGCCGATAAGACCAGAGTTCGCGATCTTGCCATAGTCACTACCCTGCTTGGCACCGGAATCCGTGTTTCCGAGCTTGTGGGTTTGGATATAAATGACATTGATTTCAAAAATCAGGCCCTCAAGGTTCATCGTAAAGGTGGCAAGGAACAGATGGTTTATTTTGGCGATGAGGTTAACGAAGCCTTGCTCTCCTACCTTGATGAGCGAAAAAATACAGTAACTGCCGACGAGAATGAACATGCATTTTTCCTCAGTCTCAGAAAGCAGCGCATAGGTGTCCGTGCTGTGGAAAAGCTTGTCAAAAAATATGCCAGCACAGTAACACCCTTAAAACCCATCACACCTCACAAATTGCGCTCCACATACGGCACTACGCTCTACAAGGAAACCGGTGATATTTATCTTGTGGCTGATGTGTTGGGACATTCCGATATCAATACCACCAGAAAACACTATGCTGCCCAGGCTGATGAAAACAGGCGGAAAGCCGCACGAATTGTAAAACTCAGAGAAGATTGATCTTAATAAAAAGCTGTCCGTTATCCGGACAGCTTTTTTAATGTGATAATATGGAAAAGATGATGTTTTATAAAGGTTTTCAGTTTTTTGTATTATGAACAATATATGAATAGCTATAAAAACACCGGATTACAAATAAGCTTTCAGGAAACATTCGATAATATAAATGTTTTCAAGAAACCAACAGTTACATATAAGCCTTCAGAAAATCTTCAACCTCAGATATGTAACTGTCGCAGAGCTCGTCACTAGCAGCCTCCACCATGATACGAATGAGTGGCTCTGTGCCGCTCTTTCTGAGTAAGAGCCTGCCTTTTCCGTCCAGTTTTTTGTTGAAATCTTCAGCAAACTGCTGAACAGCGGGCTCTTTCATGATCTGATCCTTTTTCTCAGAGCGTATATTTTTGAGCTTCTGCGGCATTATGGTAAGATCCTTGCATAATACGCTGGCTATGGTCTTTTTGTGGATCAGAATGTTGGTCATGATGATGGCTGTCAATATACCGTCACCTGTAGTAGCGTATTTATCAAAAATAATGTGTCCGGACTGCTCTCCGCCTATAGAATATCCATGCTCACGGATAGCCGCAGAAACATATTTGTCACCTACATCAGTGACGCAAACATTGATCTCTCGCTCCTTCAGGGCGTTCATAAGCCCTAGATTTGACATTGAAGTCACCACAACAGTGTTATTATTGAGACCATCGTGTTCTTTCAGATAAGTTCCGGCAATATACATTATGCCGTCGCCATCTATCACGTTACCTTTTTCATCAACACAGAGACATCTGTCTGCATCTCCGTCAAAGGCAAAGCCTATGTCAAGCTGATGTTCCCGGACATATTCCTGTAGCTTTTCAATATGTGTGGAACCGCAGTCAACATTTATATTCTCGCCGTCAGGTGTGTTATTAATGCAGAAAACATC
>JAEEGL011345440.1_pt1 | contig 11177 bp, 12 predicted proteins | sample 9134231 | NCBI WGS metagenome assembly JAEEGL01 (sample SAMN16246548, study PRJNA631951) | gut metagenome | biome: gut microbiome; feature: rumen; material: fiber-attached | host: Bos | place: Iran: Karaj | collected 2018-10
GTACCTCCAAATGTACTTAACAACGCGGCAACAAAAAGTAATTTGATTTTCATTTTACCCTCTTTATATTCCCCTCTATGGTTTAGGGTTATCCTGTTTACCCACCCTTTTTATAGGGGTGCAGAGAGGCGTTTCTTTAAAGGAGACCTTCCTGCATAAAGTGGACGTTTCCGCCCATGGGGAGGACAAGACACCATGACGAATCTTGTCCATAACAGGTGATACAGTAAACCATACCAAACTGCACCTTACCAAAACCGTAGTTTTTTCATAAAAACCACCGTTTTTTTGGAAGGTTTTTTAGAGAGTGTTTTTTTATAGAAAAAAATGGTGTTATATTTTGATTTTTCAGAATTTTATTGACTCTTAAGGGAAAAAATCCTAGAATGTTAATGTACTGTTCAAAAAAACGGTCCTTTTTTTGGAAGGTATATTTTACCCCGTTTTCCCTTAGATTTCAGCCACTTTTCGACTTTTTTGAAAGGTAAATTTTCACGAAGAAAAAAATGATTTATTCTTGTATATCCTTAATCTTATCCAACCAAAATTCAGGAACACGACTTGGCCTATGAGAACCATCAGGCATAATCTTTACAAACACAAGTTTAAATTCGACTCCAACCAACTTTTCATCACCACGGTAAATATCTTGTAAAAGCGTAATATGAACTTTGCCAATCTCCTTTAATGATGAAACGACAACTAAATCGTCATTTAAAACTGCAGATTTTAAATACTCAGCATTACAGGAACGGACAACAAAATCACCAACTGATTGCAAAGCCTTATGTCCATCCTCATCACGACTTCCTAAAATATTGAAAAGTGCAACGCGAGCCTCCTCCGTCATTCTTAAATAATTTGCAAAATAAACAATCTTTCCTGCATCAGTATGATTATAAAATACATGAACTGGATAATAATGTTTTTTATCTTTTATAATTCCGATAGAAGCCTTTATATTTTCCATTTTAATCCTTTCTTTCTAAAAGATTTTCAAGCCCAAGATGTTTATATGCCTTTTCAGTAATTACCCTACCCCTTGGAGTACGTTGTAAAAAACCAATTTGCAAAAGATATGGTTCAATAACATCTTCGATTGTATCATTTTCTTCACTAAGCAGAGCAGACAAAGTTTCAATACCAACGGGTCCACCAGCATAATTTTCAATTACTAAATTCAAATATCGTCTATCAAGATTATCCAAACCAAATTCATCAACAGCAAGTTTTTGAAGTGAAATTTTTGCTTCTGTTTCATCGATGGTTGTTTTTCCATCAACAACTGCAAAATCGCGAACTCGTTTCAAAAGTCTATTTGCGACACGAGGTGTTCCACGAGAACGTTTTGCAATTTCATTTGCACCACTATCAGAAAGTGAAATATTTAAAATTTTTCCGGCACGTTTCACGATATTTGCCAAATCATCATCGGTATAAAACTCAAAAGCAAGAGGAATACCGAATCTTTCACGAAGTGGAGTTGAAAGAAGACCTGTTCTTGTTGTTGCTCCAATCAAAGTGAATGGTGGAATATCAATACGAACTGAACGAGCAGCAGGACCTTCACCAATAATCAAATCAAGTTTAAAATCTTCCATTGCAGAATATAAAACTTCCTCTACTGATGGTGAAAGACGATGAATTTCATCAATAAATAAAACATCATTTGGTTGAAGATTTGTAAGAATTGCCGCTAAATCTCCAGTCTTTGTAATCATAGGAGCAGAAGTTGCACGAAAACCAACACCAAGTTCAATCGCAATAATATTTGCCAAAGTTGTTTTTCCAAGTCCCGGTGGGCCATAAAGCAAACAATGATCAAGTGCAATCTTTCTATTTTTAGCAGATTGAATAAAAACCTTAAGGTTTTCTTTTATCCCATTTTGACCAATAAAATCATCAATAGAAAGAGGACGAACACTTTCATCTCGATTAATATCTTCAACAATTTCTTTTCTATCTATAATTCTTTCTTCCATAACATTCTTCCTATCTTTGTTTTAATTCTTTTAATAAAATCTTAAGACTTTCTTGCTCTATCTTATAATGATCTAAATTTTCATCTATTAATTCAAGTTTTTTCTCACACTCAATCAATCTGTTTTTATTTACTTCATTACTTTCCCTTAAACCAGGAATAGTAAAACCTGTTTTAGCCTTTAATAGTTCAATTTCATTAGTATAAACATTATGCAAAATTGAAAAGCGTTTGACTTGAGAATCAACAAACACCTTACGTTTTTTTTGTTTTTTATAAACAGAAAAAATATTCATCTTAAACTATCTTTGTTTTTGGGTAAGTATTGACATTTCATTTTTTATATTTGCAATTTTTTCTTCACACTGACTTATTCTACTTTCTTTTTCTAAAGCCCATTGAAATGCAGGTCCACCCATAACACACTTTCGATCAGAATATGGACATCTTTCTGATTTAATTCTAGATAATTCTTCTCTTACTAAACCAAGTTCTCTTTTTTTTTCGCGAAGTTCACTACCCTTTTTTTTATGTTTATTAGCAGGCAAATTCTTTTTTTCTTCTGACAGAAAATTTATCCCAATAAGAGAAAAAATTTCATCATCATTTAATTCTGCTTTATTTATATTGTTTATATTCATAATAACCTACTTTTCCTTACCATTAAGTTCTTTTATTTTTGTTTTTATGATATCTATTTGTCTTTTACAAACTTGAATATCATTATGATGTTTGAAACCCCATTGCGAAGAAGGTCCTCCAAAATTTTCATCATTTAGTTCCGAACAATGTTCACTTTGCAAAGATTTAAAATGTTGTTCACAAATTTTTAAGAACTTTTTCAATTCAGGAAGACTTGCATTTTTTATATCATCATCAGTTAAGTCAGAAGCAATCAAATTAAGTCGTTTCAGTGGTTTTGGACGCTTCCATTTTATTGCATCTTTATGTTCAAGAATATAACTTTTTTTATTCATAATACCCCTTTCCATTTCAATTATATAAAGTTTATTATACAAATTATCAAAAATCAAATATTTTAATATTGACAAATATAAATTTTAGACATATATTTTTACAGAGAAAATAAGTAGGGATTTTTAATTTTAAAGGAATAAAAAAATGCAAATTATAGAAAAAGATCCTACATCAAATAAAAAAGACTCATATTCATACAAAAACTATAAAGGTAAAAAATTAAAATCTCATAGAAAAAGTATGGCTATATACAATAAATTGCTTGAACAAGTAGAAGATTTAGGTGTTATCAGTATAGAATTTGATAAAGATTTTTCATACAAGAAAAAAATTAAAATTCTTCAAGAAATAATAGAAAGACAAAAATAAAAACTTACTATATTTTAATAAAAATATCTCATTTATTTTTAGCACCATATGTCAGTGTTATGTTAGTGTTGGAGTCTGATGTATATTCTAGTATCCCTACACTCTCTATTCTTTCCCCTTCTTTATAATATCTTATTTCTTTTATTAATCCTTCCCCTTCTTTTAACCCTTCTTCATAGTCTCCTTTAAACTTCCAATCTATTCCTTCTTCTCCTGCTTTTTGTTTCCCATTACTCTTTATCTCTATTTCATACCAATCTTTAAACTGCGCTTTAAACTCTTTTTCTTTATCCTTTATTCTATACTCTATCTCTCCTACTCTCTCTTTCTTTTCTTTTTCCTTTGATGTTATATGCGCTATTACTCCTCCTTTAAATACCTCTTCTCCTTTTAATTCCTTTTCTTCTATTCTTTTACTATCAACTCCTCCTATTAATGGATAGGATAAACTTACTTCTTTATATTCCTTCTCGTCTTTTAATAATAAACTCTCCTCTTCCCAATAACCATAGTCTGCATAACTTAAACCAACTCCTTCTCCTAATAAATTTAATCTTATCTCTTTTTCTTTTAATAACTCCTCTTTTATACTTTTCCCTTTTGATATTAAATCTTTTTCATTATATCTTATTCTTCCTTCTTCTTCGTATATAAACCCTCCTATTTGATTTTCTTTTATCTTTTTAAATTTTTCATCCTTACTATATAATTCTTCTAATGTATATTCTTTTAAATCTTCATCTTCCATTGATATAAATTTTGATGTTACATCACTTGAACTTATATCACATCTTGATAAACACACTATATTTTTATATTCATTATGCTTCTTCTTTAGATCATCAAAGCTTTTATAGATTTCTTTATTATCTTCTCTATATACTTTATATGGCGTTCCTTTTTCTTTATACTTGTATATTTTCTTTCCGTCTTTTTCTTCTAAACCTGTATATTCATATTCTTTTGATATGCTAGATATATATAAATCTAAGTAATCTATAAAATCTTTCTTTAATGCAAATTCTAAATTATAACTTTCTGCTATTTCTGATACTTCAAATGAGATTTCATCATCTGGAATTAGTGATAATTCTTTATAGATATTAGAAATTAAATTAGATGGTAAAATTGAAATTTTATATACATCATTATTATCTTTTTCTATCGATAATCTTTTTTGAAATATACTTTTACCATTATAGGAACCTATCTCCCCTTCATATAAATCTAATTCCGTACCTATATAACTTTTATCATGAAGAATGGGATTACTATTTTCAGATACTGGTAGATTTATTTGTGATGGTAACGTTTCTTTACCTGTAATCTGGCATCCTGTTATATTTAAAATTAAAAGTACAACAACAAAAATATTTAATATTTTACTCATTTTATTAAGACTATTATTTAATTATTTAGGAAATTTTTCCTCGGTTTAAGAAAATTAATTACCCAAACTTATATTGTCAATTTAATTTTAAAAAAAACGAATATTTGTAGAATATAATTAGAAAATATATACTATTTATATAATCCAAGTAGAAAAATATTATTCTGTTAATACAAGAAAAACGAATCGATAAAATTATTCAGATTTTCTATATTTTAGACTATAGATACAACCACAGTAATTTTGTTCATAAAGATGATTTTCTTTTATAACCTTTCTTGCTCTTTCTTGGATGCCACATTTTCTCCAATCAATATCAAGGTATGGCATAGAAGTTCTGTGTTCGACTTCAAATCCAGCGGAATTTACTTGATTTAAATCTTTCCAGCGGGAAAATGCAAGTGTTGATGAAAAATAATCAAAATTATGTTCTCTTGCAAAAAGAGCCGTTTTTAAAAGACGTAGTGCAAAACACATAAAGCATCGTCCTCCTCTTTCCGCACATATTCCAAGACCTTGTGTCGCTTTTTCATAATCTTTTGGAGTATAATCTGTATCAATAAATGGAATATCATATAATTTTGCAAGGCGTATAACTTCATTTTTTCTGTGAATATACTCTTCCTCTGGATATATGTTTGGATTATAGAAAAATAGTGTAAAATTTAATTTATGTTCCGCAATAAAATCAACAACTCCAGAACAACATGGGGCACAACAAACGAGAAGAAGGACTTTTCCTTTCATATCGATGATATCATTACTTAACATTTGACTTTTACCTTTTATGATTTATGCTATAAATGTATTATGAAAAAGGAAAAAAATCTATGAAAAAAAGTTTTTTATTGTTTTTAGGATGTTTAATATCATCTTCTGCGTATTCTGCTACTATGTATGATAAAGGGAATTTAACGATATCTCTTGATGGAGAATTTGCTGGATATGCTATATATAATAGTATTGGTGAAAACAAATCAAATAAATTTGATGTGACAGGATATGGTGAATTTCATATTGTACCGGAATTTCAAATAAATAAAAATCATAAAGTTGGTGCTTATATAGAATTAGAAACTCATCCTGATAATGAAGAGAATAAAAAAGATAAGTTTTATAAAGAAACATATGTGTATTCCGAAAGTGACTATGGAAGATTGGAAATTGGTCGTGCCAAAAATATTTCAAGGAAAATACATATAACAACTCCTGATGTTGGTCTACTAGACATTGATGATTCAAATGGATTAGATTATATAATTACACCTGACGATTTTGTATATATAAATTCAACATCTATAAATTTAGATGCTGAATCTAATAAAATTAATTATATTTCACCATCTTTTAATGGTTTACAGATTGCAGGAAGCTATATTCCGGGGGCAGATGACTTAAACGGAGATAATTCTATTCAATATTCAAAATATAAAAGAGGATTTACTACATCCCTTAAATATTCTTATGTCGATGCTGTAAATTTTGCTATATCTTTAGGATATGGACGATTTGATGAAACAGATTTACCTATTTCTAACGCCAAAAAGAGAGAAGAATATTCTGTTGGTGCGAAATACTATGTTCGTGGACTTCAGTTTACTGCATCATATAAGGATATAGAAGAAAAAGATGCAACAAACTTATCTCAGAACGGATATGCTTTAAATTATGGAATTGCTTATGAAATTGGTCCATTGGCAATAAGTCTTTCCCATCATCAATCAGTTGCTGATGGTTTATTAACGGTTGAAGGCAAAGATAAGCTTTATTTATCCTTACTTTCGACCAAATATTCTTTAACAGATGGTGTTGATTTCTCTGTTTCTGCTGGACGAATTGAATATAATCCGGAAAATAAAGCATCTTCTGTTGGAGTATTAATGACTACTGGATTTATTATAAATTTCTAAAAATAATTAACTTTTTATTATTTTTGTTGCAAAAACAAAATTTTAAATATAGTCTTATAGTCAGGAAAGAAAAAAAATTTACAGAAAAGGCGGAGAGTTATGAGAAAAATATCTAGATTATCCATTATTGCTTTTGCATTAACTATGTTGATTTTACCTAAATCTTCTTCTGCAGATTGGGGTGTAGAACCAGCGGAAAACTATAGTGAAGAAAAAGAACGTGTATGGCCTATGCCTTATACTGATACATATTCCAATATTGATGCATTAGCAAATGTTTACCCTGAAAAGGAAACTAAAAGTGCTTCTCAAACAAATGTTCATGCAGAAACTGGTTGGACTGGTGGTCCAAGTTACACTCCTCCTGCTGGTAATCCTCCTGTAGTTGAAGGTATTATTCCACCTGATGATTCAAATATGCCTCTTGCAAATAAAGAATTGGTTGTTGATGATGGTGTAAGAGTTTTATCTGCTTCTATGCCTCCTGGATATCCAAAAATGGTTGAATATATTGAAACAAAAGAAATTGTTCAGGAAACAGAGGATAACAGAATTACTCAAGACTCTGTTCGTGATTGGATTGCAAAAGAAGGTATGACCCTTAGAGAAGTATTACAGCAATGGGCTGATATTGAAGGTTGGGAACTTGTTTGGAATACAAAACGTGAATATCCTTTAAAGGCTTCTGCTATATTTAGAGGAAGATTTAAAGATGTTTCTGCTGCTATCATAAGAAACTTTGCTAGAGCAACACCTCAGCCTTTAGCTAAGTTCTTCTTAGGAAACAGAGTATTGGTTATAAAAACATTGGAGGAAAATGATGCAAATTAGTAGAAAAGTTCTTTTAACAGTTCTTGCATTAAGTAATGTGTTGTCAGGCTGTTTATATAACAAGGAGATGGCTCATAATGTGTCCTCTACTGTTTCTAGTGATTTTGATACAACGCAAGATGCTTTAGATAGAGCAAAGGTTCCAGGAAAGCCTATAAATAAGGATATAGTTTCTGTAAGTGATGATATTTGGCTTGGAGATTCTAGTTTTGTCGCTGAACATAATGATCCTCTTCCTAAACAATTTGAAGGAGATGAAGGAATCACTTTAATGACAGAATCAAATGTTTCATTTGATGAAATTACGAATCAGATATTTTATTTAACAGGAATTTCTGTTCAAATAGAAGATTCTATTAAAAAAGATGATTTGAAAGATATGAGTGTTTCATATACAGGTTCTCTTTCTGGACTTTTGAATATGTTAGCATTAAAAGCTAATATAAATTGGTCATATGAAGGTGGAAAAATTATTTTTTACAAATTTAAGACAAGAACATTTGTTGTTTACACATTAGCTACAGAAGCATCATATTCTTCAAGTATATCTTCTGGAAGTGAAGGTTCTGCTACACTTTCTACTACTGCTGCAATAAAAGAATGGGCAGAAATGACTGATGTATTAAAAACTATTGTTAAAGAAGGTGAAGTAAAAATATCTCCTTCTACAAGTTCTGTTACTGTAACTGCATCACCAAAAAGTTTGCGAAAAGTAGAATCTTATATAAAGGTACAAAACAGAAGATTTGTTAAACAAGTTGCTATTACTGTAAAAGTTCTTCAAGTTTCAGTTTCTAAAGATAATAACTTTGGTTTGAATTTAAGTGCATTATTTGATTCAAGTTATGTTTTAAGAACATCAACATCAAATACTGCTGCTGATAGTTTATCATTTGCTATACTTGAAAGTGCAGATTCAAAATTTGCTGGAACAACAGATAATCCAACATCTGCGGCTATAAAGGCATTATCAAGTCAAGGAAAGACTTCTCTTGTAACATCTGCTGTTGTAACAGCAAGAAACAATCGTGTTGTTCCTATTAACAACATTCAGACATTTAAATACATAAGCAGTATTTCGACATTAACTGAAAATACAAATTCTACTACTGAGGTAACTCCTCAAGAAGAATCTGTTGGTTTCAGTATGCAAATTATGCCAAATATTCTTGAAAATGGTAAGTTAATGCTTATGTTTAACATGTCATTGAAAGAACTTATTGAAGTTGAAAATAAAGTTATTGGAAGTACAGCTGTTCAACTTCCTAAGATTGCACAAAGAAACTTTATGCAAGAAATTGTTATGGAATCTGGCCAAACTGCTGTTCTTACAGGATTTGAAAAGATTTCTAACTCTAACGCAAGTAATGGTTTGGGTTCTAATACATTCACTTATGTTGGTGGTTCTCAAAACACTGAAACATCTCGTGAAGTTTTGGTTGTTATGTTGACACCTCAAGTGATAACATCTCCACTTGATACGGAAGATAATTCAAATAGTGAGTGGGGTATGCCAGTTTATTAGAAAATAAAATTTTGAGGGGTAAAAATTTTGGCAAAAAGTAAAGAAATAAAAACCATAGAAGTTGCAGGAAAAACCTATGCCGTAGGTTTGTTCTGGCAGCCGGTACAGGAAGAAAAAGATTACCTTAAGGAAATTAAGGCAACTGTTCAGACTGTGGTTACGAGTGCGAATCTTTACTGTCTAAAAAAAGGTGCAGCAACACAATATGGTTTAGGTTCTACCTCTTATGGTCAAAAATCTGGTATGCCATCAGGAGCTTCTGGTATTGCAAATGCTCTTCGTGATAAATCTTCTGCGATATGCGTTTTCAAAGTAAAAGAAGGCTGGTGGTTTATTACCATAAGAAATAACCTCATACTTTCCGAAGAAGATACTGTATATACAGAAGAATCTGATGCAAAAGAAGCATTCGAATCTATGCTTTCTATTCCTGACTGGGGATATAAAATTGCACCTTCAGAATGGGGAATCGAAGAAACAACAGAAATGTCAGCCGAGGATTTACTCGGTCGTGGTCAGGCAATAGAGTTAAAGAAAATTGATAATAATTTCAAAAAAAATCTTATTATCATTGCTTTGATTGCATTTGTTGCTTGGCAATATAACAAAAAACAACAAGAAAAAGCTGAACTTAAAAGAAAACTTTTGGAAAAGAAAAGATTAGAGGAAATAAGAAGGTCTATGCCTCCACCTCCTCCACCTCCTCCACCTCCTGCCCCATGGGAGATGTTGGTTGATCCAGAAGATTTTGCAAAAAAATGTACTGTACTTATTGTAAATTCTACAGGAACAGTTCCTGGATGGCAGTTAAACGAATCGTCCTGTAAGGAAAAACAATTATCTTCTGTTTGGAAAAGGACTTATGGTTCTGCTGGCTGGATTTTTGAGGCTCAAAAATTTAAGGCTTTGCCTAAAGATATGAAACTTTCTGCAAGTGATAGTGCATATAATGCTGTTATTGGGGTGTTATCTATTCCATCAATGAAGCATGGTCCATCAAAACCTAATTTACAGAAAATGGAAATACAAAAGAAATTAAATAGTATTTTTCATTCGTTAAAACTTTCTGGATTAAAATTGGAAAATAAAACTACTGTTGTAAAAGATCCGAAAAATCCTTCGTATTCTGAAAATTATCCATATACAAGTTTTAAATTTACGGATGTTGCATACAGACTTCCTCTAAGTTGGATAAAACTTTTAAAAGATGTTGGTGGTCTTGAATTAGAATCTATTTCTTGGAATGCAAAAAAACATAATTGGGAATATGTTGGAAAAATTTATGAATTGACACCTGCTCAAATAAAAAAAGATGAAGAAGCATTAAAAAAGGCTGAAGAAGAGAAAAATAAGACTGCTGAAGATAAAACAAAAGAAGCAAATTCTTCTCAGCAATCAATTGAAGATACTTTGTTGAATAATAAAAATACAGCAAATATTCCTGTTAACGCAGATAAAAAGCAAAATTAAGTAAGGAGAAAAAAATGAAACAAAAATCAAATAAAAACAAAATATTATTATTGCTTATTATGCTTTCTTTTACATTTAATTTTAGTTCGGTAAAAGCTTTTGCTCAAAGTGAAGCTGAAGAGGAAGAAGAATATATTGAAGATGAAGAAACAAATGATGATGGTGATGAAGAACTTTCTGATGAAGAATTTGAAGAAGGATATGGTTCTGAAGAACTTTACGAGAATGAAGAAGGTATAGAAGATGCTGATGGTTTATATAAACTTGATGATATTACAGCAAATACTTTTCAAAAAATTTCTAACATAGAAAGAGAAAATGCTCTTATGAAATTAAAAATAGAGCAAGAAAAACTTAAACTTGATTTAGAAAAACAAAAAGCTGAAAAGAAAAAAATTGCTGCTGGTGTTGAAGAAGATGCAAGACAAAGAAAAATTAAACAACAGGAACAAGAAAGAAAATTAGCTGAAGAAATAAAAAAACAAAAAGTTCAAGAAGAAAAAGATGCTGAAGAAAGACAAAAAAAATCTCGTGAAGAAGAAATAAATAAAAAACTTCTTGATAAGATAAATAGTGCTGATTTATCAAATCCAGAAGATGTAAAAGCATTGACTGCTTTGATGAGTTTATCTACTGGAAAATCTGTTGGAACAGCATTGGGTGCAGTAGTAACACAAAAAGAAGAATTTCCTTTTGATGAAAAAGATACAGTAAAATCTATTA
>JAEEGL011976468.1_pt1 | contig 11177 bp, 6 predicted proteins | sample 9134231 | NCBI WGS metagenome assembly JAEEGL01 (sample SAMN16246548, study PRJNA631951) | gut metagenome | biome: gut microbiome; feature: rumen; material: fiber-attached | host: Bos | place: Iran: Karaj | collected 2018-10
CCAATCTTCAAGTCGTAATAGTAATCGTCATATCCCCAATGACCATACTTTGGCGCATGATTCTTATCAACTACAAAATTAAGATAGATGTTATTGCCTTCAATGATCCCGCAAATATAATCGCACAGATGACCAAGATCCAACAGTTTGCCATCATGTGTGCTCCCACCACCAGCCAGTATGCTGCGGTTAAAGCCATTAAACACGGTGATGCCGACATAGCAAGGATGAGGGAGAGTTATAACCAGAGAAGAAGATTTCTTGTGAATGCCTTCAGAGAAATGGGAATTGAATGCTTTGAACCCTTCGGTGCATTCTATGTTTTCCCCTGCATCAAGGAATTCGGCATGACCAGTGATGAGTTTGCCACAAGATTCCTCCAGGAAGAAAAAGTTGCTGCGGTTCCGGGAACTGCTTTCGGAGACAGCGGTGAAGGATTCTTAAGAATCTCCTACGCATATTCTCTTGAAAGGCTTGAAGAAGCAATGAAGAGATTTGCTCATTTTGTGGAGAAATTAAGAAGCGAACGGTAAACGATATGCCACGGATAGGATCTGCAGGCGGCACGATGAATATCGTGCGCAAACACAATATAAGAGCGCAGAAAAAATACGGGCAGAATTTCCTTGCGGATGAAGCTGTGCTGGACGGTATCGTGGAGGCAGCGGGAGTCTGTGATCATGATCATGTAATTGAGATCGGTCCGGGACTGGGTGCACTTACCGAAAGACTTGCGGAAAATGCTTCCCATGTCACAGCCATTGAGATCGATAAGCAGATGATCCCGGTGCTGGATGAGACCCTTGCCGGTTTTGATAATATAAACATCATCTGTGCGGATGTGCTGAAGACCGATATGAAAGCCATTGCCGAAACTTACCCGGGTGAGGATGTAAAGGTGGTGGCAAATCTGCCTTATTACATCACTACGCCCATTGTCATGGGACTTCTTGAGAGTGGCATTCGTTATAAGAGCATAACCGTAATGGTCCAGACCGAGGTTGCGGAACGCATGAAAACAGGTCCCGGATCCAAGGATTACGGCGCATTGTCCCTTGCGGTACAGTATTATTCAGATCCCGAGATAGTTCTGGATGTGCCCCCGGAATGTTTTTTCCCCAGACCCGGAGTTGGGAGCAGCGTCATAAGACTCGATCTGTATGAGGAACCTCCCGTTAAAACGTCCGATCCCGGATTTATGTTTACACTTATCAAGGCTGCATTTATGCAGAGAAGAAAGACCTTGGCAAATGCCCTTCAGAATAATCCCGACACTCATATTCCCAGGGAGAAGACGGAGGAAGCCCTTCAGAAACTGGGACTTGAACCCCTTACAAGGGGTGAGGCTCTGACTTTGGAGCAGTTTGCACAGTTTACGGATCTTCTTAAGTAACAACCCTATATCTTGTTGTTTTCAACCCGTTATCCACAATTATGTGGACAACGGGTTTTTTGTTTTAGTCAATATGTAGTAAAAAACCCCTAAAAATCCACAAAATATGGCTTTCTCTTATAGACAATACAACACTACGTATGGTACAATTTCAAAGATTGGATTAATAGATATTGTGGTTTTTTCCTTTTTTCAGGGGTGGATAAGTGGATAAGTTCGAATATAAGATAAAACTGCAGGAAATAAACAAGCTCATAGATGAGAAGGCATATTTTGATGCGGTAGCTATAGCGGACACCATAGACTGGGAGAAGAAGCCGGTGGAGACACTGGTCCGTATCGGCGACCTTTACAGAAAGGTCAAGCGCTATGACGATGCCATAGAACTGCTCAGACTTGCATACAGAAAGAGCCCCGAAAATAAGAGTATCTGTTATTATCTCTGCAAGCTTTACATAAAAAAAGAATATATTGTTCAGGCAGTTTATGCGTACAACGAATTCGTAAGGATCTCCAGAGACAACGATCCCAGAGTATTCAAACTCAAATATATGCGCGATCAGATGCTTCATGTTGAGATCGAGCAGAAGATCGAAACCCTTGAGACATTAAAGAATATCGAATATACGGAGAAATGGGCATATACCCTTGCTTATCAGTATTATCTGGCAGGCAGGGAGAGCGACTGCGTTCGTGAATGCGATGAACTCATCGCAGCTTTTGGCGACGGAAAATATGTATATGCCGCAATGCTCCTTAAGAAAAAATATACCGATCTTTCTGGGGAACAGCAGAAAGTATTCGACAGATGGAAGGACGAGAAGGCATCCGGCAAGACCGACTTTATCGCAGCCATTGAGAATACCGAGGAAAAGGTTCCCGCAGAAAGCGCAGCTAACGAAGATACCCGTCGTATCGGAGCACCCGATGAGGGAATGACAAGGGAGATACCTTCGGAGGAAGTAGAAAAACAGATCTCCGGAAATGTTCCCGACCAGACCGTTGTCTATGATCCCGCTCAGGTTCAGGCGGCTCTTGAGCAGACTAATCTTTCCGATGAGACCAGGATCTTCAGAGGTATCGATATCCCCGCAGAGCCTGAGATCCAGGTAAAGACCGTTGATGTTGGCAGATTCAATACCATCGATCTTCAGAAGGCACTGGCTTCTTCCGTCAGGGAAGTGGTAGGGGAAAATAATGCCGACGTTACCAGAACTCTGATGGCTCCCATGATCGATCCCGATACCGGAAGCCTTGATAATCCCGAGTATTCCGAGCCCAAGGAAAGCGAATACGATTACGACACCGATGAACTCATAGTCGAGGATGCATCCGAGGATGTTTATGATAAGACCGAGACCATGGTTCAGAATACCGAAGAGGCGGAAGCTTCTTCCGATAGTGAATACAACACCGGCGAATATCCTGTTTTCAATGTGGAAGAGGAAGTACCTGTTGCTGAAACTCCCGCAAATAACGGAATGAGCGAGACTCAGACCATCCGTATGAAGGCAGCCATTCAGGCACAGCCCCCTGAGTCCATTGCTTCCAATCTTAAGCAGGGTGACGACGGACAGATCCAGCTGGTTCTCCCCGATGATGCCGAGATCACCAGACAGATCACCGGTCAGATGAATATTGAAGAAGTAATGGCCGAGTGGGAGAGAAAACAGGCTGAGATGGAAGAGCGTCTTCAACAGGATCTTCACGACCAGGTTAAGGTCCAGACCGGAGAACTTTTTGACCATTTTGAGACCGAGATCCTTAATTCCCTTCTTGAAGTTCTTGAAAGAGAATCGGATGTGGAAGAGGAAGCGGGAAGAAATATCTATGAGGGAAGAGTTTCCGAGATGGACGATCTTCCCGATGAAGCAAGACTTGAGACGGGACTTATTCCTGTTACCACCATAGAGGAACTTACCGGGAAAGATGCTGATGCGGAAGCCGCAAAACAGCGCGTAAGGGAGAATCAGGAAAGGATCCGTCTTGTGGGAGAAGATGATTCCATAAGAGATCTTACCAGGGAAGAAAAGGAACTCTTTGGTCCTTATATTCAGAGCAGAGCAGCAAAACGCCAGCTTGCCGTACTTCTCGATTCCCTCAGCATGGCATCCTATACAGGCAACGCAATACTGGCAGGAGACGACGGTATCGATGTCGAAAACCTTGCCATCAGGATCCTTAAGGAAGTAAGGAATAGCGACCATAACCTTTCCGGAAAAGTCGCAAGGATAAAGGGTGAGAACTTAAGTGTCAGTAACATGGAAGTAACCATGAAGCTTTTGGCCGGCGGTGGACTTATCATCAGCAATGTAACTGCCATCAGCGAAGACACCGCAGAGGCTTTAAGAACCAGCCTTCTCAAGGAAGATCAGGGAATGATCGTCATCCTTGCCGACAGGAAGCGTAACATCGAAAAGTTCATGGAGCTTTATCCCACTCTCTGCGATATGTTTACCGCATACATGGAAGTCAAGGCTCTTTCCGAAAAGAAGCTTGTTGCTTTTGCCAAGAAATACGCCCGAGAGAGAGAGTATGTCATCAATGAGATGGGTGAACTTGCTCTTCATACCCAGATTTCCTTACGTCAGTCCAATGATCATGCAGTGACTGTAATGGAAGTAAAGCAGATCGTGGACGATGCCATAAAGCATGTTGAGAAAATGAGTGCTACACATTTCTTTGATATCCTGCTCGGAAAGCGGTATGATATTGAAGACATGATCATCTTGGGCGAAAAGGATTTTGCTTAATAATTTGGGGGGTTTGTATGGCATCCGCAAAAGAAACCGCAAAGACAACCACTAAAAAATCAATCGCAGCAAAGACTACCGCGAAGACTGTAAAAAAGACTTCAGCTCCGTCTGCATGCGGCACCAAAAAAGCCGTTAAAAAGACTCCTGCAGTTTCTGAAACTGCAGAAGTTTTTATTTCTGATGCAGATATGTATCTCTTCGGACAGGGGACCCATTACGATATCTACAAGAAACTGGGTGCACATCCATCCGTTCAGGACGGAAAAAAGGGATATTATTTTGCGGTATGGGCTCCCAATGCCCTTTCTGTTCATGTAATCGGTTCATGGAACGGATGGAATGAGGCAGAAGGTGAGATGAAGATGCTGGGCCCCGTGGGCATCTGGGCAACATTCATCGAAGGCATCAAACCCGGGGAAATGTATAAATTCCTCATCTATGCAGATGACGGATCCAAACTTTACAAGGCAGATCCTTATGCGAACCAGGCAGAATTCAGACCCGGTACCGCATCCATTACCGCGGATCTTTCAGGATTTAACTGGGAAGATTCCAAGTGGGAGAGTGAGAGGGATAAGAAAGACTGGTATAAAGAGCCCATGGCGGTTTACGAGTGCCACATAGGTTCTTTTATGAAGCATCCCAACGGAACCGAGGACGGATTCTACAACTACCGTGAGTTTGCAGCAAGGATCATCGAATATTTAAAAGAAATGAAATATACCCATATTGAGCTTATGGGTATTGCGGAGCATCCTTTTGACGGCTCCTGGGGATATCAGGTTACCGGTTATTATGCCCCCACAGCCCGTTACGGAACTCCTCAGGATTTCATGTATCTTATAAATGAACTTCATAAGGCAGGCGTGGGTGTCATCCTTGACTGGGTTCCCGCTCACTTCGCCACCGATGCACACGGTCTCGGAAAATTCGACGGCCACTGTATCTATGAAGATCCGGATCCCAGACGTGGTGAGCATCCTGACTGGGGAACCAAGATCTTTAATCTGGCAAAACCCGAAGTTAAGAATTTCCTTATCGCAAATGTACTGTACTGGATAAGAGAATTCCATGTTGACGGAATCCGTGTTGATGCCGTTGCTTCCATGCTTTACCTTGACTACGGAAAGCGCGACGGTCAGTGGCTTCCCAATAAGTACGGCGATAACAAGAATCTGGATGCCATAGTATTTTTCCAGCATATGAATTCTGTTGTAAGAGGAACCTATCCCGGATTTATCACCGTTGCGGAGGAATCCACCGCATGGCCCAACGTTACCGGTCCCATCGGAACCGAGAGCCTGGGATTTACCTTTAAGTGGAACATGGGCTGGATGCATGATTTCTGCGAATATATGAAGCTGGATCCCGTCATGAGAGGCGGCGACCACCACTCCATGACCTTCGCCATGACCTATAACGAAAGCGAGCACTATATCCTTCCTCTTTCCCATGATGAGGTGGTTCACCTCAAATGCTCCATGGTGGAGAAGATGCCCGGATATAAGATCGATAAATATGCAAATCTCCGTGTGGGATATACTTACATGTTCGGTCATTCCGGCAAAAAGCTTCTATTTATGGGCCAGGATTTCGGTCAGGAGAGAGAGTGGAGTGAAGCAAGGGAGCTTGACTGGTTCCTTCTTGGAGAGAAAAACAATGCCGGCATGAAGGCATATGTGGGAGAACTTCTTGAGCTTTACAGAAAATATCCCTGCCTCTATCGTATAGATGACAGCTGGAAGGGATTTGAGTGGATGAATGCGGACGATTCCGACAGAAGCATCTTCTCTTTTGTAAGACGTGACGAGACCGGCAAGAAGAATCTTCTCTTTATCCTCAACATGACCCCCATGAAATGGGAAAAATATGTGGTTCCCGTACCAAAGCCCGGAGAGTATAAGCTGGTGCTTAATTCCGATGAGGACAGATTCGGCGGATGGGGCACAAAGGCACCCGAGAAGATCAAATCCGTTCACGAGCACTGTGTTTTCCAGGAAAATACCATTACCCTGGATATGAATCCTTACAGTGCTGTGGTATATACTTTCTGACCGGTTTTGGGGTTAAGAAAATCGTAAAAATATCCGAAATTATAGGTGAGTGCATGGATGCGCTCACCTTTTTCTATGGGACGGATCCCCCAAATATTTACATGGGAGATTTTGTTTTGAAGATCACATTCGAAGGCCAGGAACCCTCTGCATCATTAAAATATATAAACACTAACGTTAACGGAGAAAAGAAAATTCCTGAAAAGGCATCCTTCTCCGCTGATGCCATGTCTGCCCTTGTGGATATCGGAAATACTCCAGCAGTTCCCGGGCAGGATAATAAGCATACGGTTCTTGCGGGTGTTGGAAGAGATGCAACCCTTGAAAAAACAGGAGTCCTTCAGGATTACCGTGTGGTCATGGCCCATACTTTATCCGGTGAAGATCTGAAGAAGGCAGAAGAAGAAGGCTTTGACATCGGCAATATGAGCCCCGAAGATACGGTTACCATACTGGACAGGGTAAAGGCAGAGACTGCAAAGGGCGGCACCGTGATCAGGGGCTATAATGATGACCTTGCTGAGGGTGTTTTGGCAGAAGTCGGAAATTCCGGTCTTGAAGGAACCATCAGAAATGCCCTTGCGGAGAGTAACGTTCCCGCAACGGATGAAAATATTAAGGCAGTGAAAAATTCCGTGGCTCTTGCTGAGAGCCTTGTTAAGCCCGGGGAAGCCCAGATTGCATATATGATCGAAAATGATCTGGGAACTTCCGTAAGGGATTTTTACGTGGCTCAAAATGCAGCTCCCGCAAAAAGCGGAGCCGTAAATGACCTTACCCACCTGGATTCCCCTGAAATGAAGCAGGTCAAGGACAGAATGATCGAGGCCGGAAAAGTGCTGGAAGATGCAGATGAAGGATACAGGAAAGCAGAATGGCTGTTTGAAAGAGGTCTCCCGGTAACCGGAGAGAATATCTTAAAGGAAAAAAATATCGAGGGTATCGGTTTTCCCGTTAAAAGAGACCTGGCCGTAAAGAGTGCCGTAAGAGCACTTTCCGACGGAAAAGATGCTGCAGAGGCGGATCTTTCCGGTGATCTTAGTATTTATGAAAAAGCTGTAAGTATAGAGGCTAAGTATTTTAGCGAAGAATATTATTCAAAGAGTGATATCAGCTATCAGAGGAAGATCCAGGAGATCAGACTTTCCATGACTGCTGAAGTAAATATTGAGCTCATAAAGAGCGGATTTGCCATTGATACCGCCCCCATAGAGGAGCTTTTAAACGAATTAAAGGCTGCCGAACAGGCAGTTGCCCTTAAATACTTCCCCGAGACCGCGGGAGTTAAGGATCATGACGATAATGCTCCCTCTATGAGCATCGGTTCACCCGAAGATGCGGTTAAGGCATACAGACTTTTTAATGCCGTTAACAATGCGGTTACGGAAGTTTCTGAAAGCCCCGCATCCGCCCTTGGGGAATTCATGTTAAGAACCCCTGCAGAGGTAGCTTTCAGGGAATTTGAAGAGATCGCCCTGGGTGAAAAGGACAGATACCGTCTTGCAGGTGAGACTTATGAAGCACTTATGACTGAAGTCCGTACCGACCTCGGAGATTCCCTTACCAAGGCATTCGGAAGCGTGGATTCCCTTATCACCGGTCTTGGACTTGATCTTAATGATGAAAACAGAAGGCATGTCAGGATCCTTGCAAGAAATCACATGGAAATATCCCAGGAAAATGTGGAGAGGATCGCTGAAGCCGACAGGACGGTTACGGGAGTCATTGACAAGATGAAGCCCGCCGCAGTCCTTGATATGATCAGGAACGGCATTAATCCCCTTGATAAGAGTTTTGAAGAACTCGAAAGCTTCCTGGACGACCGCTTGGCACGTATGGGCGGTTTCGAAAAAGCTTCCGAGGATTATGCAAGATTCCTTTATGCTCTTGATAAGAACAAAGAGATCACTGCGGAGGAAAGAGAATCCTATATTGGTATCTACCGCATGATCGACAAGATAGAAAAGCATGACGGAGCTGCCATCGGTGCGGTGGTTGATACCGGAGCCGCACTTCAGTTCTCCAACCTTTTAACCGCGGTGAGAAGTTCCAGGATTAAGGGAATGAACGTTAAGGTTGATGAAAATACCGGCCTTACAGAAATCAGAACTATCGGAAGGAATATCACCGAGCAGATCTTATCTTCTTTTGCGGATGCTGATAAGGAATACTACGAGCAGAAGGCTGATGATCTCAGAAGATCGGCTGATTTCAGTGCTGAGAGCCTGGCAATCCTTAAGGATTCGGACATTACCGCAGGCGCGGATAATCTGACGGCTGTAGAGAATCTGATTTCCTCGGAAGATGATCTTTTCAGATCCCTTCTCGGAGAAAAGAATAAAAATAGGCTTCCTGAGGGAACCCGGGAAAAACTGAAGGAAAGAGCGGAAAATGCACTTTCAGACATTGCATCCGGGGAAGAACCCGAAGAAGTCTATAAGGATATCATTGAAGAATTTGCATCCGCAGCCCAAGAGGCTGTTTTGGAAGCTGATTCCGTCATCGATGTAAGGGCGATGCAGCAGATAAACAGGCAGATTTCCCTTGCGGTTAAGACCGTTGCAGCAGGCGTTGAAGAATATTTTGTCCCCATGGATATTGACGGGGATATGACCAAGGTCAGGGTATCCTTCAGAGATTCCGAGGATGGTTCTTCAAGCGTGGATATTAGGTTTAAGACCGCATCGGGAACCGAGTGCAGAGCCAGATTTTTCGTAAACGGAAAGGCGGTTAACGGTATTATTTCCGTAAGTAATGATTTGGGATTAAAGAAAATCGGAAATGCTGCCGATATATTTGATGCAGACTTAAATTCAAAAGGTTTTGATACTTCCGCGGGAATTAACCTGTTTTTGACGGATGAGAACGAAACCGTTGTCACATATGAGTATTCCGGCAAGGATGCCGGAGAGAACAGACGGGAGGGAGCCGGTCGCAAGTTGCTTTTCGGGATATCGGAGGATTTCCTGAAAGCAGTCAAGGAGAGCTTCTATGAGGATCAATTATAATGTATCGGCAATGATCGCCAACAACTCCCTTCATAACAACGATGATCTGCTCAGTGCTTCTTTGCAGAGACTTTCATCCGGTTTTAAGATCAACGGCGCCAAGGATAATCCTGCAGGCCTTGCCATGGCCAAGAGAATGAACGCCCAGATCACCGGAACAAATACCGCTGATGATAATACAATGGACGGAATATCCGTAATAGAGACCGCAGACGGTGCTCTTTCGGAAGTTACCGCCATGCTTCAGAGAATGAATGAGCTGGCAGTCCAGGCTTCCAACGGAACCATGGGCGATGACGACAGAAAGATCCTTCAGGATGAGATCGAACAGCTTAAGGAAGAGATCGACAGAGTTTCGGAGAGTACCGAGTTCAATTCACAGCCCCTTCTTGACGGATTCTACGATCTTAAGGCTTATACCAACAATAATGATGTCAAGGTACTCACCTATTCCAAGGAAATCCCTGCAGATACCTATAATTTTGCGAATATCAGCTGGACTGTCGATACTGACGGAAATAAAGAAGTAACAGTTCCGGCAGGTTACAAGGGTTCCATGATCGATAACGTTATCACCATCACGGGTGATGATGGATTCGAACTTAAACTCAGCGTTCCCGAAAACCAGGCAAGTGCAAGTGGAAGTATTACAAATCTGGAAGTTGAATGTACCGGTATCGGAGCCATGAGACTCCAGGTTGGAGCAAACCAGGGACAGGTCCTTGAGATGCAGATCCCCGCAGTTAACCTTGCAAATATGGGTCTTCAGGGACTGGATCTTTCCACAGAAAAAGGCGCAAAGGAAGGCATCGACAGGATCAAGGATGCACTTACCTTCGTAAATACCATCAGAGGCCAGCTCGGTGCTTATCAGAACAGACTGGAGAATACCGATGCAAGACTTGATATCACCAGCGAGAATATGACTTCAGCATACTCCAGGATCATGGATGTTGATATGGCTGAAGAGATGACCAAATACTCTACATATACCGTTATGACCCAGGCAGGAACTTCAGTACTTGCTCAGGCTAACGAGAGACCCTCAACCGTATTGCAGCTTTTACAGTAAGGAGGATGACCGATGAAAGATACTCTTAAGCAGGAATTCACCAGAAGGATCAGTGTTGCAAATTCAACCGATCTTATCGTTATACTTTATGATATGGTTCTTTCTTATGCGGACGATGCGGAAGAAGCTCTTAAGACCGATGAGGATCATGAATTTTATGCAGCCATTTCCAGAATGAGAAACTGCATCAACGAGCTTATGTGCTCCCTTCACATGGAATATGAGCCCGCATGTGCTCTTCTTGAGCTGTATAAGTACTGTACCAGAAAGCTTGCTACAGCCGGTATCAGAAGGAGTATACAGCCTCTTGATGAGATAAGAAAGATCATTGTTCCCTTAAGAGACTCTTATTCGAATCTTGCCAAGACCAACACTTCCGGTGCGATCATGGGAAATTCCGAGTCTGTATATGCGGGAATGACCTATGGAAGAACAGATATCAATGAGAACCTGGTTGGAAGTGCCAACAGAGGAATGCTCGCATAAATTTTTAAACGATAAAAAGGCTCCGGCGAAAATTAGCCGGAGCCTTTCTTTTATTATTTGGTTTCTTCGGATACTTCGCTGTCCTCTACAGCTTCATTTGCGGGAGCTTCGGGATCGGCCTTAGCCGATAATTTGGGATCGTCCATGATAGCCTTGTCATACAGATGGCATGCACAGAAATGACCGGGTTCAATTTCCCTCATTTCGGGGGACATGCTCTTGCAGGCCTCCATGCATTTTTCACATCTGGTATGGAATTTACATCCCTTGGGAGGATTTGCGGGGGAAGGAATGCTTCCCTGCAGTACTATACGGTTCATCTTATAATCCGGATCCGGTACGGGGATGGCGGAGAAAAGAGCCACTGTATAGGGGTGGAGAGGCTTGGAATAGATCTTATCCGTCTCC
>JAEEGL012026939.1_pt1 | contig 11177 bp, 9 predicted proteins | sample 9134231 | NCBI WGS metagenome assembly JAEEGL01 (sample SAMN16246548, study PRJNA631951) | gut metagenome | biome: gut microbiome; feature: rumen; material: fiber-attached | host: Bos | place: Iran: Karaj | collected 2018-10
ACTATCAGAAGATTTGCTTTGCCACAGACTTTGTAGAATCTGTCTTTTTCTATCTTTCTGATCAGTACAAGTATCAGGCTGAAGATCCAGAGCATCTGAAGGTACCACAGAGGGCCGGAGCCACTGACTGCCATTATCAGAAAGAGAATCGGCTTCGGTACATTGTTCATGGAATCGAATGCGCCGGATATCAGCATGTTGTAATAGCCGAGAATCCACCCGAACACCAGAAGGCCGATCGTTGAAGGCACAAGATATTTTCTCGTCCTAACTTTTATGAATTCCTTCTCCGTTCGTTTGTCCAGTTCATAACGAGCTGACATTCCGGACACAGCAAACAGAAGCAGCATAAACCATGGATAAACTATGTATTGGTATGTATCCTGGGGCTGATGTTCACTGAAGGGGCCGATGATTCCATGCACTGCTACGCCGTTGAACATGTATATTACATGATAGATTACAACAAGTACTACTGTTATCCATCGAATTTTATCTAAGTATGTCTTTCTCATATTTCTACCACCTTTGTATTATGCCAATCCTTTCTTTATTCAGGGAAAACCTTAAACCATTCGGTAAAAGTTTCTTTTGGCGGAATTGCGATACCACGTTCCGCATCTCCAAGCAGGATCAATGTATCGCCCGGGTTTATTCCGAATAATTCACGTGCCTGTTTGGGAATTACGATCTGCCCTTTTTCTCCTACAGTTGCTGTCCATGCATATTTTCCATCAGGTGTATTCATTTTTCATCCTCCCTGTATGATAAGTATGATTTGTATGACTAATTATACTTATCGTGAATTCCGCTGTCAAGAAAAAATCCGGGGATTTCTCCCCGGACAGTGTTTCTTTTGAATCCGTAATCTCTACTATCATGATACCGCCTTTACGCATGAGATAAATCCGGAAAATATAATCTATCCCGCTCTATAGATTCAAGTTCTTTTCCTCTGTAAAAAAGTCTGTAGTCATCCGCACCGTCATACTTCTCACAGGTGCAAATATCCATATCTTCTTTCCTTGGAGTAAATCCCAATGCGCATCCGTGCGATATGTCAATGCGTTTCAGGATCTCTGAAAGCGGTACGTTTTCTTTACAGAGAACAGACTGAAGTATTGTTCCGTCTTCCTGCTCCGGTACGATAAAACAGTCTATATCCTTTGCATAGAACACGTTAGAGAAGTCCCCCGTATAAAACATCTGAAGTCCATACTTGTTGGTCTGCGCAAACGAAGATAAATCAAGACAGTTCCTGACCATATCCAGATAATGATTTTTAACCTCGTCATCCATATCCGATATTGGCTGAAAAGCTTCTTTACTGTCATTTCCTGACACAAACTCATTTTTAACAAAATATTTGTACTCGTTTACGGTCTTGAATCCCATTTTTTCATAGAAACCAATCGCATCCAGATTACCGAACAGATAGATTCCGTCGCATTCATTCTCATATTCGGATATCACATGCTTGATCAATCTTGAAGCAAGTCCCTGCTTACGATGATCCTCAGCTGTCATAACCGTTCCTATCTGAATATAGTATTTTTCCTCACCGTTCTGCAAAAACCGCATCCTGTTGGCAGAAACATTTGATAGCATCCTGCCTTCTTCAATCAAAGAATAGGGTATATATTCTCCTTCAAAATATCCCTTCGTAACCCAGCCTTCAAAATCAAATCCGAAGGTATTTCTTGTTAATTCATTCAACATATGACGGTATGTATCCACCCTCATGTAATCACTGATCAATTCCATTATTGTTCTTTCCTTCCCCGTAAAATCATTGATAACGGATAACCGCTATGATCTATTTGGGTAAAACCGCCGCTTATATCGTAATCAAACTCTTTAAGACCGGTGATGACGATTCGGTTATTGCACATGCCCGATACTATTTCCGACATCGAATGGGTAAAATCGGTAAATGTTTTCGAATGATAACTCTTCAGCGTCATATAATACATACCGCCGTTTCCGGTCCATTCATGCTCAAAATATGAAAAATGACATTCCATCCTATGATCGGGATCAAACTCATCATCACCTTCCGTTGCCAGCATATTTGTGCAGGGATGCTGTTCATTAAGCACGATCACTGCTCCGGGCTTCATACATTTCGCCACGATCTCAAAAAAGCGATTAAGATCTTCAAACCAGCATAATGCTCCAATCGTAATGATCACAATATCAAACTGTTCCTTGAAACTGTCGTCAATATCATAAATATTTGCAGCCACAAACGAACAGGGCAGGTTCAGTTCTTTCGCTTTTTCATTTGCGAAAGCAACCTGATTTTCTGCAATGTCAAAACCTACGCCCTTTGCGGCCTTTCCGTTTTTCACCAAAGAAAGCAGTTCGCGACCGTTATTGCAGCAGAACTGCCCTATGGTCTTTCCCTCTGCATCGATATTTTTCAATACATCAACCATTTCTTTTTCAAAAAACGGGTATTCTTCTTTCAAAATTCGCTCTGTAATATCGGCACCCCAGGATGCGTCCCTTTTATCAAACGCTTCTTCCCATGCCGCTTTGTTTCCTTCAATGTACTTTTCCATATTAATCCTCTTTATTCCTTTGATGCTTGTAATTGCATATTACCAAGGGAGTCGTAATTGTTCAATATGTCTATGCGCGAGTTGCCACATACGATACATAAGATGCACATACCCGCGTGAAAAGTGTATAATATACCTAAAACGGTTCAAAGAAGTAACGGGCAGGATCTTATAGATCTGCCCGTTTTTGTTATCATTCATGCATGGTATACTCGGTATCTTCCGCGATCATCTCAAGCATGATACGCGCGAATTTTTCATCAAACTGAGAACCCATTCCTTTTTCTATCTCGCTCTTAACGTGATCCTGGGGGATTATGTCCCTGTAGCTTCTGTGACTGGTCATGGCGTCATATGCATCGGCAACGGCTATGATCCTTGCCTCTTCGGGGATTTCTTCTCCCTTTAAGCCGTCGGGATAACCTCGTCCGTCGAATCGTTCATGGTGCCATCTGGCTCCGGTCACAAGTTTGGGCATCTCACTGACGGTAGCCAGTATCTCGGCACCTTTTGCGGGATGACCTTTGATCATCGCAAATTCTTCATCCGTAAGTTTGCCGGGCTTATTGATGACCGTATCCGGAACACCGATCTTACCCACATCATGCAAAAGCCCCATCATGAAGATCTCTTCCTGTTTGTCTTCGCTGTAGCCGTATCTGCGGGCTATCTCCTTGGAATATTTTGCCACCCTTTCGGAATGTCCGTTGGTATATGCATCCTTGGCATCGATAGTCTTGGCAAGCGTCTGAACCACGTGTAAGGAAAGACTTTCAAGCTCTGCGGTCTTTTTTATGACCTCTTTGTTAAGATCCTTCTGAAGCCTTATAAGATCAAGGAGGTTTCTCACTCTTATCTTCAATGCTTCCGAAGAAAAAGGCTTTCTTATAAAGTCCATTGCTCCAAGAGAAAGACCCTTCGCCTCAGATTCGGAATCTTCGTTGGCCGTAAGGAAAATCACCGGAACGGGCTCACGGGAATTGTTACTCTCCCACTCTCTTAATACAAGAATGGTTTCGAAACCGTCCATCTCCGGCATTCTTATATCGAGCAAAAGAATGTCTACCGGATTGTTAGCGATATAGTCCATCAAAAGTCTGCCGCTCTTTAAGCAAGTTACCTTAAAGCCGGCTTCCGTAAGTATAAGATTTGCATGTTTGAGTATTATGGCATCATCATCGACAACAACGACTCTCTCGTCCATATTTGTCCTCTCAATCAATCAAGATTCCCCATACCCGATCAATTAAGATAATCCCATTTATGACTTATAAAATAATTATCAATAGCCGTCACTATATCATCTCTGTTCATTGTCTTCAAAAGATAACCCTGGGGTTTAAGCTTCATAACTTTCATGATACTTTCCCGATCGGATCTTCCGGTTAAGAAGATTATCGGAATCTCCGAAGAACTGAACTCGCTTCTTATCATCTCCATGACCTGCGGTCCGGGAGTTATGGGCATATCGTAATCAAGCAATATCAGATCCGGCGTATGATTGGCAATATATGTGATCGCCTGCATTCCCGACTTAACTGCCGTGATGCGGTATTTGTCAGTAAGCCATCCCTGAAGCATCTTAAGAAAGGTCGGATCGTCATCCACCAAAAGGATACGCTTTCCCAGCCTGTTCTCGGAAGCCACTTCCGCAACAGCCTTAAGCTCGTCGGCAATGTACTTTGCATCGAAAGGACGTTTGAACACCCGACTGATCCTGTCCTCGGGAATGTATTTCTTTATCTCCGCTATCTCCTGATCATAACCTATAACGCACAGCGGGATATCGTCATCTGCGGTAATGTCTTTCAAATAAACAAGGGCTTCCGCAGAATTATAAACATAATCATCCGCAAGCAAAAGAATGATATCGCAATCCTGCCTGCCGGCATCGATGCTCTTTACTACCGGCTCAGCGAAATCGGTCATAAATTTTGCTTTTCTGAGATTATTGTCAAGCGCATCCACCATAAAACCGGAACCCCGGCTTATAACAAGAATTTTATCAGTTGTCATCTTATCCTACTTCCCCGGCAATTATCCCCGGTATCATTTCATAATCAAAATTATCCACGGCTTTGATGATCGCGTCAACCCGTGTTGCCTCATCTTCGGGAATTCTGTACCTCGCAAGTGATTCAACCACATGTACCACGCTGTCGAAATCAAAGCTTGCGCAGAACTCCGAAAGTGTCTTATAGGCTTCGCCAAGCTCCTCGGCAGTTATTAAAGGACGATCGTCATCCTCTCCCGGATCGTCCAGCGCCTTTAACGGCTCCAGATCTTTTGCAAGTTTTCTGTACTGCGAAACAAGATCTGCAAGTTCCCTGTCCAGGGTATCCGTATCACCCTGATCTCCCGCCTTCTCGAGTCTTGCCGCAAACTCACCGAGTTCAAGCGCTCCTATGACTCGTGACGTACTCTTAAGTGCATGAACCTTTATGGTGGTATTCTTAATGTCTCTTAGGGACCAGAACTTCTCGATATCATCGGCATTTCTCTCAGCCGTATCCAGATACATCTTAAGAGTCGCCATATACGACTCACCGTTACCGCAGTGCATCAGGCCCGAATTGACATCGATCTCATCCAGTCTGAATATGAAATCGGGAATAACGTAATCGTCATCTTCATTGTCATCCGAAGCAGGCGCTATCTTTCCTTTGGGCAGATACTGCAAAAGCAGCACTTCGAGTCTGTCGGGATCGATGGGCTTCGTAATATAATCATCAAATCCCGCATTTATATACATCTCACGCATGCCCGAAATGGCATTGGCCGTAAGACAGATGATGGGGGGTTCGTCGTTGGGCGTTTCCTTGATGTCCCGCATTTCCGCAAGTGTCTCGATACCGTCTTTGTTTGGCATCATGTGGTCCAAAAAGATCACGTCGTAATGCTTGTTTTTGTACATCGCGATTGCTTCGTCGCCGCTCTCCGCCGTGTCTATCTGTATCTTTGTACGGCTCAGCAAACTTGCAAATACCGTAAGATTGACCGGTGTATCGTCCACCACCAGAACCTTTGCGTAGGGTGCGACGAACTTCTCCCGGTAATTTCGTCTTTCTTTTAATGACTTCCTGAATGCATCCTCGTAGTTGCCTACCGGATCCCATTTGACGACTTTCTGCTCAAGGTCAAAAGAAAAAACCGAGCCCTCCCCGTAGACACTCTCAACACTTAAGTGACTGCCCATCATGGTAAGGAAGCTCTGTGCTATCGTCATGCCAAGACCCGTACCTTCTATGTTACGGTTTCTTTTTTCCTCAATGCGTTCGAAAGCCTTGAACAGCTTATCCATATCTTCGGGCTTAATACCTATACCGGTATCGGCAACGCTTATCTTTAAGATGATGGAATCGAGCTTTTCGGGTATCTTCTCATATCTCACAGAAAAGGTTATGCTGCCTTCTTGGGTATATTTGACCGCATTCGAAAGAATGTTGGTGATGACCTGCTTTATCCTTATTTCATCCCCGTGAAGTATTAGCGGAATGTCACTGTCGATGTCCATATTGAAGACAAGTCCTTTGTCTTCGGCCTTATTCTGCACCATATTCACAAGATCGTTCAATACGGATATGACACTGTAATCCACATTTACTATTTCCATTTTTCCTGCTTCGATCTTGGAGAAGTCCAGTATATCGTTTATAAGTCCCAGCAGCGTGTTGCCCGCAGTCTTAATGCTCTCGGAATAGCTTAAGATCGTCTCATCTTCGCTGTCACGAAGCACCATTTCGTTCAGTCCCAAAATGGCGTTCATGGGAGTACGTATATCATGAGACATGGTAGAAAGAAAATACGACTTGGCATCATTGGCCTGATTGGCCTTGACCGCAGCTTCCGACAGTTTGCGGTTATAATTCATAAGGATCACGAAGTTGAATACGAGCAGACTGATAAGTCCGAGAGAAACGATACCGAGCAAAAGCCAGTCGACAACACGGCTTTTTACGAGGTCGTTTATGGGACTGTAGGCTATCAGATACCAGACTTTTAAAGATTCAAGAGGTGTATACGCTATCAGGCAGTCCTCACCTTTTGAATTTTTTATCGTTACCGAACCCACACCGCCGATTATCTCATTTTTGAAATGTTCGAACTCCTCGGCGGAGACGGTGTTGTAAGATTTATAGTATTCAAAGAAATTGCTGTTTTTTAAAGATTTTCCGTGTATGACATAGTCGCCGTCTTTGTCGACAAGGCTTATCTCGACACTTTCATATTCGCCCTTTAAGAATACGAGTTTCTGCTCGAGACGGCTTAAAGGAACAACTCGCATCAAAAGACCGGTCCTGATCTTCCCGGTATCGGGATTGAGTATCTGGACATAATTCATGAAGGCTATTGACTGATTACCGGTCATGGGATCGGTGTAGGCTCTTGTAAGATTGACCACACCGTTAATATCGCTCACACTGTCGAGACTGTCAAAAATGGAAATGTTTTTGTAAGAAACCGAATAATCGTCGGGAGCATTCAATCTTGCCGTTGTTGAAATGCCCGACAGTTCGGGATCGTCCATGAAAATAAGATGGCCGGATATCTCAGGAGATATCTTGGCCTTTCTGATATATGAGACAGCCTCCTCTGCGGTCATGGGGGTGCCCGCTTCTGCATAGCAGTTTACATAATTCGACCAGATGTCGCACAACTGCTGCTCATCTTCAAGATAATTGGTGATGATCTGATCTACCGTAACAGTCATCTTCTCATATGCTTCTATAGCGCTTTGGCTGCTCTCTTTATCTTTGGTGATCGCATATTGAACGATAAAGAACAATATGAGTCCCATTATAAAAAGATTGGGAATAATGATCAGAGCTCTCTTCACACGTCACCCTCCGAGGATCGACAGATCCCGAAAAACCTTACTCAAATGTTCCGTACAACTTGACGGCGTCGTCCACCGTAAGTTCACCTTTGCCGACCATGTATGCCGCAACTCTTATCTGTACCGTGAGCTGATCCGTAATACCGAGACCCTCAGGCGAGAAGGTACGTTTTGAAGGCACCGTTCCGAGAGGAGCATATACCGAATCGAAGGACATATCCGTGGTAGGTGTAACAAGACGCTTCACGGAAGCCATCTCGTTAAGTTCTTTCTTTGAAGTCAAAAACCTCATAAACTCGTTTGTCATGTCCAGGTTTTCGCAGTCTTTGTTGACGGAGAACTCGATCGAAGGGCTGTCAATGAAATAGCTGCCCTCATCCGTCAACGGAATGGGTGAAAATGTATATTTGAAAGGCGAAGCGGTAAACGCCTCGGACTGGCTTTCTCTTTTTCTTGTACCGGATACAGTATCTCCGGCGCAGATCATCATAGGTACATCGCCTTCAAAGAAGCGAAGAATTACCTGAGTGTAATTGTCCTCGATCTTATCGCATTCATCAATGTCTATGCATCCGCTCTGAACGAGTTTCTCAACGACTTGCAAAGCAGGACGCATGTATTCTCCGGCTGCGGGATTGAGAGCATTGGCAAGTGAAAGTGCCTCCGGATTTTCGGCCAATGTGGCAATAAACATCGGGTAAGCAACCGTGTACATGAAACAGCTGGATGACTTGAGACTGTAGCCCATCATGGGATTCTCATATCCCCTGTTTTTAAACTCATCGCACACACTCATAAGTTCACTCCATGTTGTGGGTACACTGAGTCCTTCTTTTTCAAAAAGATCGCTGTTTATCAACATTCCGTAACTTCTGGAAAATATCGGCATCATGAATACATGACCGTCTTCATCATGTTTAAGAAGGCCGGGACGGATACAGTCAAGATCAATGCCCAGTTTTGAATCGGAAAGATCTTCCATATGATTCATTACCGATGCGTATTTATCGTTACCGATCATCCACGTATATGAAAAGAAGATGTTGGGTCTGTCATCGCCTTCAAGGGCAGCCCCCACTACATTGCTGTAGTCATCAAGTTTCACATAACTTAAGGTAACGTTGGGATATATCTCGTTAAACCGGTCAAATTCGGCTTCCAGAGCCTCAAAGTTATCATATCCTCCGACTACGGTGATACTGCATTCGGTCTCAGTATCCAGAACCGGTGCAAATCCCTCGTCCTTTTTCCCCTGTGTTTTCCCGCCGCAGGCCCCAAGCGATACGGCAACACATAACCCCAAAATGATGCAGACCATTTTTTTCATGTCTTCTTCCTCCATGATTCTGCAAATCGTTTTGTTGGCTTTATACAGTGACCTTTCGGTCTTTACCATTATACGAAAAGGTTGTTCGTTATTCAACGGTTGTAAACCGAGTATACATCAACTAAATGAACGGATTGTAAAACCTGCTTCCGTTTATGTGCGTAAGCCAAAGAGACGCCGCAAATAACAAGCCGCAGATAATGATGCTTATATAATCCAAAGCCTTGAATTTCCCGGCCATATACCACGTTCTCTTCCTGTTTTTACCGAAACATCTAAGCTCCATGGCGTTTGATATAACGTCTATCCTGTCCATGCTGCTCAAAATAAGCGGTATAAGAATGGCCGAAGCCGATTTAAGGCGCTTTATGAGTGAAGCCTTTTTACTCAGTTCGACTCCTCTCGCCTGGGAAGCCTGACTTATCTCGTGATACTGTTTCTGAACGTCGGGTATATATCTGAGTGCCAGAGCAACCGAATAGGAGACGGAATAGCTTACCCCGATCTTGTTAAGTGATGCCGCGAACTCGCTTGGATTGGTGGTGCATACGAACAAGAGCACGAAGGGGATCGTGGCGAAGTATTTAAGCAAATAGTTAAACTGGTAAAATAACTGTTCTTTTGTGGGAGCAAAATGTCCCTTCAGTCCCCAAAGATAGGTGCAGGTTCCGTAGATCTCCGTGCCGTGATGAGGGGAGAACAGATACACCAGAACGGTATTTAGCACCAGAAAGATAACGGTGAACCCTACCATAAAGGACACGTCTTTAACCTTTATCTTACTTATGGGGAAGAGCGCCAGGGCAAATACCGAAAGCCCTGCCAGAAGCCTTGTATCGTAAGTCGTCATGGCAGCAAGGCTCCAAAGTAACAAACACAAAAGCTTTGTTGCACCGGTAAGATCATGTATGGGTGATCGCTTTTCAATGTAATTGAATATGTTATACATCTTTTCGTACGTTCCCCCTTTCATAATCTATGAAGTTCTGAACGAATGCGGTACCGTCATCCGAACCGCAGCTTAGGGCAAGATGATAGAGACTTGTCTCTTTTAAACTTGCTTTGTCCACCGTTTCCTTGTCGGTCAAAACCTCAGCACAACTTTTGTCTGCTATTATCTCACCGTCAGAAAATACTATGCTTCTGTCCGCATATTCAAGCATCAGATGCATGTCATGGGTGATCATGACAATGGTAATGCCACGTTCGTTGAGCCCTTTAAGAAATTCCATTATCCTGGTGTAATTACGATAATCCTGTCCCGCGGTGGGCTCATCAAGAATGATCATTTCAGGCTCAAGCACAAGTATGGAGCATATCGTCACTCTTTTCTTCTGGCCGTAACTCAGTGCCGATACGGGCCAGTTGCGCATCTTATAAAGTCCGCATATCTTAAGTGTTTTTTCGACTCTTTCCTTTACTTCATCTTCAGGAACACCGCGTAATCTAAGTCCCATGGCCACTTCATCAAATATCATGACCTGGGAGATCATCTGATTGGGATTTTGCATAACATATCCCACGTGTTCCGCCCGTTCCTTAATGGAAAGGTCCGCGAAGTTTTTGCCGCAGAAAATTATCTCGCCTGCGTTTTCTTTTTCCATTCCGCATATTACTTTGGAAAAAGTGGATTTACCTGCGCCGTTGGTTCCCACTATGGCAACCATTTCGCCTCTTTTTATCGAAACCGAAATATCACGAAGCGTCTTTTTCTCCGCTTTTTCGTAGGTAAAGGAAAGATCCTTTACCGTAAGCATCTCTTCATTTTCGCGGGTATCTTTATTCTTTTTTACATGCGAATAAAAGTAATTGACTTTATCCTTGTCCTCATTTGAAAGAACAAGGTCGTTTAACGATGCGGGTTGTATGGAAGGCTCTATCGGTACCCCGGCATATTTAAGTGCCGAAAGATACAAAGGCTCTCTTACGCCGCACATTTCAAGATTTTGCGAAGACAAAAGCTCGTCCGGCGTTGTATCGGAAACGATCCTGCCTTCATTTAAAAGAATGACCCTGTCAACGGGTCTGTGGAGAACATCTTCAAGACGATGCTCTATAATGATGACCGCTGCGCCGGTCCTTTTCTGAAGTTCGTCTATAAGCTCTATGGCCTGCTTGCCTGTCTTGGGATCGAGGTTTGCAAGCGGTTCGTCAAAAAGGAAAAGATCCACATCACTTACCATGACCCCGCCTACGGACACTCTTTGCTTTTGTCCGCCGGAGAGTTCGGAAGGTGCATGATTTTTGAGATCTCCCAAATCCAGGATTTTTGCAACTTCATTTACGCGCTCTATCATCCGATCCTGATGGATACAGTCATTCTCAAGAGCAAAAGCAAGGTCTTCTGCCACGGTCATGCCCACAAACTGAGCATCGCTGTCCTGAAGCACCGTTCCTACGATATGGGAGATATCAAAAATGGACATGTCACGAGACTCTTTGCCGTTTA
>JAEEGL012333867.1_pt1 | contig 11177 bp, 6 predicted proteins | sample 9134231 | NCBI WGS metagenome assembly JAEEGL01 (sample SAMN16246548, study PRJNA631951) | gut metagenome | biome: gut microbiome; feature: rumen; material: fiber-attached | host: Bos | place: Iran: Karaj | collected 2018-10
GATGGTAATCTTGAGCCAAGCCTCCGGATGGAGGAAGGTGCAGAGACTAGACACGACACACCGAAAGATTGTTGATCCATGGTGAAGGAATAGTCCAGACTACAAACGGTCATTTTAGGCATATCGCTGGACCGGTGGTAAAAACCATAGTGGTAAGAAAATCCCTTGGCCCGAAACGGCCGTGCGGGTTCGAGTCCCGCCCGGGGCACCTTAAAAAGAGCTAACTGCCTGATTTTCAGCTGTTAGCTCTTTTTGTGTCTCAATTTTTGCCGACTTTTTGCCGATTTATCGGTGTTTTTGGCGACCTGTACGTATTATTCGTTTAGAAGCTGATTCATTGTAACCCTTACTTGCATATCTTCTGAAATGTGCTTTGTTAAAAACCGACGAAATTGTTCCGGATTATCCTTTATTCTCGAGGTTTTAATTATCTCAACATGATTTAGACCATATAAAGAAGACAGATTGCTATCCGTCATCTTTTGGAGAGATCGCTTAATCCCGACCTCTGAATCATCATCCCATGTAAAGATTGTAATATCTTTACTATTGGGATGGGTGAAGTCCGTCTGCTGTTTAAAGAATGCTTTAAAGTATTGTCGGTCATTCTCACCAATAGAATGACCGAAGATAATAACCTCATCTGCGTCCAATAGATCAGCAACTAAAGCCGGCGGGTTGAAATCTGGGTCGAAAGACTTCTGGAGATAATCGTAGTTCTCGTCAATAACACCATCGTCTCTTGTCCCTATGATAATCTTCCCTTTCTCACAATTTCCATGGACATGATGGACAATGCTTTGGAAATCGTTCCCATGGTTAACGGGCAATTGAGTGTAGTTAAAAGTGTATATGCTTAAGATGTTTCCAGATTCCCTCGCACAATTAGCTGCCAATAAAACATCAAGGGCGGTAGCGTGATTACTAGGAGACTGTCCAGAGATTGAAGTGAGATACTTACGGAGACCTTCTTTGATAAGGCCAAATGCTTTTCGATCTCGCCATGACGCAGATTCTAACAAGTCGTCTCTATAGGGAACGTATGCACTTCTTAATACACCTGCAATCCGAATAATACCCACTTCGACAAGAGAGGAGAACATGTCATCCATGCCCGTATATGTTGAGGCAAGAGTAAGCTCATAATCAGAATGACCTTTTATATACGAGCGTTGTTTTTCATCAATAAGATCCGTTTTGTTTTCTATCTGAGCATAGACGCGCAATTCATTCTCTAAATCGTACCATCGTACGGCCTCAAGATCATCACTCCACCGTTTATTTAAATGCTGAATAATAGGAGCAGGATAATCCTTCGGGCAAAACTCGGATTTCCAAAAGTCTTTGTAGGACGTTTTGAGGCCAAGATCCAAATCAAAACCGTTGCCGAGAATTAGAACTATTTTGCGAGACTCTTCCATATGATGGTTTAATTGTCTGAGTTTCCGCTCTCTATTATGGCGCGCAATGAAACCAGTGATTCACCATTATACGAGAAAAACTTTGGTCCTTGGTAGGCGCCAGACGGAGTGCGGAGGTCGTCGGGCATAAACTCGGCAGCGAAGGCGGAGATGGCGTAGGATTTGCCCTGGTATTCGATTTGGTTGCCGGCAATGACTCTTACCTCAACGCCTGTGGGTATGAAGACAAGGGATGCACCCTCCGGGATGCCGACCATCTCGAAGGTGAAGTTGGCTTTACGAGAGCGCGTTGCCTCTTCAGTGGTATCGACATCGTCTTCGATTGTTCCATCCAGGAGTATTTCTTGTTCGCTTTCGTCGAGGTTGCTGTTCATTGTCTGTAGGCCGTCATTGACTCGACAGACACTATTGATGGCGTTGAGGATGGCCTGGCCGCGGTATTCGATGAAGGTGTGGAAGTCATCCTGCAGAGCCGCATGGTATGCTTCATCTCCGATGAAATGGGAACTAAGATGCTCTGGAAGGCTGGGATTCGATTCAGCATAACCAGCCAAATACTTGGAGGGATACTTGTTAGATATCTCAAGGTTGAGATGTTTGGAGATAAAGGCGAAGTTCAGGAGGGAATTGATTTCTTCCGACTTGATGCCCAGTTTGCTGGCAAGAGAGTGGGGGAAGAAGTGGTGATTCTCCTTGGAATTCTGCCTGGAAGCATTCGTTTTATCGAGAGTGACCAGGTCGCCATTATTGAAGTCTCGCGGTTTCTGAAGGGCCATCAAGCAAAGGACGCCGTTCTTGATGACGGAACGGTGGACCATCCGGATTTTCTTGAGATCATCCAGCATGAGCTTGACAGTGAATACGCGCGTTACGAAAGGATCCTGCAACAGTTGTTCAATCCAGCGAGCATCGTTGTTCATCTTAGTCAGCGTTGAGCTGGAATACCGGTTGGAGAACGTTAGTGTCCAGAACCAGTCGGTAAGAGCCTGCTTGAGCTCAGGAAGGACCGTTGACTCTCCGGTGATGAAGAAGTAATACTGAAGGACAGGAATGATGTTCTGATAGGGGATAATCTCAACACCCTGCACGCCCCATTGGTTTTTCAGGAAGTCAATGGCTAAACGGATGCATTCCGTAGTACGTTTCCAGGCATTCTTGCAGTCCTCATTCTTCAACGCGAGTTGGTGTGTCTTGACACAGTCATTGGAGATGTTCAAGGCCAAAGATTGTGTAAATATCTCATTGTCAATTTTCCCCCATAGTTTGATCGCCGGCTCGTCATTGAACTCAGTGATACAATCGCGGAGGTCGAAGTCTTTTGACCAGACCGATGCGTGGACCAGGTCAAACAGCGACAGGCGTTTGCCGCCCTGGTTGATACGTTCGAAAATGGTAACGACCTCATCACGCGTCATATACCTGGACTTGATGATGCTGACCGGATAGCTATTGAGAACCTCGTTGCAGCCCATTAGAGTTTCTGCATACTCTGTGTTCTCAGAACGGGAATACTCAACAAGCAAACGATGGAACTCGGTAGGCTGAAAGATCTTCCATGCCGGAATATTGTTCGGCTCAGTTTTGAGTGTAGGAATCTTGAAAACCTTCTTATCCAGATTGAAGCAAATATTGCTATAATCCACACCACCCAGTTTCTTCCCCTTCAATGCCACATAGAGGGAGGTGATTCGCTGCTGGCCGTCCAGGATGAAGGTGAACTTATTAGCCGCCGGCTTGGCAGGGAATCCGAACTCGGTAATATCCCGGCAGAATCCCTCCATCTCGGTATCAGCTTCCCAAAGGAAGAAGGATCCGATAGGAAACTCGTGGTAGATACTATTGAGCAACTTCACAATCTTCGCTCTTTCCCAAACATATGAGCGCTGGAAGCGGGGAATTCGCATATTCCCTTGCTCCAGTTCGTGAAAAACCAGGTTGAGGTTCCAGTTGTTGATGATTTCTATATGGTTCATGATCCGGCTTGGTATTATTTCTTAGTGTATTTTCCGTCAAAGAAGTTCAGCACATTAGTGCTGTAATAGAATGTCTTCGCTGATTTAGGGTTGCCAAAATAAAGGTTACGAGGAACACTTAATTTGGAGTTGGCCTTGATTTCAGACATATAAGAATTGAATATCTTATCTTGCTTGAAATCTGTGTACCTTGCTCTACATCGTTCCGCAACTTCTTTATATGACCAGGGGAACTTTTTGTGTATCTGCTCCTCCGTCAATGCCACTGCTGTCCCATCCGAATCGTATTTTACGCCGATAGCGTCAAAAGAATTACCTTTCTTGAACTCAACATCGATGGATATTGCGATATCGAAATCATGATCATCTTCTTGGTCGGACTCTAATAAACGTTTGACGAATGAGATGTAATTCTCATTATCTTCCGTGACAACAGAATCAACAGTGATCTTTTCATCAATGTAGGCAAGCGGCATTAGATATAGGTTATACCGGGAGATATCAATGCTAAGTTTCCAAAGCTTTATGGCAGATATGTAGTTCTTTACACATGCAAACCCCAACTCCTGTATTTGCTTTGATAGGGGAGTTAAGCTAACGAAATGAACAGCGTTGTCTCTTAATTCAATGATAGATTCAATATTGTTCTTCAGGTTTGTCGGCAATACTCTTTTCTCGTCCAGGATTTTGATGCATTCAAAGATGGAGATAGACATAGGATTGCCACAGCGATTCAGTTTGGGCTTCTTTTTCTTTTGTGAAGCGGAGCCATCTTTCTTTGTTACGGGCTCAAGAATATAGAGAGCTCGCATGTTATACCGGTTCTCCCTAAGAATGTATGCCTTAAAGAGCAACTCCCATGCATTAACAGCAAGTACTGCAAATGTTTCTTCTCTGTAATTGAAATTCGGCTTATTGTAGATTTCAATCGCAGAAAGCATGCTGTCTATGGACTTGTCCAAGAGAGCGCGGTATGTCTTATTAACTTTCATCGGCTATACCATAGCCCGGGCCCGTTGGAAGACGCGGGAGTTGACGAAGTTGCGGAAGGTCTCGTTGTCGAGGTAGTTGCGGGCGAATTCAGTGTGTTCGGCCATCATGTTGATGACGATCTTGAAGAGGTCTTCATTGCACTGGATCTGGGCGGTGTCGCTGTCGGAGTTGTGGACGGCGTTGACGAAGGCTTCGCTCTGGGCAAGGAGGTCAGGGAGTTGCTGAATCTGGGCACGGACTGTGTCGGCGTGTTCCCACTCGATGCCACCGTAGAGGGTGTTGAAGTCCTCGACAATATTGGAGAGGACATCCAGTTCGGGTTCTTTCTTGCCGCCCTTCGTGCCAACGGGGATTGGAGCAATCTCGGAGTCTTTGTCGGTGAGCGAGATGCTGACCTCTTCCTGCTCGACGATGCGGTATTTGTCGAAGTCGATGGCTTCGATGAGGCCTTCGGTCCAATCATCGATGGCCAGCTTGGGCAGCTTGGCGCCCAGGTAGTAGTAGAAGTGGTAGAGTTTCTCCCATTCTACGCTGCTGAAGGGCATCACTGCCGCCAGGAAGGGATAGGTGCGGATATAGCTCTTGATGGCGCTCTTGCACTTGATCTGCTTGTCTTCCGTGAGTTCTGCCTTGAAGCGCTCAACGCAGCGGTTGATGATAGGGTCAAGTTCTTCACGGGAAGCAGAACTCCAGTAGAGCTTATTGAACTCGTGGACATCTTCTTCCGTGTAAATGTTGGCGCTTTCTATCTCTTCGATGAGGTCGTTGAGTTTGTTGGGGTCGGTCTCGTGTGTGAGAATGGTGCCCTTGTAGTATGTCTGGAAGGCTTTCTGGACGTCTTCCGGCTCGTTGGCGAAGTCAAGGATGAATGTGTCACGCTTCTTGGGATGGCAGCGGTTGAGGCGGGAAAGGGTCTGTACGGCCTTCACGTCAGAGAGCTGCTTGTCCACGTACATCGTGTGGAGAAGAGGCTGGTCGTATCCTGTCTGGTATTTGTTGGCCACAACGAGGATGCGGTAAGGATCTGCAGCGATTCTCTTCTCAATTTCTGATGAAGGGAAGCCGTTGATGGCTGATTCGTTAACCATCTTGCCCTGCCATTCTTTCTCTCCGGAGAATGCCACGACGGCCTTGTATGGACTGTGACGCTCTTCGAGTTGCTTGGTAATGGCGTAATAGAATTCGATGGCGCGGATGATGCTGGAGGTCACAACCATTGCGCGGGCCTGGCCGCCAATCTTATGAGCCGCAATTACCTTGTCCAGGAAGTGGTTGACGATGATGAGAGATTTCTCGTTGATGGTCTGGGGCTGGCGCTCTACGAAGGCACGAATCTTTTTGGGGGCCTCCAGTTTGTCAAACTCCGGATCATCCTGGGTAGCCTTGAGAATCTTGTAGTAGCTGCGGTAGGGCGTGTAGTTCTTGAGCACGTCCATGATGAAGCCTTCCTCAATGGCCTGCTTCATAGTGTATTCGTGGCAGGGAACGTGTCCTACAGTGCCATCAGGGTTCTGCACCGGCTTGCCAAACATCTGTAGCGTCTTGTTCTTAGGCGTTGCGGTGAAGGCGTAGTAGTTCACGTTGGGAGCCATCTTGCGGCCCTTGATAATCTTCAGAATGCGGTCTTCGATGTCCTCTTCGTCGTCCTCTGCATTTCCGGAGACCACGATGTTCATGTCGGCGGACATGGAGCCGTTCTGTGAGCTGTGGGCCTCATCAATGATGATGGCGAAGTTGAGGTCGCCGAGGGAGCCACCGATGGCGTCCAGGATGAACTGGAACTTGTGGATGGTGGTGATGATAATCTTCTTGCCGCCCTGCAGTGCTTCCCTCAATGTGGCAGAGTCTTCTGCCCAGGCGACGATGTTGGAGAGGCGTTTGAAGGCTTTGATGTTGTCGCGGATCTGTTTGTCCAGGTTGACGCGGTCGGTGACCACAATCACGGAGTCCACGATATTCTCGTCATCTTCTACCAAGGTGACCAGCTGGTATGCCAGCCAGGTGATGGTGTTACTCTTTCCGGAGCCGGCGCTGTGCTGGATGAGGAACCTCTGGCCAATCGGATTTGCCCGGGTGTCAAGGAGCAGCTGGCGCACACAATCCAGCTGGTGATAACGGGGCCAAATGACACGCTTGACGGGTTTGTCGGAGCCTTCAACGTCTTTCTCGATTACCTGCGCGTAATTCTCCATGATGTCGGAGAGAGACTCCTTCTTAAGGATTTCCTGCCACAGGTATTCCGTCCTGATTTTGGAATCTACCCAAGGGTTGCCGGCACCGCCATTCACGCCTTTGTTGAACGGTAGGAACCAGCTGTCCTTGCCCTTGAGTTCCGTACACATCATGATTTCATCGTCATCCACGGCAAAGTGGACAGCGCAGCGCCTGGGGGCGAAGAGCGGGTCAGAAGCCGGGCGGTCGTTCTGGTATTGCTTGATGGCGTTCTGAACGTTCTGGCCGGTGTATTTGTTCTTCAACTCGCAGGTGATGATGGGGAAACCGTTGAGGAAGATACAGACATCCAGGGCATCCAGCGTCTGCTCAGCCGAGTGGTGGAGCTGGCGAGTGACACTGAAGATATTCTTCTGGTAAAACTCATAGGCGGAAGGATTGAGTTCTGACGGGATGGGATAGTAAAGGTCAAAGATCTGCCCGTTGAAGCGGAAGCCCTTGCGAAGTACATTGGTGATGCCTTCCTTGATGATATGTTCCGACAGGCGGCTGAAGAAGAGCCGCTTCTGGCTCTCCGTGGCAAAGCACATCGTAGTTTCCACCTTCATAGGCTGGGTAGCCCGAAGGAAGCGCTCCACGCGTCCCTTATCCAGGGTGAACTCTTTGTCAAAGTCTGAAGACTGTCCCTGCTCGTAACCCTGATGGTCACGGAGGTACTCCACCATAATGGTCTCAAGACCTTTCTCTGTCATGTCTGTGTGCGGCATAGGCTAAATACTATCTTGAACGTTAATCTGGCCTGTAACAACATCCGATATAAGACGCTGCTTGTATTCTGACAATCGCTCTATCTCAGCGGTAAGCGATTCAATCATCTTGTCAATTTTGCAGGTTTTTGATTCTATGTAGCTAACGATTTCCTGCTGCTCTTCTATTGGAGGAATGGGAATGAAATTATTCCCAAGCATCCCATAGTTGATATTCTGCCCCTCACGAATACCCGTAACGCAAGTTTGAAGCAGTTGAATGAATGGGTGAGATTTAAAGAGGTATTTGAAGTATGATGAGCAGCGTTCGTCCTTGGGCGTTAGGATAGTATATGCGGCGCTTATTATGCCTTGATAATAAGCATACTCAATGCCACCTTGAAATGAACGTAAACTTATGACGAAATCACCGACTTTGACCAATTTCAATCCTTCAAACCCTTTATTTACTACCACGACACGATTCTCGTACAGTGACTGAGGAATTACGCCTCGGGATTGCGTAGCACAGAGAACCGGTTCATCCGGGAAACCTTTTTCGGATCTCTGAATGAAACAATACTTCATTTTGACAGAATCCCAGTGAGCAGGGATTTCTCCAAATTGAACTTGCCCGCTATCCTTCATGGGGACATTTGGGTTGAGGCCACGGGTGACCACGGAGGCGATTTGCGCCTGTTTTAATTCGTTAAGAGTTTGTAACTCTCTCTCTCTCTGGCATTTACAAGAATCAATTAAAGCTATTTCTTTATCTAGGTATGAAGCAATCTTTTTTTGTTCCTCAAATGGGGGAAGAGGAATCATGATGGAACTCATTTCATTCCAGCGTGTAGTCCAAAGATCAGCAACAATGCCTCTTCCATTGCGATAAAACTCTTCAACATAATCATTACTTCTAAAAAGGTAATGATAGTAGGGGGCATACACACCCTGGGGCTCTAAAACAATGTTAATTAAGGATACGGAGCCATCGTAAGGAGATACACCACATGAGCCTTTTCGGTCGGACCGAGAATTTACCACAAAGTCGCCCTTCAAAACGAGTTTACGATTGTCGCCATTATCAGTTTTGACAGCTGTGTCAAGCTGAGGGGTTATTCCCTGTTTTGAAACGGATAAGGCGGGGTAATCTTGGTCGGAAACCTTTGTGGAACGCAGACGAAAATGGCTCTTGATCTTACAACTATCCCAATTAGACGGAATGGTTGGTAACCATGAAATACCGCTATTTTTATACTCGCTATACTTCATAATTATCTTCCCAGGATTTCGTTCAACAGTCCTTCCGTGCTGGCCTCAATATCGCGAATGTCAGCCGTTATGTCCTCGATGGAGCGCAGCTTGACAGGCTTGTAGAAGTACTTTGTGAAGCTCAGTTCGTACCCAATGGTGGGTTCGCCAAAAACAATCTCCGGCTCATAGGGTTTGACTTCATTCTCGTAGAAGCCTTCGATTCCTCCAGGATAGAGGAAGGGAATCTGCTCGACTTCGCCCTTGACCTTTGCAAGTTTTACCTTGCCTTTCCGGTCTATAATGACGTTTCCGTTCTCATCCTTTGCCGGCTTGAACAACTCAACCTCCCAGTAACCGAATTCATCATTCGGGAAAATCTTACTGTATTCGTTTGGCTCGAAGTTCATCAGGAGATCCAGGATCATCTTGCGGTCATCGGCATTGGTCTCGCAGTTCTTCTCGCCCAGGTTCTTGCGAAGAGGTGACTTGATGGAAGTTGCGTCAATTAGCTGAACCTTACCGCGGCGACGGGCCTCTTTCCGGTTGGTAACAATCCAGATAAAGGTGCCGATGCCGGTATTGTAAAAGTCCTTCTCCGGCATGGCCACGATAGCCTCCAGCATATCATTCTCAATGATGTACCGCCGCAGGTTGCTCTCGCCACCATCCGCATCTCCGGTGAAGAGAGAAGAACCATTGTGCACCTCGACGATTCGCGTGCCCAGCTTGGTCTTATCTTTCATTCTGCTGACATTGTTGGCAAGAAAGAGCATCTGGGGATCGCCAATGCCAGGGATTACGTTAAACTCCGGATTATCGTCATAGACAAACTTGAAGCGGGGGTCGGAGATTTTCTTCTTCTCACTCTCGGCCAGACCCCATTTCTTAAGGTCTTCCTTCCAGGGTGTGCCGAATGGCGGATTTGAAATGCAGAAGTCGTAGGTCTCGCCTTTATGGCCATCCTCCGAAATGGTGGAACCGAAGGCGATGTACTGACGAGAGGTTCCGTTTAGGATGTAGTCGAAAGACTTGCGCTCTCCAGAGATCATCAGGTCGGCCTTGCAGGTGGCGTATGTTTCCGGCTGGAGTTCCTGACCGAAGATGTTGATATTGATCTTGCGGCCGCGTTCTTTGGCCAGGCGCTTGATTTCGGCTTCACTGATGGTAAGGATACCGCCGGTACCGCAGGCGCCGTCGTAGATGCTGTAGGTGCTGTCTTCAAGCTGGTCGGCAACGGGGATGACGGCCAGGTCGGCCAGCAGCTGGACATAGTCACGCGGGGTGAAATGCTCACCAGCTTCGGTGACGTTGTTCTCTTCATTGAATTTCCGGAGAAGCTCCTCGAAGAGGGTACCCATCATGTGGTTATCGAGGGCCGGGAGGATTTCTTTGCCCTTATCGTCCAGGACCGGCTTGATGCTCAGGTTGATGGAGCTGTCGGTGAACTTGTCGATGATTGAGCCTAGGCGTTCTGCTTCGGTGAGGTTGTCAACCTGCTGGCGGAGGCGGAACTTGTCGATGATGTCCTGAACGTCCTTGCTGTAGCCGTTGAGGTAGTCGATGAAGTTCATCTTGAGGCGGACCGGATCGACCTCTGCCTTGAGCTTCCGCATTGTGAAGCGGGAGGTGTTGCAGAAGGGATAGCCGGTGGTCTGAAACAGGATAGGCTCCTGATTGACAATGTGGGCGGCATCCAGCTGCTTCTTGCGCTCGAGAACGGCGTCCTTCGTGGGCTCCAGGAGGATGTCCAGACGGCGGAGGACCATCATCGGCATGATGATTTTTTTGTATTCACCCTTCTCAAAGGCGTGGACGAGGACATCGTTGGCGATGTTCCAGATGAAGGAGAACAGGTGGTTGTATTGGGCTGTGTTCATGGGCATTACTTGATAGATTACATGGTTGAACGTAGGAGGTCTTTGACATCGACTTCCAGGCAGGAGGCAATCTGGATGAGGGTTTCCAAATTTGGCTGGGCCTTGTTAGTACACCATTTTGAGACCGTAGCAGGGTCTTTACCAAGTTGCTCAGCGAGCCACTTATTGGTACGCTTCTTATCGGCAAGGACGACCTTAAGCCGATTAATGTCTTGATTCATTAGGAATAATTATTTGCTATAAACGCAAATTTAATGAATTATATCGAAATTTGGAAAGGACTAATAATCTTTGTATTGCGACCTTGCTTATTATCAAAAAGAAAAAGTCGTGGGCATTTCCGTTTTGGAAACACCCACGATCAACAAATAATGACGCCCCCAAAGCCCTCAATTCTTGAAGCTATCTCCTCATTCCTCGCCTTATCACCGGCGTAGTAACCATTTCCCGGGCCTTGCGGAAGCAGCGACGGGCCCAGAGGATGTCGTCTTCGTTCTTGTCGCGACCCCAGTTCTGGTCGGGAGCGGATCCTCCGCCTCCGCAATTTTGCGCGAAGCTGGTGGCGGCATCGACGTAACCGGCGAAGAGAAGAAAAGCGGTCCGAAAGATGCTGCTGGTCTCCTCCCGCGAATAAGACTGCTCCGTCACCCTGCTCTCTTCAGCGAAGACCCGTGCAACCCTTCCGGGAACCATCTTTTCATAGCGTTTCCCATCCACAGTGAAACCCCAGGGGAAAAGGTA
>JAEEGL012717317.1_pt1 | contig 11177 bp, 10 predicted proteins | sample 9134231 | NCBI WGS metagenome assembly JAEEGL01 (sample SAMN16246548, study PRJNA631951) | gut metagenome | biome: gut microbiome; feature: rumen; material: fiber-attached | host: Bos | place: Iran: Karaj | collected 2018-10
ATGTAATAATTTTTCTTCAGAAGTTAATTCTTGAACACCTTTTGGTGTAACCTTTCCAACTAAGATATCCCCTTCTTTAACTTCAGTACCAATTCTTACAATACCATCTGCATCTAAGTTCTTACGTGCATCTTCACCAACGTTAGGTATATCTCTTGTTATTTCTTCAGGTCCCAACTTAGTATCACGGCACTCAATATCATAGTGATCTAAGTGAAGTGATGTATAAACATCATCTTTTACTAATCTTTCATTTAAGATAACAGCATCTTCATAGTTATAACCTTCAAAGGTCATGAACGCAACAGTCATGTTCTTACCTAGAGCAAGTTCACCGTTATCAGTTGAAGGGCCATCAGCAATAACTTGACCAGCCTTAATCTTGTCTCCTTCTTTAACTAGAGGATGATGATTTATACAACTTGCTGCATTACTTCGTTCAAAGTTAGCAAGGTAATAAGTATCTTGACCATTCTTGGTTTTAACTTTAATAGTTAAGCCATCGGCATATTCTACTACACCATCGGCTTTTGCAACAATTGTAGAACCTGAATACTTAGCTGCTACACATTCAACACCAGTTCCAACAATTGGAGCTTCCGTTGTTAAAAGTGGCACTGCTTGACGTTGCATGTTTGCACCCATCAAGGTACGGTTAGCATCGTTAAATTCCAAGAAAGGAATACAACTTGTTGTAATAGCTACAACTTGACTTGGAGCAACATCAACATAATTAACTTTATCTTTAGGAATCATAACAGTATCGCCATTTAAACGACCCATTACTTCATCATCAACTATATTATTATCTTTATCCATATCAATAGTTGCTTGAGAAATATAGTAGTCTGCTTCTTCATCAGCAGTTAAATAACAAATCTCATCCGTAACTTTACCTTTAACAACTTTACGATATGGAGTCATTATAAATCCATATTCATTTATCTTAGCATATCCGGCAATAGAAGTAATCAAACCAATGTTTTGGCCTTCTGGAGACTCAATCGGACAGATTCTTCCATAGTGAGATGGATTAACGTCACGAACATCCATTCCAGCACGTTCACGAGATAAACCACCAGGTCCTAAACTAGATAAACGTCTTTTATCAGTTAACTCAGCAATTGGATTGATTTGATCCATGAATTTTGACAATTGACTTGAACCAAAGAATTCTTTTAGGGCTGCAGTTACTGGTCTTATATTAATTAAAGTTTTAGGGGTAACTGTCTCAATTTCCTGAGTAGTCATTCTTTCACGAATAACTCTTTCCATTCTTGACATACCAACTCTAAATTGTTGACCGATTAACTCACCAACTTGTCTTACACGACGATTTGCTAAGTTATCAATCTCATCATCAGTACCAATTCCAAAGTGTAAATCTAAATAATATGATAATGATGCATAAACATCAGGAATAGTTAAACGTCTAACATCTACAGATGTATCAACACCAACTAATTCAATTATCTTTTTATTATCATCTTTATCATATACTTTAACTGTTTGAATCTTTTTATAATCATCTAACTCTTCATTGATTAAAGCATCTTTTAAATTAAATCCAGCTTCAAATGCAGGTTTAATAGAGTCTAATAAGGTTTTATCGACAAAATCACCTTTTTTAGCATATACTTTTTTACCAACTTTGATATCTTCTGCTAAAGTACAACCAATTATACGGTTAGCAACGTTTAATTTTTTATTAAATTTATAACGTCCAACTTTAGCCAAATCATATCTAAAGCGATCAAAGAAACGAGTAATCAATTGGTTCTTTGCAGAATCAAGAGTTGCAGGTTCACCTGGTCTTAATTTTTCATAGATTTCAATTAATGCTTCATCGGTGTTCTTAGTAGAATCTTTTTCGATAGTAGCGTTAATATATTCATTATCACCAAATACTTTGATAATATCTTCATCGCTTGATAGACCTAAAGCTCTTAAGAAAGTAGTTACTGTAACTTTTCTTGTACGATCTATACGAACATATACTACTCCTCTAGCATCAGTTCCATATTCAAGCCATGTACCACGATTTGGGATTATTTCGGAAGTAATTATTCTTCTTCCATTTTTATCAATTTCACGTTTAAAATAGCAAGATGGGCTTCTTACTAATTGTGAAACAATAACACGCTCAGCACCATTAATAATAAACGTGCCGGCATCAGTCATCATTGGCATATCACCAAGGAAGATAGTTTGTTCTTTTACTTCACCAGTTTCATGCACAAAAAGACGTGCCTCAACCTTTAATGGTGCAGCATAGTTAACCATTCTTTCTTTGGCTTCTTTAATTGAGTATCTAGGTTCATCAAAATAGTAATCCCCAAACTCAAGTGATATATTTCCAGTAAAGCTTTCAACTGGAAATAAGTCTTCAAACACTTCCTTTATCCCAACTTCAAGGAAGTCTTGATAGCTTTTATTTTGGATTTCCAAAAGATCTTGCAACTCTAAGGTGTTCTTTGATTTTGCGAAACTTCTTCTTTCGCGATAGTCTCCAAATTTTCTTAACTTATAAGCCACGATATCACCCCATACAATATAATTATTTAGACTATTAAACCCACTAAAAGCAATGAGTTACCAATTTATAATTTTATCCTAGATATTTCCAAAAGTCAACGAATTTTAGCTTTAAATATATAAAAACCTTTACTTTTTTCCATTATAGACGTTTCATAGACACTATTTAACACTTTTTCTATAGATTTTGCTCCTTGATCTTTACGAATTACAAACCACAGCTCTCCATTTTCATTTAAAAACTCTTTAGCGCCTTCTAGTATACCTAATACTACTTGCTTGCCCGCTCGAATCGGGGGGTTAGTAATTATTAAATCATATTTATTATTAACATTTTCGTATATATTGCTTTCAAATCCCTTGCCCGACACTTTATTTGTTTTAATATTCATGTTACATAAATGAATAGCTCTTTTGTTGATATCAATCATGTCTACTTCTTTATTTAATACTTTAGCAAGAACAATTCCAATAAAACCATAGCCACAACCAACATCTAAAATAGAAGAATATTCATTTCTGTTTTTTAATAAGGTTTCCACTAAACATATTGAGCCATAATCTATTTTAGATTTTGCAAATACTCCATTGTCACTTGCAAACGAAAAATCATATAAATCATATTTATATGTTAAAGTTTTAATCTCACTTTTTAAGTTTTCATTATTGGTAAAGTAATGTTCCAATTGACTTTCCCCTTCTGTACACGTATGAACTAATTTTACCACATATATTAATGAAAAAAAAGTAGAATTATTAATTCTACTTCATTTTTGACAATTATTTATCATTTACGATATTTATCTAAGACTCTTTCAAGTTCATTCATCATTATTGGCTTCGATATATAATCATCAAATCCAACATCTAAGTACTTTTCTTTAGCTCCTGCCTCTGCATCAGCGGTCAAAGCTATTATTGGAATATTAACGCCGCTTTCTCTAAGCTTCTTAAATGTTTCAACCCCATCCATTTCTGGCATCATTATGTCCATAAAAATAACATCATATATTATATCTTTTACTCTAGCTATACATTCGTAGCCACTCATAACAGTCTCCACTTCCAATCCTGCTTGTTCAATTAAACGAGCCGCCACTTTTAAATTCAATAAATTATCATCAACTATTAATGCTTTCATTTAACTATCTCCTGTTCTAATGAAACAATAAACCTAGTCCCTTCATTCTCTTTTGAAATACATTTTATTTTGCCGCCCATTAAGTCAAGCAGTCGTTTAGTTATTGATAAACCAAGCCCCATACCAGATATGTTACTATCTTTATATTCAGCTTGTCTAATAAAGTTTTCAAATAGATGATCTTGTATATCCTTTGGAATACCACATCCGGTGTCGACGATAGTAAACTTAATTGCACACTTATTTCTATTAATCTTTTGCGCAACATCAATTGTGATTTTACCATTCTTGGTATACTTAACAGCATTATCTATTAGATTTGCTAATATTCTTTTTATTTTGTTGATATCACCTTTGATAACAGGACCGGATTCAATCTTGGTTTTAAGTTTTATTCTATTTTCTTCAATCTTATACTCAAATAAGTCTAACACATCATTAACTGCATTCTTAAACTCATATTCAGAATTATTTAATTCAACAGAGTTAGATTCAATATTAGATATATCTAAAACATTACTAATCATGTTTAATAACGTATTAGACGAAGAGACAATTTCTCTTGCGTTTTCTTTAGCCTCTTTTAAGGACTTAGAATACTCGATCATTTGACTATACCCCACGATAGCATTAAGTGGTGTTCTTATTTCATGCGACATACTAGATATGAAATCAGACTTAATTTGCTCGGATTTTTCTAACTGAGTTTTAGCTAACTTTACTTTATTAAGCATTTTTACATCAGGATTCTCAATGGTATGGTACATTATTAAACATAGCATGCAAAGTCCAAAGTCATATAGTATAATACCTGGAAATACAACTGTGGCAATATAGAGTCCAATCAGTACTGGAAACATAACAAATACTGGTAAATATCTTTTATCGTATTTTCTTATTCTAAGCAAGGTATAAGCAACTGACAACAACATAAATAACAATACCATTACATAGCCAAAAGTTATAATTCCCCCACCAACATTTGTTACACTGCCAACTTTTTTTATATTGAGATTTAGAAAATGTGTTATAAATAGCGAGGAAAAACCCATTATAGCAACAATAATATTACCAGTATGCTTTTTTAGTAGTTTATCTTTATTAATAGAAAGAACATACAAAAATAAACAGAAAAAAATAATTACAAATAAACTAGATACTAATCGATTTATAATAACAAAAAGAGTGAAATATTTTTCCATTAATATCTCGTAACTGCAAAAAGCAGAAATTGTGTGGGCAATGGAACTCAATCCACACTCAATCAAGACTGAAACTAGAATAATCTCAAAATAATTATTCTCCGAAATATAAACACGTTGTTTAAAAAAATAAACAATGTTTAGAAATATCGTTATAATAAAACATATTATTGGAATCTCAAATTCTAGTGTCATATAATCAACTTCCCGATTATAATTATAAAATCTATTATCAATAAAATCAATTATTTATGCCAATTATCTTTCATATATTGTTTAAAATCATATTTTTTGATTTCTTTCCTTCGCGCTAATATTGGTGATATGATAGAAGATACTGCAACATTCTTATCTGCCAATACAATATCATCAACAAATGAAAAGACCTCTTCGAACGATGTATATCGCTTATCGTTGTAAGACATAATTTCTTCATCAAAACAATTCGGATTTGTCCAATGAACCTCATCATAAATTTTTTTTCTTTGCTCCATATATTGAAGATGAATGTCACCTTGAAGTTCTTCACGATACAATTCCACGCTAATGTTCGAATTTAAATGATAGAATTCATCAGGAGTTAAAACTCTATTTATATTTCTAGCTTCCGATAGAGTCATTCTTGACAAATCAAATCGCAGCGTTGAAATAACATCACGTAAAAGATCCATTGCCTCATACTTTGAATAGACGGTTAAATCAATTGGTTCAGCAGCGGCTACTAATATATATTTTTCATCGTAATTATAGTTTGATACAATTGGCACTATCTTTTTATTTGATTCACAGGCTAAATGATAGAATCCGGGGTACACAGTCACACAATTTAAATTTTCGGAGTTGTTAAGCACTCCTTCTGGAAACATCAAAACGCTTGAACCATGATTAAGAATCCTTTTCATTTTCTTGTAAGCCTCTTGCCTACTGGCATTATCAAGTTTATTGACATATATTAAACCATTTAACCACAAGAAATACATTTGTGGATTGTGATCAACTTGGTCAGTGGTTCCAACTAGCGTATACACGTTTCTATCAATTGCGAATAAGTTAGTAACAATTTCTCCAGGAAAAGAGTGCCCAGCCGTAAAAATATATGATTCATTTTTGTTTAATTTCGGATATGACACAATAATTGTTTCTAGCCCTAAATTGCTCCTTATAATTAGTTTCATAACCCCAAACATCTTTTTCCTAAGTGTTATTCCAAAATCAGATGTAAAATGTTGGGCATCTTTGTTTTTACTACTAATTAATCCATAATTGTTCCAAATCATGTGAACCTCTTCTAAAAAATATCATACAACAGGCAAATTAACTCGGTCAATAAAAAAAAGCAGAAATTTCTGCTTATTTTATTTGGTTCATTACTTCTTCAGCAAAGTTATCAGAACGATGTTCCATTCCTTCACCAACTTCATAACGAATCATTGATACTAATTTTGCATTATTTTTATTTAAATAATCTTTAATAGTCATATTGCTATCTTTAACAAATTCTTGTTCATTTAAGCAATTTTCTTTATAGTATTTCTTTACTCTACCCTCAACCATTTTTTCGGCAATTTCTTCAGGTTTTCCTTCATTAATTGCTTGTTCTTTTAAAATTGATCTTTCATTATCTAATACATCAGCAGGAACATCTTCAGGGAAAACATATAATGGTTTCATAGCAGCAGCTTGCATAGCTACATCTTTAGCAACCTCTTCAGAGCCACCATCGATTTTAACTAATACAGCAATTTTACCACCCATATGAATATAAGCACCAAAATTTTCACTGTCAGCTTTTTCTACTACTTCAAATCTTCTTAATGATAGTTTTTCGCCAATTTTAGCAACCTTTGCTACGATTAACTCGCCAATAGTACCTTCAGAAGTCTTAACCTCTTTAGCACTTTCAACATCAGCAGGTTTTTCTTTTAAGATAGCCTTACCAATTTCATCAATCATTCCGCGGAATTCTTCATTCTTGCTAACAAAATCAGTTTCACTATTTACTTCAATGATTACTGCAGAATTACCATCTACATAAATATTAGCCAATCCTTCAGCAGCAATTCTTGATTCTTTTTTAATTGATTTAGCAATTCCCTTTTCTCTTAGATAGTTAATTGCTTCTTCCATATTTCCATTTGTTTCAGCTAAAGCCTTTTTACAATCCATCATGCCTGCGCCTGATGTTTCTCTAAGTTCTTTAACCATTTGTGCAGTAACTTCCATATTCATCCTCCTATTTATTCAATAATGCGATTAACTCGTCTTTTTTTAATGTAGAATAACCTTTAAGCTCTTTGGCTTTAGCCATTTCTTTTAATTCTGCTAAAGTTTTCTTAGTTAAATCTTCTTTAACTTCTTTCTTTTCTACTTTTTCTTTTTTAGCTGGTTTTTCTTCTTTTACTTCAGCAGTTTTCTCTTCAGCTACTTCTTCAGTTTTTTCTTCTTTTTTTACCTCTTTATGTTCTGGCTTAGATTCTTTTTTCTTGCCATACTTTTTACCATGTTCTTTTCTGTCAGCTTCAATATCTGCTTCTTTTTCAGTTACAGTTTCATTCTTAATTAATTCTTCCATTGATTTAGAATCTGCTTTAGCAGTCTTTTCATCTTCAGTAACGTAATCCACAACCTCTAAATTAGTTGCTTCACATACAGCGTTATTTAAAACACCTAACATAACCTTAATTGAACGAACTGCATCATCGTTACCAGGAATTACAAAGTCTACATCATCTGGGTCACAGTTAGTATCTACGACACCAAATACTGGAATATGAAGTTTTCTAGCTTCCTTAATTGCATTGTATTCCTTTTTTGGATCAACAATAATTAAAGCTTGTGGTAATTTATCCATTGCTCTAATACCGCATAGAACACGATTTAATTTTTCATATTCTTTCTTAATTTGAATAACTTCTTTCTTTGGAAGTGCTTCAAATGTTCCATCAGTTTCCATCTTTTCGATGTCTTCTAATCTTTTAACTCTTCTTCTAATTGTTCTGAAGTTAGTTAATGTTCCACCTAACCATCTTTCAGTAACATAGAATGAATTACTTCTAAGTGCTTCTTCAACACATACTTCTTGAGCTTGTTTCTTTGTTCCAACAAACAAAATCTTTCCACCATTTTCTGCAATAGTTTTTAACTCTGCATAAGCTTCCTCAAGTAAAGCTCTAGTCTTTTCTAGATCGATAATATAAATATCATCCCTAGAAGTAAAAATGTACTCTTTCATTTTAGGGTTCCATCTTTTCATTTGATGCCCAAAATGAACTCCAGCTTCTAATAAATAACTCATAGAAACTACGGCCATAAATTAATCCCTCCTTCGTTTTTTCTTCTTTTTGGTTCTAAATTATTTCATCCATAGGACACTCGAAATAAAAATTCCCAAAAATGTTTATTTGCAAATTTATTGCCAAGCAATATTTTAGCAAAGAACTAAACTAATAGCAAGTATTTTCCTATATAAAAACTGGAATTAATTATATTCCAGTTAATAATTTACACTTTTTATTTTCCTAAGTGTTTTTCAATAGTTTTGGTAATCTTTTTGTCAAGATTCTTTTCCAATGTTTTCTTTGTCTTATTGCGCCATTTAGCGTTAGTAAGTAATATAATGAGCAGGATTATTATAATAGGATAATAATACCAAGATGTGGCTTGATTATTATTTTCAACTGGAGCTTGATTTGATGGTAGTGCAATTTCTTTTGACACTCCCGTTATATCCACAGTACTGCAGTAACCTTCCTCATATTTTTTATTACTCCAAATATTAATTTTTTCTTTTTTAGCATCTGCCTGAATAGCGCACAAGTTTAAAGTATACTTATAATTTCCGTAAACATAAGCAACTTGGGCATATCCATTTTCGATTAGTTTTTTTTGTAAAAGTTCATTATCAACCCAAATCCACGCTAAGTTTCGTCCATATTTATCGGTTTTATTTTTAGTTTCTGTTTCAACAAAGATCTCTCTAGCATTAGTTAAAACTTCACAAGTATATTCACTTGCAGTTTTACCATATTCCTGTTCTTTTTTTGTTGGATGTACACTTTCTGGTGTGTCAATAGCCAAGAAGCGATATTTTTGAACTTCCCCATCCACTTTAAAACTTGCTGTATCACCATCAACGCACTTTTCTAATGTAACACTTTTTAATTCCGTTTCCATCATACCACCCTATAAATATATTTTATCATTTAAATAAAAAATAGCCAACATATTTGACTATTTCTTTTTCTTATTTTTTTTATCTTTTTTATCGTCTTTTACTTCCTCAACCTCGGCTTCTATCACTTTTATTTCGTGTTTTGAGTCAGTTACCTCAACGTTTACAGCATCAACAACGTTTTTTACTGTCTTAAAGATAATACCAGTATAAACTAAACTTGCAATTTCACTTATTAGAATAATTATACCAGCTATTCTTATAACTAATTCTAATGTCTCAAATGGATTTAAGATAATTACTACACCAACCAAGATACCTATCAAACCTGATACAAATCCATAGGTCCATTTATGCGCATCTATTTTCTTAATATTTAGTGATAATTGTAATTTAAATATGTTATTAAATATTAATACTACCCCTATAATAATTGGAAATAAATCAATAAGTACATCATTTCTAAAAATTAATAAAACAGCCGCGATAAGCTCAATAATTCCTTTAAATAAACTTGTGTTATTAATGCTCTGATCAGAATTAAAATACGATATGAAATCCACTATAGCCATAACAAACAAAATGGCTCCAATGACGATTACTATTGTTTTAATAAAACCTATTGGTTTCCATACTAACAATGCACCTAAAATAATAAGCAATATGGAAAGCATAATATTTTTCTTTTCTAGATTTTTAATTGTTTCTTGCATAATTACCACTCTTTCTATTAAAATTATATCTTCTTTTTACTAAATTTGCAACCACAGTAATCTTGTCTATATAAATTATACTCTTTTGAATATTCAATACTTTTCTTATACCCCTCTTTTTTCTTAAAGTCACTTACTAAAAACTTTATATCGTATTCCTTTTCTAATTCTAAACCTATCTTATTAAGTTGTTCACTGTTTTTATAAGGACTAACAGTTAATGTGGTACCAAAATAATCAAAACCCAGTTCTTTTGCTTTTTGAGCTGTTTTTTCTAACCGCAATCTAAAACAGATTGGGCATCTTGCACCACGTTCTGGCTCATTTTCAAAACCCTTTATTCTCTCTAAATAAGTGTCACTATCATAATCGCAATCTAAGAATTCAACCTTGTTTTTAGTAGAAAATTCATTAATAAAACGAATTTGCTCTTTTTTTCGTTTTTCATATTCCTCATTAGTATCTATATTGGGATTATAATAATATACGGTAACAAAGAAAAAGTCGCTTAAACGAGATATAACCGCACTAGAACAAGGTGCACAGCAACTATGTAGTAATAGTTTTGGTCTACCTACCAGTGAATTAATAATTTTATCCATTTCACTATCGTAATTCATAAACTCCCCCTATTTGGCGTTAAAAATATAATTAGAACTATTACTGTCTAAAAGTAAGGTTCCGCCACCACCTACTTCAGAATAGATTCTATTGTAATTATTTAGTTTTATAATATTTGGTGTGTTTATATATACCCTATTTTTATCATTCATTCTTAGTAAGAAACGATCTTCATCAAATACCACTTCTTCACTCTTGTCAGGAGAATACTCAATTTCGCTTATTTTTTCTACTATATCAACATCTATTTTACTAAGTCCCTTTATAAAATCTTCATATATATCTTGTGGAACATAGTTAACTAAAATAGGAAGCCCTAAAAAAGCAGTAGTATCATCTATTGTATCACCACTAGATAGAACTACATTATTATTCAATTTATTAATGAATAATGGTCTATTTTCCTCGATAACAAGTTTTACTTTTCCTAAATAATTTTTATAAACTGATACAGATTTTATTAAAGGATTAGTCTTTAATTCCTTACTTATTTTTAATCGTGAAACTTGAAGTATAGTGGGATTTTTATCAAGGCCAGATAATGAAAGTATTTCTGCAGTAGAAACATATTTATTTCCTTCTACTTCAATATTCTTAATTGGCTTTGTTAATAAATAATAAACTGTACTTCCAAGCAAATAAAGAATTAATATTAAGAATATTAATCCTTTAAAACTAATTCTTCTTTTTACTCTTTTGCTTTGTTTCATATTAATCCCATTTTACTATTTTTTGTTCTAAAATTAAATCTATATTATAATTATCCTTTACTTTTTGTTTTATTTCTTTTATTA
>JAEEGL013002688.1_pt1 | contig 11177 bp, 13 predicted proteins | sample 9134231 | NCBI WGS metagenome assembly JAEEGL01 (sample SAMN16246548, study PRJNA631951) | gut metagenome | biome: gut microbiome; feature: rumen; material: fiber-attached | host: Bos | place: Iran: Karaj | collected 2018-10
ATTTGCACATACCAGCAAGGCAATCAAGGACTTATTTGATGATACTTATGATCTGGATTTCTTCTTTTTATAGTTGCAGCAATTGACCGGAACAAGATTATTTGAGAAAGAATCTGTGATCATTTTTGTGATCCTTTTGGGAGATGAATATGACGGGGCACTGATCTGTGGAGCATATGACAAAAAAGAGAATAATAATAATTATTTCTATACTGATTGCAGCTGTCATCATAGTCTGTTTTGCAGTATTGTTTTTTTATAGGCAAAACCAGCAAAAAATGCAGACAGCTATACAGAATTTCGGTATTAATGAGACGGATGATATCTCCGTATCAAAGTATGATAAATTTGGTTTGTGGAACGATCAGATTATCCGGCTTTCGACACAAAAAGGTTTTGAACGCTTTGCCGGTGAGAATATCATTGGGGCGGTGACGATCACAGCTGAATCTGATTCACAGGTTGAGCCGAATGGGGTGTCAATTCACGTTATTTCTTTCGAATACATTAATGGCAACCGGAAAATCTATGGGAAATTCGTTATGAGCAGCAATAGTGATATAAATAATGTATCGCTAAAAATATACGGATAGTTGATCAAGAGGGATCATGATGGATTTAGAACCTAAGCAGATAAGAATATCACCGATACCGGACAGGGATATGATCATCTTTCTGACGGCAAGAAGTACATATGAAAAAGAACATACACTGCGGTTTCTAAAGGAAAACAATATCAGGTATGACCATATAATCTTCAATGCGGGACAGGGTGAACGTATCATGATAAACGATATGAAACCGGATGGCCTGGTTACAGCATATGCCGTAAACACTAAAAGAGACCGGTTCTGCCGTACAGAATTTATTACAGACAGTAATCTGGGGACAGACTACGATTAAGGACAGAAAAGTTTTCATTGGAGACAAGCAATGATTTTGACCGGGATGCATCGGCTTCAGGGATAAAGCATTTCTGGGTATCAATGAGCAGGATTGGACACTCTAGTTTTTTGTAAGGAGGATTTTTAAAATGCCACCGCGCGGACACAGCAGTTCACATCATAGCAGCAGTCACCACAGTTCACACAGCTCGTCACATCATTCGAGCAGCCGGAGCCGTTCAAGCAGCAGCCGGAGCCGTTCAAGCAGCAGCCGAAGTCATTCGTCGAGCCATCACAGCTCATCGTATTCTTCTTCGCGCAGCAGCTATCGGAGTTATACACCGGTGCGAAGGACACGCACTTCGCAGCCGTACGGATGGAATTCGAACGTGCATGGTGAAGTAAAGCATTTTCATTGCGCCATGCATGATTATGATTACTATCCGAATAGCTGGACTGCAGGGGACGGACGTCATTTTGAAGAAGGCTATTACGACGAGAATGGACAGCATTATAATAATATGATCATGTCCGGCGGTACCACCATGCTGAAGTGCGATTATTGCGATAATCGCATAGTGTATACCTGGACAGAGGGGGCGCTGCCTGTATGTGATAAATGCGGTGCCCAGCTGCATATAGATGTTAATGACAAAGTGGAAAATGCCGGCGGAGCTTATACGCCAGAACGGTCGGGACGTCGCAGCAGCTTATTGAAGCTTGTTTTGATCGTCATTGGGATCTATGTTGCCATGCATATTTTTGCTGGTGGTATTGTACTGAGGTTGTATAATTCTGCCAATAAAAACGGAAGCCGGAGTGCGGATACGGAAAGCACATCGACCGTGAAAAACAGCATTTACGTGGATGAGATCGGGCGTACCTGTTATAAAGACGGTGAGGATTGGTACGACAGTGATACGCAGTGCTGGTTCTGGTACAATAATGAGGACAGTCCGTATCAGTGGCAGTATTGGTATGAAGGTATTTCTTCCGACTATGGCGATTATGGCTGGCTGGAATATGATATGGACGATAAAGCCTGGTATGTGGAAGTATCGGATGGTGAGTGGGTACATTTGCCGGCTGATTATGATACTTCAAAACTGTGGCATATGACAGATGAATATGTGAACGGGTATGAGTAGGGCCAAAAGGGCAGCAGCAGGAATTATTTTTGCCGTTCTGGTGATTTTGCTGGCCGTCGAAGCGCATCAGGATAATGTGATGAATGAAATCGCTATAAAAGAGAATAAGAAAAACGGAGAAATATAGCCGGCAAGAAAATAGAACGATATTCTATTATTTTATTGACAAGATGGCATGCACGGTGTATCATTTATTCATATTAGAACGATATTCTATTTTGGAGAGGAGGTACACCGCATTATGAAAAGGATCTACTATTTTACGGGAACCGGCAACAGCATGCGTGCTGCCAGGGTAATTGCAAAAGCGCTCGGTGATACTGAAATAGTTTCTATGAGAATGGATCCCAAAGATGTCCCGGCTGCTGACTGTGATGTTATAGGTTTTATTTATCCGGTATATCATTGGACGATGCCTGCGCCTGCGGTAGCCTTTGTGGAACAGCTGGAGATCAATCCCGACGCTTATATATTTGTTGTGGCTATGCCGAGTTTTATTTGCGGAATAGCATGTGAGAGGCTGGCACAGATTCTTGAAAACAAGGGTGCGGTTATCAACTATGGTAATCTGGTTAACAGTGTAGCTAATTATGCAATAGTCTATCCGCCGTTTCCCTTTCCGAAGCTGCGTGTTCCGAAGACAGAGAAGAAGCTGAAGAGGATCGCTGAAGAGATTGCTTCAGGAAAAGAAAAGGATTATCCCAGAGCAAGCAGCTTTATTAAGCGCCGCAGAGATAAGGTTATGGTTCCGTATCTTGAATTGCAGAAGTATGCCGACAATCCTTTTACGATAAGCGAAGATTGTGTATCATGCGGGATCTGCTCAAAGGTCTGTCCGTGTAATAATATTAAACTGGTAGAAGGCAGACCTGCTTTTTTGCATCATTGCGCTAACTGTATGGCTTGCGTGGTGAGCTGTCCCAAGCGTGCCATCGGTTATGATATAGAGCAGGGAGACAGGAAACTGTTGAATGCAATGTCTTCGAAAACTCCGTTGGTGAAAGTAATGGGACTTCCAAAGAAAAGAAAGCTTTACAGGAACCCCTACATAAATACTGCGGATCTGATCAGGAACAGGGAGTAAGTCTATGGCAAAACGCGGAGAAACAAAAGAAAAGATAATAACTTCGGCCACAAAACTGTTTATGACCAATGGGTATGAAGCAACCTCTGTAAAAATGATCATCGAAGAAGCGGGGATTGTTACCGGAAGTTTTTATCATTTTTTTGGATCAAAGGAGAGCCTCTTTGAGGCTGTAATTGAGAGTTTCCTTGGAAAGTACACTGAAAGGATAGAGAGTATTCTGAAACAGGAGCATAAAACTGTTGATGAACTGGCAGATGCATTCTTTACTGAATTACAATCTACATCGAAGATATATTATGATGTACTCGGTGGCGATAAGCTTCATTGGACAATTCAGTATGCGCTCCATGGTAAAACACTTGAAGCAATGGTACAACCCTTGGCGGAGTACCTGACGAAAGCTGAAAGTAATGGTCTGCTTGATAAGAAAATGAATGTTGATAATATTACACTTTCCAAAATTCTCATAAACGGATCGGAAGCGATCATTCACTCCGACAACAGTATAGAGGTCAAGGCAAACCGCCCGGGATTGAAAAAGGAATTGCTGGAGTTCTGGAAAACGCTGCTTTACTTATCAACCAGCATATAACAGCCTTCGGCTCCAAGTCCGTTTTCGGGAGGAGTGAGAAGGCCTTTTTCGATCAGGCATTCTACCACGGCATCCAGTACGGGCATATTTGCCAGGGAATTTGCATACTGCCATTCGCCCCAAAGGTACTCGGGAATTGATTTTTTAAATAAGCTGCTAAGCTTTTCGGCGGTATCCTCTGCTTCTTCTGCAAAGCAGCTGACATCCAGACTATAGCTTATATCAAACAGATCACGGGATTTAAGTTCACTGACCAGTATCTTGGTATAAAGCATATTGCCTTCACGATACAGATATCCGCTTTCTATGGCTTTTGCCGCATGTTCTTTTTCGACTTCAGTCAGGCTATCGATATCCAGTCCGTTTATCGCGCGTATAGCCAGCTGCATCTGCGGCTCATTAGAGATATTGGTCCCGCAGCTGAAGTGTTTCCTGATACGTGTGATATAGATATTTTCCAGATGCACCTCTGAATAGCCGCATATGTTTGTGCCGCTGATCCCGTCGCAGCCGCCACCGTAGTGTTTTCCGTTGTCAACATAACCGAATACGGAAAAAGGACGGTCTTCTTTGGTTGAAGTATGAAAAACAGCATGATAATATTATACGAACAGATCATGGAGTATAATCACAGAAAGGATATAATATGGCACAGGCAAATCCGGAATTTAAGTATTACAGACAGCTGGCAGGAACATGGAAGAGCAGCGACGGCAGCTGCGTTGTCGTCCTTACGGAATTCGTGGGGATCACCGTCAGTTACGGCGGCGCTGTTCTTGACGGAAGCTACGGCGTTACCCCGACGGGACCTTCGGTGGAGCTTCACCCCCAGGGGGCACAGGGAAGAAGCATGCCGGACTTTATGACATACCGGTATGATCCGAGCGAGGATATTCAGTTAAAGCTGGGTGACAGGGCTCTTAAGGATGGCGGTCAGACACGCTTCAACATAGATTTTGCCTGGCACGATGACACTGACAGACTGCATTTGGATCTTAGCAATGTTATCACAGGTGAAAAGCTCAGCTTTATCCTTGACCGCGAAGGTGTTTCCAAGCCTTATACTCCTCTGAAAGAAGGTGAATGCCGCTGTGATTGCGGGCAGATCTTTGCGAGTAAGTTCTGTCCCAACTGCGGGGCGCCGCGCAAAGAAAGGAAGAGTACATATATTATCAGAGAGGCTGTTCCGGATGATGCAGAGAAAATGATCTCATATCTTAATCAGGTAGGCGGAGAATCGGATAATCTGTTACATGGAGAAAATGAATTCAAGGTTCCGGTTGAAGGCGTAAAACGAAAACTGGCTATGAGTAAAGACTCTGAGAACAGTATTGTTTTGATCGCGCTTGAAAACGAACAGATTATTGCGCGGGCAGAGATTGAGGGATATTATCCTGCAAGGATCCGCCACAGAGCCAAATTCGGGATTTCGGTAAGAAAGGATTACTGGAATCAGGGAATAGGAACGGAAATGTTAAAAAGAATTGTCGAGCAGGCAAAAGAGATGAAGATCAGGATCATTGAACTGGAAGTGATCTCTGATAATCTAAGAGGCATTAATCTGTACCATAAAATGGGCTTTGTTGATATAGGAATATATAAAGCATATTTTAATGTAAATGGGACGTATAAAGATGCTATAGTGATGCAGAAAATATTATAGGACAGATACCCCAATAAGTATAAAGGAAAACAGATCAAATGAAAAAACACATGATAACATTGTGCGCTTTTGTGTGTGCAGCTGTCATGACAGCATGCGTAAGCGTCTCTTCCGGTAATGACAGCGGCAAACCGGTTGCAGCAAAGGGTGACGATGCGAAGCCGGCACCCTATACAAGGGACGGGGACTATATCATATTCGGACATTACGAACAGAACGGGGATGAAGCCAACGGCCCGGAACCGATAGAATGGGAAGTGCTTGAGGAGAGGGACGGGATGCTGCTGCTGGTGAGCAGATACATTCTTGAAACAAAGCCTTATAATGTTGAGAATACCGATGTTACCTGGGAGACGTGCAGCTTAAGGAAGTGGCTTAATGTTGATTTTTATAATGATGCATTTAGTGCGGATGAGCAGGCGGGCATAGTAAAGATGAAACTCTCCAATCCAGATAATGTATGCTGGTGGACAAAGGGAGGAAAAGCTACGGAAGATCATGTATTCCTTCTTAGCGCAGAAGAGATGCTTGAATATTTCAACTTTAATACCTGGGATGACGATTCACAGCTTGGACATAGCCAGGAACTAATGGCAGGGTATACGCAGCAGGCTCTGAACAATGGCCTGAAGACATATACCGTAACACAGGATAATTATGATACGGATCTGGCCGGTTACGGTTATGATAAGAGCTGCATCGGGCAATCATACGGAGTGTGGTGGCTGAGATCACCGGGCTACATCAGCTGCCGTGCGTGCCTGGTCTACGAATACGGTTACGCCGGCTGGGGCTACGAAACTCTTGTATCTTTCGATAACCGCGGCGTGCGCCCTGCGTTATATATAATGAGGTAAATCCGCGGTTTCTAAAATCTCAAATGATATTTTTTGAGAAATATTTCTTTTGTTATGATATAATCTTCCCTGTAGCCATTCTTATATTATGCAGGAGGCAATGATAATGCAGAATGTTAGTAACATCACTGCTGAAGACATGAGCTGGTCTCAGCAGGCTTTGGGAAATCTGGATTCCTTTTTTTCGTCACGTGTGATAGGACAGAAGAATCTTGAAAGAGCGCTTGTGGCAGCGCTGCTGGGAGACGGACATGTCCTCATCGAATCGGTACCGGGACTTGCAAAAACGACAGCGGCAAGAGCAGTGGCGGATGCCGTAAACGGACAGTTTTCAAGGATTCAATGTACACCGGATCTTCTTCCGAGTGATATTATGGGTACGCAGATCTACAGACAGGACAGCGGTAAATTTGAGACCGTGCTGGGCCCTGTATTTGCAAACTTCGTTCTGCTGGACGAGATCAACCGGTCCAGTGCAAAGACACAGAGTGCCATGCTTGAAGCTATGGCTGAGAGACAGGTGACCATTGGCGGAACTTCCTATCCCATGCCCGAGGATGTCTTTATCGTAATAGCTACCCAGAACCCGATTGAGCAGGAAGGCACATACCCCTTATCGGAGGCTCAATCGGATCGTTTTATGATAAAGGAAACATTGTTCTATCCCGCAGCAGGCGAGGATGTACAGATCCTGAATCTTTTTGAGAACAGAAGCAGGATGAGAAACCAGCAGTTTTCTCCCGTTCTTGAAGTAAAGGATGTGGCAAGACTTCAGCGTATCACCGAGGAGGTATATTGCGATGACTCGGTAAAGCAGTATATTTCATCTGTCGTTACAGCTACAAGAAGTGCCGACAATGTTCTGCCGAATGAGCTGAAAGGATATGTCAAACTCGGCGCCAGTCCCAGAGCGATGATCGCTTTTCTCAAGATGGGTAAAGCCGGAGCGCTTATGCAGGGCAGAGCATATGTAACGCCTGATGATATCAAGAATGCGGCTTATTCCGTGCTGCGTCACCGTATTGCGCTCAGATATACGGCTGCGGCAGACGGAGTTACCACCGATATCATCATTAACCATCTGTTGAATGCGATCCCCACTCCCTGATGAGGTAAAGACATGTCACAGATAAAAAAGAAAGCCTCGCGGATCAGGCCGGATTACGAATCACTTAACGGCCTGAGTTCGAGGATACGTTTCAAACACTACAGCCGTTCAAATTCGATTGCTGACGGAGCATTCCCTTCGGTATTCCGGGGGCAGAGCATGGAATTTGAAGACTTAAGACCCTATGTTTTGGGAGATAATCTGCGCGATATGGACTGGAAGGCGTCTTCCAGATCCGGCATACCCATGGTCAGAAACTATGTGGCGGATAAGCGTAAGCAGATCATCTTTATGGCAGATACAGGCAAGACCATGCGCGGTATCATGTCTGACGGAACAGACAAGAGAGAATGCGGTATCCTTACGATCGCTTCGGCCGCATACCTGGCAGGAAGGAGCGGTGCGGATTATTGCATACTTTCCGGCAAAGACTGGAGAAGCAGGCTCAAGCGGTTCGGAAACGGACCGGCATTTCTTGAGGAAGGTATGACATTGCTTCAGGATGAAGTCTTCGGTAAGGAAGTCTATGATCTGGAAAGCCGTCTGGATGGTATACTTGACGCTCCTCTGAAAGGAGTGGCGATCTGTCTGGTGACGGATATGAAGGGATTGCTTGAGATCCCGGAGAGGATACTAAGAACGGCCGCTGCGGAGCGGGAGTTCTATGTTTTTGAGATCTCGGACGGAAGCTTTGACAGAAGGAATTATTTTGATGTACTGACGGACAGGATGATCCCGGAGTTTATAAGCAGGAGCAGGAGCCTGTCAGCCGAGATATGGAAGAAACAAACGGAGTATCAGGCACAGGTACGCAGCAAGCTCAGAAGATGCGGCGTATATTATGCTTATCTTGAGAATAAGAAGGAGATACCTGAGACTGTGACCGGTGTATTAAACGGGGAGATAGCGGACTGATGAAATATACTGTTGAATTACGGCCGGCCGCATGGGACAGGCTGTTCTGGTTTTTAATAACGCTTTTTATTCTGGCTGCCGGGATATTTTTCTTTTCTATCCTGATCGGAATTTTCCGTAAAGTGCATGCCATGCGTGTTGCAAGAATGAAGGAGCTTAAGCGGAAGGTCGGATTGGAGAAAGGCACGGAATCGATAGATGTCTTAAGACAAAGGGCTATTGAAAAGCTTAAGTTTATCGAGAACGAGCAGATGCAGGGAAGGATGAAGCCGCGTGAAGCCTGCATAGGTATCAGTGCGGTTGTGAGGGAATTCCTGTCAAAAGCAGGCGGTCTGAATGCAGACTGCCAGACGCTTTCAGAGATCAGACGGTGGAACAGGCCGGAAGTTGCGGAATTTGTTGAAGAAATTTATAGCGCGGAGTTTTCACCCTTATCGGTTAAGGATACCGCAAAGTATTTCAATGACGCAGGAAGGCTGGTGATGATATGGAGATAAGTTTAAGAAACCCGTCATCTGCATGGGCCACTGCGGCAGTTTTGATCCTGGCGGCGATGTGCGTCCTTGTATACAGGATCATCCGATCGAGGAAAAGCCTGAAGGATAAGGAGAAGAAAAGCTTCAGGGGCTACTCCGCCATGTGGATCGCATCAGACCTCCCTTCTTACAAGAGGAGACTGGTTTTCTATATCCTGCTTAAGATAATAGGGATCGCAGGCCTTGTCACGAGCCTGCTTAGTGCTGCTTATCTGATGGGACGACCCAGTTATAATAAAAAGATAGATGCGGGAGTCAAGAGAAGGGATATATATCTTTGTCTTGATGTTTCCTATTCTCTTTATGAGCTTAATGCGGATTTTGTCGAGAATCTTAAGGATGTGGTAAGAGGTTTGGAGGGAGACAGAGTCGGTATCTCTATCTTTAATACCTCTACGGTGGAGTTTATGCCGCTTACAACGGATATGGACTTCACCATAGACAAGCTTAACGAGCTTAAGGAATATTTTATCCTTCAAAAGGATTACATGCGTTTCCATGATGAATATGAGATTGAAGAAATGTCCAACGATGAGTTTTTGGCTTTTCTGGGATCGCTGCCGAAAGATGAATACGACTCTTTCGCCAATCTGGTTTATACGCTGGATCTTATTGACAACCCCGTAACCCTCGACAATGATGTCAGGGGAAGCTCTCTGATCGGCGAGGGATTGGCAAGCTGCCTTTTTAACTTTCCGTATCTGGAGGATTCCGAAAGAACAAGAGTTATCATTATGGTCTCCGATAATGCACAGGCCGAGCTTGAACAGCCTACTATAGAGCTGGCTGAAGCTGCGAATATGTGCAAGAATAATGATGTGGCAGTATTCGGGATCTTTCCGCCCGAGGAGGCTCTCAGGGATCTTCGGCCGGAGCAGAACTTTGATAACCTGAGTGCCGATATGAGGCAGAATATAAGAAAAACAGGCGGGGAATTCTATGTTGTCGGTTCTGATTTTGATACGGAGGATATTATCAGCCAGATCCGGTCACATGAGGCAATGCAGGTGGACGAGGTGAGCGTCAACAGACAGACTGACTATCCTAACCGTGCCATTATGATCTGTATTATAGGGCTGGTTTTATTTGTCATAGCAAAGGGGGCGGGGACCTGATGAAATTTCAACCGGTTGTACCAGTTGCAGTTCTTGCGATCCTGCTTGTGGTGCTTTTTATAATCTTATTGATCGGGGCGTTGAGAACTCACGGAACCGTATTGTATAAGACGGTCACAATAATAGTTTCGGCGCTGCTCTGCCTGTCGATGGTGCCCATTGCTGTGCGCCCCATGATAAGGAGCAAGGATATCCAATATGCCAGACCTGATCTGGATGTGCTTTTCGTACTGGATACTACCATGAGTATGTGGGCCGAGGATTATCAGGGTGACAGCAGAATGAACGGCGCCATAGAGACCATGGAATACATAATGGATGAAATGAGCGGAAGCTCTTTTGCTTTGATCACATTTGGAGACAAGAGTGATATAAAGATGCCCCTTACCCAGGATGCCCAGTCAATAGATGATGCGATAAAGGCAATACAGATTCCCGACAAATGGCTGGCAGGAGGAACATCCCTTAATTCGCCTTTTGAAAATATGGAATATATGCTCAGCCATATGGGTAAGGAAGAGGGCCATGAACGGATCGTCTTTTTCTTAAGTGATGGTGAGATCACTGTTGATGAGGAGATGATCGATTTTACGGATATGTCATCTATGATCGATGGTGGTGCGGTTCTTGGTTTCGGTACGAAAGCCGGAGCAACCATAACAGATAAAAACGGTATTAAACTTTTTGATTATGATACCTTTTCGGATGCAGTGACATGCCTTGATATGGATTCGTTAAACAATCTTGCGGATGCACTAGAGATCGACAGCATTCAGATGAAGAGCAAAAAGGATGTATCGGAAGTGATCGAAAAGGCCGTCGCTAATGCCGAGGAAGTCCTGGCAAACAGAGATGATCTGGATAATTATGATGATATATATTTCATGTTTGTGCCCGGATTTATGATCCTGTTACTTGCGGTTTTTCTTCTATACAGGGAGTAAATGAACGATTATGGAATTTAACAGAAAAAAATATAATAAACTGATACTTCTGATGATCGTAATGATCGTAGTGTGCCTGGCTGTTTTTGCATGCTTTGCCTTATGCGGCACCAGACTGGGCTTAAACAGTTTCTTTGTATTGATGAGCCAAAAGGGTGAGTATCCTGTTGAAGCCGAGAAGAAAGCAGCCGAGATCGAGTTTATCGACAAATACATCACGACTTACAATCTGGCGAATGCGGAATACAGCAAAGGTGATTATGAAAATGCCATGGTAAAGTATGAGCAGGTGCTGGATGATACTGTCGACGGAAGCATAAAGGGGAGA
>JAEEGL013975081.1_pt1 | contig 11177 bp, 7 predicted proteins | sample 9134231 | NCBI WGS metagenome assembly JAEEGL01 (sample SAMN16246548, study PRJNA631951) | gut metagenome | biome: gut microbiome; feature: rumen; material: fiber-attached | host: Bos | place: Iran: Karaj | collected 2018-10
CCAGAGAAATCAGAAATGTTATCATTTTAGTACGGATCTTTTATTTTCAAGATGCAAAATTACAAATAAATGAGTGGAAAGACGAAAAGAAACACAAGTTTTCAATTTCGTGTTTCTGAACGAAAGTAATTTCCACGGACGAGCCGTTGTCAAAAATTTTTACACCGTATAAATTATATCCGTAACTTAATAATTATCACCCACTCTGACGAACAGGGCATTCGAGGCGCCGTTTCGGATTTTTGAGACGCCGTTTCTGCGGCCTGAAACGCCGCCTTTAAGCCCAGAATCTGACCTCTGACAAGAAATGTCAAGAATTATCACCCATTTTTCGACCTTTTCGGACATAAATGTTTTTTCTTGTAGCCTGATTTCATTATCACCAAAATGTAACACAATTGTAACCTGGTAAAAATGGCATATACCGACCATGGCCCGTAATTTTGCATGCAGGATCTTTTTATCAATATTGTTATTATGATGATAGCTATTAAACTGATTGGTGCTTTGGCATTACTCATCTATGGCATGAAGGTGATGAGTGAAGCTCTCCAGAAAATGGCCGGTTCCCAGTTGCGCCATGTGCTGGCGGCAGTGACGGGCAACCGGTTGACAGGTATACTCACAGGAACGTTGATTACAGCCACCGTCCAATCGTCGTCGGCCACCACGGTAATGACCGTATCGTTTGTCAACGCCGGTCTGCTGACTTTGGCTCAAGCCATTACCGTTATTATGGGAGCCAATATCGGAACCACGCTCACGGCGTGGATCATGACACTGGGATACAATATGGACCTTACAACACTGGTCTTTCCAGCCTTTGTTGTCGGCATTCTCCTTATTTATACGCGCCGCCACCGCTACACGGGTGATGCTCTGTTTGGCTTGGCTTTCATGTTCTTCTCGTTAGTATTGCTCAGCACCACAGGACAGGAAATGGACTTGGCGCACAATCCGGACGTGGTGGAGTTTTTTCGCTCTCTCAATACGAAAAGCCACTTGACCATACTCACTTTTTTGGGTATAGGTACTTTGGTTACGTGCATCGTCCAATCGTCGGCAGCCGTAATGGCACTCACCATATTGTTGTGCTCCACGGGCGTACTTCCCATCCATTTGGGCATAGCTCTGGTGATGGGAGAAAACATCGGAACCACGGCTACGGCCAATCTGGCGGCTTTGGGAGCCAACACCCAAGCCCGGAGGGCCGCAATGGCTCATTTGGTATTCAATGTGTTTGGTGTCATTTGGATATTGTGCGTCTTTTATCCCTTCGTTTCTTTGGTATGTCTACTTTCGGGATACCACGAAGGCGACAGCGCAGACAAACTGCCAGTAGTACTGGCTATGTTTCACACTTGTTTCAATGTGACCAACACGTTAATCCTTATGTGGTTTATTCCTCAGATTGAGTGTCTCGTACAATGGATTATACGGCCTCGGACACAAACCAGCGACGACGAGTTCCGTCTGAAGCATATTCAAGGAGGATTACTCAAAACACCCGAAATAGCAGTTCTCGAAGCTCAGAAAGAAATAGTTCACTTCGGCAATCGCATTGTCCGCATGGTGGGATATGTCTCTGACGCAGTAGAAGCCACAGACATCAAAACACAGAATTCGTTGTTGGAACGTATCGAAAAATATGAAACCATCTGTGACAATATGGAGATGGAAATAGCCAACTTCCTCGAACAAACCGGCAACGCCCATGTCAGTGACCGTACGAAACAGACAATACGGTCCATGTTACGCGAAATAAGCGAAATGGAAAGTATCGGTGACAGTTGTTTTAATATGGCACGCACCCTTCGCCGTAAACAAGATATGAACGAATTGTTTATCGAAAGTCAGAAAGGCTGTGTCCGACTTATGCTACAGGAAGCCACTCATGCAGTAACCAATATGACAGAAGCCTTGGAACAACCGCGTGATGAAGCCCTGTTGGTCCGTGCAACAGCTACTGAACAACGCCTCGGACAACTACGTGACCATATGATGAAAGACAACAGGGAACAAGTGAACAACAATGTCTATTCCTATGCTTCAGGCACCCTTTTCATGGACCTTGTCTGCGAGTGTGAGCGACTGGGGGACTATGTTATGAACGTCATGGAAGCCAGATACGAAAAATAATTCGCAACTTTGTAAGTGTAAAAGCATACTATATGACGAAACAACCGCCAAAAATACTTGTTGTGGACGACGAGCCTGATCTCTGCGAAATACTAAAGTTCAATCTGGAGGCATCCGGTAATGTTGTCATGACGGCTCACTCGGCCGAAGAAGCTCTTTTTGTCATCGCCCAGCACGGATATCCCGATCTATTGCTTCTTGATGTGATGATGGTAGGTATGTCAGGGTTTGAGTTCGCCGAACGATTGCGTGACAATCATGTTAATGTACCTGTCATCTTTCTTACTGCCAAAGACAGAGAAGACGATGCTTTAACAGGCTTTGCGTTAGGTGCCGACGATTACATTTCCAAACCTTTCTCGCTTCGGGAAGTCCAGGCCCGAGTCAATGCCGTGTTGAGACGCACTATTGAACACATCAAAACAGACATTGATGCCATTTACCACGGCATTATACTGAAACAAACTTCGAAAAGGGTATATGTTGACGGACGTGAAGTGGCGTTCACCAAGACAGAGTATGAACTGCTCCTGTTGTTCGTGCGCCATCCCGGAACTGTATTCTCACGCCAGCAACTCTTGAAAGAAGTGTGGCCGGAAGGCGTCTATGTATCCGACAGAACGGTTGATGTCAATATCACTCGAATTCGTAAAAAAATCGTTCCCTATGATTCGTGTCTTGTCACACGCCAGGGTTACGGCTATATCCTTGAAGTATGAAGAAACTTACCACTGGACGCCGTATGTTTTGGAGCGTCTTTATTATTTTCATTGTCTACGCTATTGTCTTTTTCGTGTTTGAAGACTTCGAGCGCCGTGTCATCAAGCACTTGCCTGCCGAGACAGACTGGCATCTCATATGGTTTTCCCTTGTGGTACTTGGATTGTTAGGATTTATATTGCTGCGCTATTCACGTCGGATGGACGAACGCATTGACCAGCAACAGACCAAGGAGCAAAACCGCATGCGGCGCCAACTCACCCAAAATGTCGCTCACGAACTCAAGACACCAGTAGCAAGCATACGGGGTTACATGGAAACACTGCTCGAGAATCCGCAGCTTGACGAAGAGACCCGCAATCAGTTTATCATCCGCAGTCATGCACAAACCGAACGGCTGGCAGCTCTGCTCACCGACATCGTTACGCTCAGCCGCATGGACTATGCTCCCGGAAGCCATCATCACAAGAGTGTCGACATCACCCAGATGGTGTGCGACATGGTACTGGAGCTCCAACTTCAATTCGAACAGCACCGACAGACGTTCCACAATCTCTTGCCTGAAGAAATCACCGTCGACGGCGACCCGTCACTGCTCTACAGTGTATTCCGCAATCTGGCCGACAATGCCATTGAGTATTCAGGCGAAAACACTACCATTACGCTCACAGCCCATCGCGAGAATAATGAGTGGCACTTTACCTTCAGAGACAATGGGCCTGGTGTCCCCGACAAGCATCTGCCGAGGCTTTTTGAGCGCTTTTATCGTATTGACAAAGGACGCAGTCGCAGTTTGGGGGGCACTGGACTGGGACTAGCCATTGTAAAGAATGCCATCACGCTCCATGGCGGCACCATATCCGTTTCCAACGCTCTTGGAGGTGGTCTTCGCTTTGATTTCACCATACCGGTTTCGATATAAGGGGAATAATAATTCATTTTAGTTTTCGCTACAAAAGAGACGGGACTTCGTTGTGAAGTCCCGTCTCAATTTTTGTGTCAACCGTTAGCGGAATACGCTCCAGATGGGGACGCCGCGCCAGGCCTGTGGGCGCTTGAGGCGGAAGATTTCGGCGATGGTGGCGGCGGTGTCGTATTGCATGATGACATCGTCGATTTTGCCCAGCCGTTTGATGCCTTTGCCGCAGATGATGAAAGGTATTTCCATTTCCAGAAGCGATTGGCCGCCGTGCCCCTTTTCTTTGCCACCGTGGTCAGCGGTGATTAGGATGACGGTGTCGTCGTAGATGCCGGCATCCTTGAGAGCCTGGACGATGCGGCCCACCTGGCGGTCGATATGTGACAATACCTTATAATAATCGGGGGTATCGTGACCCACATGGTGGCCCACGTGGTCCACCTGGTCGTAACATACGGCCATCAGGGTCGGGCGTTTCGTGCGGATGTACTCTTCGGCCATGCGCGTGAGCTGCTCATCGTCATTCTTGTAATTCGTAGCCACGTCGTAGTTGTTTATCGCCAGGGTGTCCACGAGGTGTTTGATGCCGTCCCACTCGGCGATGCAGGCGGTTACGACGTCGGGATACTGCTCACGCAGAATGGAGAAGACGGTGGGGAATATGCCGTGGCTGTTTGTGATCATTGACGGGATATCCGGCCGTTTGGAGCCCCACTGGGTATAGCCATGCATCTCGGTAGGCGCCCCGTTGAACATGGAGGCCCAGTTGATGGCCGATGACGAGGGGAGGACGGAGCGTTTCGTCAGTGAATAACAGCCGCCGTCCATGAGGGAACGGATATTGGGAATGTCTTGGGCCTTGGGCACGCTGTAAGCGCCCCACCCGTCGATACCTATGACTACCACGTGCTTGGCACGCCATTTCTTGGCCTCCGCAGCCGTTGCGAGAAGACCGATTGCCAGGAGTAAAATCAGATAACGTTTCATTATTAGGAATGTCATTTAATGTTTTGCACTGCAAATTTACAAAATACGAAGATTACGGCGGCGCAGCCAAGGATGAATTTGGTCTTTTTTTTGACATTTCCCGCCAAAGGTACGATTTCGACGCTCAAAAGCGGCGTTTCAAAATTTTGAGACGCCGTTTCTAACGTCAGAAACGCCGCTTCTGTCCCAGCACTTCCTGCGCGTGTTGAAAATCAGCAAGTTGCAAAGCGTCTGTTTTTAAGGTAAAAAATTTAGACAAAAAAAGTCCGTGTCGCTTCGCTTCGTGCGGAAATGTTTTTGGGAAAATGCTTGCCGTTTTCAAGAAATTTATGGAACTTTGTAACCACATAGTTTAATTCATATGAAGACAATATCCAGAAGTATAGCAAGTGTGGCCATTGCCGTGGCAGTGGCCGGTCTGTGGGGGTGCGCCCTGCGCGCCACCGCCCAAGTGGGTAACCTTACCGGTGCGCTCGACCCATCGGCGTGGAGTGTTTCAAAGTGGATTTCGGTGGCCGACGCCCCTGTCGTCACCGGTCCCATCCGCGGAGACAACGAGCGTGCGGCCGACGGAGCCAGCTGGTTCACATCGACGGTGAAGAACGGAAAACGGGTGAAGTCGGCCAAATGGATGACGGCGGGCCTCGGCGTCTATGACCTGTATGTGAACGGCCAACTCGTGGGCGAGGAAATACTCAAGCCCGGTTTCACCCACTACGGGAAAACCAAACGTTCGTTCACCTACGATATCACCGATGCGTTCAACACCAAGGCCGGCACCGAGAATGTGCTGGCCGCACAGGTAACCCCCGGATGGTGGGGCGACCGCATCGTGACACCCGGCGGACACGAAGGCATGATCGGCAAAAAGTGCGCCTTCCGCGGCGTGCTCGAACTGACCTATAGCGACGGCAGCCGGCAGCGTTTCGGTACGGACCTCGACCACTGGAAAGCCGGCATCGCCGGACCGGTGAAACACACGGGCATCTTCGACGGCGAGGAATACGACGCACGACAACCGATGGGCTTCACGGCTACTGCCTACAGAGCCGCACCCGAGGAAAATACCGAATTTACGGGCGAGATACTGCCCACCAACGGTGCTGAAATCTATCTGCGCACCGACCTCAAGCTCACTCCCGTCAAAGCTTACACGTGGAAAGGCGTGGAAGGCGCCAAAGAAGGCGAAGGCGAGAAGAAAACAGGCAAAGAATACGGCAAAGTAGTTGTGGTCAAAGAATTTGCCAAAGGAGAAGTAATAACAGTCAAGCCCGGCGAAACGCTGGTGGTGGACTTCGGCCAAAACAGTTCCGCCGTTCCTGCGTTTGAGTTCAAAGCCGCCGAAGGCACGGTGCTCACCTGTCTGCCCGGCGAACTGCTCAACGACGGCAACGGTGCCAGAAGCCGCGGCATGGATGGTCCCGAAGGCAGCGTGCACCGCGAAAACCTGCGCATGTACCGCAACGCCATCCAACTCATCTACACGTTTGCCAACAGCAGGGACTATGTGACTTACAGCCCGCGCACCACATTCTACGGGTACCGCTATGTGTCGGTCACGGCGACGGATGAAGTCAGCATCAAGTCGATTGCGTCCATACCGGTCACATCCATTTCGAAGGAAATGGAGATTGGCACACTCACAACGGGCAATGCGTCGATAAACAAGCTCATCTCTAACGTCATTTGGGGACAACGGTCCAACTACCTCTCTGTTCCCACCGACTGCCCGCAGCGCAACGAACGTCTGGGCTGGATGGCCGACACGCAGGTGTTTGCCGAGACGGGCTCGTTCTTTGCCAACACTGACCGTTTCTTCCATAAGTGGACACGCGACATCCGTGACACGCAGAGCGAGACGGGTGCCTATCCCGGTGTGTCGCCCCGGGCGCAGTACGGTGCAGAACCTGGGAACATGATGCGGCTTGGTTGGGCCGACGCCGGTGTCATTGTGCCCTGGACGGTTTGGAAACAGTTCGGCGACAAGGCCATCGTGGACGAGAACTGGGCTTCGATGGAAAAATTCATGACTCTCGTCAACAACACCAAATACGACCACGAGACCCTCCGCAGTGAAAACGGCAATTACCAGTGGGCCGACTGGCTGAGCTACGAACCGCTCGAGAGTTGCAGCGGCAGGGCTTTCAACAAAGGTCTGTTGCCCGAGGCTCTCGACTATTGGAACTACCTGAGTGCTTCCTACTGGGCCATTGACGCCGCAATGATGGCCGACATGGCACGTGCCACCGGCCGCGACGAGGCCAAATACCGCACGATGGAGGCCGAGGCCAAGGCTTACCTGCAAGAGAAGTTCCTCAATGACGGCACGTTCAAGACGGAAATTCTGAACACCATGCAGACGCCCGCGCTCTTCGCCTTGAAGAACCGTCTCGTCGATGGCACGGCCAAAGCAAGCATGATAGAGCGTCTGCGCGACAACTTCCGCGAACACGGCAACTGTCTGCAGACCGGATTCCTCGGCACCTCCATCCTCATGGCCACCCTGACCGATAACGGCATGGCGGACATTGCCTATGAACTCCTTTTCCAGCGCAAAAATCCCAGTTGGCTCTATTCCGTAGACAACGGCGCCACCACCATTTGGGAACGCTGGAACAGCTACATGGCCGACAAGGGCATGGGGCCGCAAGGCATGAACAGTTTCAACCACTACGCCTACGGATGCGTGGCCGAATGGATATGGGAAACCGTCGCCGGCATCGCTTCCGACCCCGCCGAGCCCGGTTTCAAGCACATCATCATGCGTCCTGTCCCCGACAAGCGGCTGGGTCACGTGGAGGCTGAATACCACTCTGCCGCCGGTACCATCAAGAGCGCCTGGCGCTACGACGGCGACCGCTGGACATGGCAATTCACAATCCCCAAAGGCGCCACGGCCACCGTCACACTGCCCGGAGACACCCAGTCCAAACGCTACGGCAGCGGCAAATACAAAATCGTGAGATAACCCATGTCGCCGAGAGGTCGCCCTATCCTGCCAAACGCGGGTAGAGGTCAGATTCCGGGACTCAAAAGTGGGACTTTTGTCCGCAGAAGCGGCGTTTCAAAATTTTGAGACGCCGCTTCTGTTTCCCTATGTCCCACCCGCCTGCAGTCGACGTTAGGTCGTGCAGCCGCGATTTCAAATTTTGCCTGCAAAATTCTCTATTCTCAATTTATTATCGTAACTTTGCCGGAATGAACGTAAAAAGCCAAATAACAATGAATATCGTAGAACGATTTTTGAACTATGTGAAGTTCGACACGCAGTCGAGCGAGGATGCACAGACCACTCCGAGTACGGCCAAACAAATGGTTTTTGCCAAGTATCTGAAGGAAGAACTGGAAGACGTCGGCCTGAAGGACGTGGAACTGGACGAACACGGTTATCTTTACGCCACGCTGCCCGGCAATACAGACAAGAAGGCCCCGGCCATCGGTTTCATTGCCCACATGGACACGAGCCCCGACGCCAGCGGCGAGGGCGTGAACCCGCGCATTGTGGAAAATTATGACGGCGGCGACATTGTGCTCAACGAAGAGGACGGCATGGTGCTGAGCCCTTCGGTGTTCCCCGAATTGCTGGGCCACAAGGGCGAAGACCTCATCGTGACCGACGGCCGCACGCTGCTGGGTGCTGACGACAAGGCCGGCATCGCCGAAATAGTGCAAGCCATGGTTTACCTGATGGAACACCCCGAGATTGAACACGGCGACATCCGCGTGGGCTTCAACCCCGACGAGGAAATCGGCATGGGGGCCCACAAGTTTGACGTGGAAAAATTCGGTTGCGAATGGGCCTACACGATGGACGGCGGCGACATCGGCGAACTGGAGTACGAATGCTTCAACGCGGCCGCCGCCAAAATAGCCATCAAGGGCAAGAGCGTGCACACGGGTTATGCCAAAAACAAGATGGTGAACGCCGTGCGCATCGCAACGGAACTGCAGGGCCTCATGCCGCAGGACGAATTGCCCGAGAACACTGAGGGCTACGAAGGTTTCTTCCACCTGCTGGGCATGGAAGGCAACTGCGAGCGTGCCTCAATGTCGTACCTCATCCGCGACCACGACCGCAAACGCTTCGAAGCCCGCAAGGACCAAATCACCCAACTGGTGGACAGCTTGAACGAAAAGTATGGCGACGGTACGGTAACACTGGAACTGCGCGACCAATACTTCAACATGAAAGAAAAGTTGGAGCCCGTGATGCACGTTATCGACATTGCCATCAAAGCCATGGAAAATACCGGTGTGTCGCCCCGCATCCAGGCCATCCGCGGCGGAACGGACGGCGCACAACTGAGCTTCCGCGGGCTGCCGTGCCCCAACATCTTTGCCGGCGGCATCAACTTCCACGGTCCGTTCGAATTCCTGCCTATCCCGACGATGGAGAAAGCCATGCAGGTGGTCGTGGAGATTTGCAAGATTACCGCACAGTTTAACGACTAGCCATTGACTTATGGGCGAACTGCAGCCACTGATAAGTGACCTGGCGCTGATACTGGTACTGGCCGGTGTGGTGACGATCATCTTCAAGCGTCTCAACCAACCGCTGGTACTGGGCTACATTGTGGCCGGCTTCATCAGTAGTCCCCACTTCCAGCTCATGCCGTCGGTGACCGACATGCAGAGCGTGCAAACGTGGGCCGACATTGGCGTCATCTTTTTGATGTTCACGCTCGGCCTGGAGTTCAGCTTCAAGAAAATATTGAAAATGGGCAGCAGTCCGTTCATCGCGGCCTGCACTATCATTTTCTGTATGATAGGAATCGGCTCCATCTGCGGCCATTTTTTCGGTTGGAGCCGCATCAACAGCCTTTTCCTCGGCGGCATGCTCGCCATGTCGTCCACAACGATTATTTTCAAAGCCTTCGATGACATGGGCCTGAGGCAGCAACGCTTTGCCGGCTCTGTGTTGAGTGTCCTGGTGGTTGAAGACATCTTGGGCATTTTGCTGATGGTCATTTTGGCCATGGTGGCAGCCGTCGGCAAGTTGGAAGGAACGGCTTTGATAAACAGCCTGCTCCGGCTCATACTGGTGTTGGTGGTATGGTTTCTTGTCGGTGTGTTTGTTATACCGACCTTCCTCCGCAAAAACCGCCGGTGGATGTCACGGGAGACACTGCTCGTAGTATCGCTAGGCCTGTGCTTCCTCATGGTCGTGCTGGCTGTGAAGATGGAATACAGTTCCGCTTTCGGAGCATTCATGATGGGCAGCATCTTGGCAGAGACCATCGAAGCAGAGCAAATCAACGCAGTCGTGGAATCAGTTAAAGACTTCTTCGGCGCTGTCTTCTTCGTGTCGGTCGGTATGCTGGTTGACCCGCAAATTCTATTACAATACTGGCTGCCTATTCTCTTATTGGTATTAGCTATCATTGCAGGGCAAGTGTTGTTCGGCACATTCGGCTACCTGCTTTCCGGTCAGCCCTTGAAAGTCGCCATGCAGTGCGGCTTCAGTATGACACAGATTGGTGAATTCGCCTTCATCATTGCCTCGCTGGGTGTAAGCCTCAAGGTTACGGCCGACTTCCTGTATCCTGTTGTTGTGGCCGTCAGTGTAATTACCACGTTCCTGACACCATACATGATAAAGTTGGCAGTGCCGGCTTACAACCATATTGAGCACCTGTTGCCGGCCCGACTGAAGCAGACTTTGGACGACTCGAACGGAATTCCGTCGGTCTCCAACGACAATGCCTGGAAGCATTTGATGCTTTCCTTACTGAAACAAGTGGGGGCATATTCGCTCTTGAGCATGGGCGTCATTGCCGTGTTCCTGACGTCAATATTGCCCGTTTTGAATCATCTTCTCGGCAAATGGTGGGGTAACGTGGTCTGTGGTTTGCTTGTGCTGTTTTCCGTCGCACCGTTCCTTCGGGCCATTGTGATGCGCAAGAATCATTCCGAAGAATTCAAAACCTTGTGGCGCCGTAACCGGTTCAACCGTTTTCCGTTGATCTTTACCATCCTGGCACGTTATGTGTTGTCTTCGGCTTTTATCTTTTACATCATCAATTACCTCGCCCCGTTTTCTCCCGTGTTGCTTTGGATAGTGGCTCTTATCCTAATGCTGTTCATCATTGCTTCGCAGCGTGTAAAGCTGAACAGCATACGTTTGGAGCACCTTTTCTTGCGCAACCTGCATTCCCGCGAAATCCAAGCCGAGCAGCAGGGCAAGTTGGCGCCGGGCTATGCCAAGCGTCTGTTGTCGCGTGATGTCCACCTGTCCATCCTGACCCTGCCCATGAACACTCAGCTTGCAGGACAGACCCTGCGTTCGCTCGACCTTTCGCGCAAGGAAGGTGTTTTGGTGGCCGCCGTCATCCGTGACGGCTCACGTATCAATATCCCCGGTGCTGACGTACGTCTTTACCCTGGCGATAAATTGCAGGTGATTGGCGACGAC
>JAEEGL014293609.1_pt1 | contig 11177 bp, 7 predicted proteins | sample 9134231 | NCBI WGS metagenome assembly JAEEGL01 (sample SAMN16246548, study PRJNA631951) | gut metagenome | biome: gut microbiome; feature: rumen; material: fiber-attached | host: Bos | place: Iran: Karaj | collected 2018-10
CACTGGCCCGGGAGTTTCCTCCGCCGGACGTTATCCGGCATCCTGCCCTGCGGAGCCCGGACTTTCCTCACGAGCATAAGCTCCCGCGATCGTCCGTTTCGCTCAAAATCAATTATACAACTGCTGTCAAATAGGAAAAAAACGGATTACTTCATCGCATTGCTGCATTTTGCCCCTGTGTTTTACACGTTGAAGCAGCTTCCGCCGACGAACTCTCTGCAGATTGAGTTGTTGGGAAGGAATTCGCTGGGAAGAGAAAGGAAATAATCAAGGAATTTCAGCAGTCTCTTTGCTTCGTAATATGTGGGATCATCCTTCTCGATGCTGAAAAGGAGAGGCTCTGCGAACTGCTTCAAAAGCGCAAGCTCGTAAACCTGTGCGGAGTTGAACATTACATCCGCTTCCTCCTGGAACGGGAAGATATTCTCCTCTTCTCCTCTTCTTACGGAATGCCACATGGAAAGCGTTCTGTGTGCATCGGATCCTCTGGTACGTGCATCTCTTACAAGTCTTCTTAAGAGTCTCGCATCGGTGGTGGGGATCCTGTTGTGCTCATCGATATTGATGGAAGTAAGTGCGGAGATGTAGATCTTGAACTTACTCTCATCGGGAAGAGCATAACTCATCTTGGGATTGAGTCCGTGGATACCCTCTATTACAAGGATATCATCCTTATCAAGCTGCATGTACTTGCCGTGGTATTCCCTCTGTCCGATCTTGAAATTGAAGGTGGGAAGTTCGACCCTTTCTCCGGCAAGGAGCTTGAGCATATCATCATTGAATCCCTTGGTATCGATTGCTTCGATGCACTCGAAATTATAATCACCGTTCTCATCCCTCGGAGTATCCTCACGGTTTACGAAATAGTCATCGAGTCCGATGGCGTGAGGCTTGAGTCCGAAGGTTCTGAGCTGGATGGAAAGTCTGTGTGAGAAGCTCGTCTTTCCGGAGGATGAAGGTCCCGCGATCATTACGAACTTAACACCCTTTCTGGATGCGATCTCGGCTGCGATCTCGGCGATACGTCTTTCCTGCTCCGCTTCCTGTACAAGAATGAGATCCTCCATGCTTCCGGAGCAGATTCTCTCATTGAGGTCGCCGACATTTTCGATGCCGACATATTCGCACCATTTGTGTGAGCGCTGGAAAGTATCAAAGAGCATTCTGCTCTCTTCATACCTCGGCACTACGGTGGGTGCACTCTTTTCGGGAAGGATGAGCATGAATCCGGTATCATACTTGATGAGATCGAAATACTTTACATAGGATGCATTTGGAAGCATGTATCCGTAGTAATAATCCCTGTATCCGTCCATTTCATAGATATTTACATTGGAAGTTCTTCTGTATTTGAAGAGCTTGACCTTATCCTCCATACCTCTCTTGGAAAAGATATCGAGTGCATCATCGATGGGGTAAGATCTCTTCATATAAGGAGTGCCCGCATCAACGATCTCGAGCATGCGCTTCTTGATCTTCTCCGCATTCTCATCGGTGCTGTCGATAAGTCCCTCGGTATTGATGAACAATCCTCTCTTAACGGTAAAATCAGCCCTGCACTTATTTGCGGTCTCTTCACCGAAAAGATCCCAGATGGATTTCATAAGAAGCATCGTTGCACTTCTTACATATGTAAGATGTCCTACGTTATCTGACAGGGTGAAAAACTTTACTTCACCGCTTCTGGTAACCTTCTTGAAAAGCTCTCTTATCTTGCCGTCGAGACTGATCGCTGCGATGGGCGAATCAAAATCCTTCTGGTAATCCTTTGCCACATCTTCCCATGTGGCATCGGGAGCATATTCCTTTTTTTCACCGTTAATGATAAGTGTGTACATAGATTCCCTCTCATTCTTTATTGATGCGAGACCTGACATAGCGGTTAAGTTCCATCAGTTCTCTTATCTCTTCCGTACGCTCATTATGTTCTCCGCTTTCGGAGATCAGTTTTTCGAGGATCTTCTCATAGGAACTCATCTCGGCACCCAGATAATCCGAAAGTCCTCTGTCCTCTTCCATAAGATCTGCTCCGTATCTGTCTTCGGGAGTTATCGAATGGTCCGCGTTCACATCGGTCTTACCGGTAAACTTTATCCTCATCGGAAAGTAATACTTTCCGGCATCGATGAGAACATTGTTACGGATTATCTCAAAACCGCTCTGCCTGAGGAAATTCCTGAACTCCGGAATATTAGACTGCGGCTGGACTATGAATTCATCCATCTGCTTTATGCAGTCCATACCGTTTGTCAAGATATCCCTGATGAGCATTCCGCCCATTCCGGCTATTACAGCGGTCTGAACGCTTCCCGGTTCTATTGCCGAAAAACCGTCGGAGATGATAAGACTGATCTTATCCGAAAGACCTGCTTTTTCGACATTCTCCCTTGCCCTTTCAAGAGGACCCGTGCGAAGGTCGGAGGCTATAACTTTGGGAGAGATTCCTCTCGATACAAGTTCTATAGCCATGAAACCGTGATCGCATCCGATATCGGCACATGCAAGTCCTCCCGGAACAAGTTCAAGTATGTTCTCTAATCTGTCAGAGAGCCTCATGTATCCTCCAGGTAATCCTTGAGCTGCTTTGAACGGCTGGGATGACGGAGCTTACGGAGAGCCTTTGCTTCGATCTGTCTGATTCTCTCACGGGTTACGTTGAATTCTTTTCCGACCTCTTCGAGAGTACGCTGTCTTCCGTCATCAAGACCGAAACGGAGTCTGAGTACCTTCTTTTCCCTGTCGGTAAGTGAGTCGAGAACCTTGTCGAGCTGTTCTCTGAGAAGCATCTGTGTTGCTGCCTCTGCGGGTGCGGGAACATTGTCGTCCTCGATGAAATCTCCGAGATGCGAATCTTCCTCTTCACCGATGGGAGTCTCGAGTGAAACGGGCTCCTGGGAGATCTTGAGGATCTCACGTACCTTCTCTTCAGGGATGTTCATCTCTGCCGCGATCTCCTCGGGGCTGGGCTCTCTTCCGAGAGTCTGGAGGAGCTGACGGCTTACACGGATGAGCTTGTTGATGGTCTCAACCATATGAACGGGTATACGGATGGTACGTGCCTGGTCCGCAATCGCTCTGGTGATCGCCTGTCTGATCCACCATGTTGCGTAGGTCGAGAACTTGTATCCCTTGCGGTAATCGAATTTTTCAACTGCCTTGATAAGTCCGAGATTACCTTCCTGTATCAGATCAAGGAAGAGCATTCCTCTTCCGACATATCTCTTGGCGATGGAAACAACAAGTCTGAGGTTAGCCTCAGCAAGCGCATTCTTGGCTTCCTCGTCTCCCTTTTCCATTCTCTTTGCAAGCTTGATCTCTTCCTCGGCTGTAAGAAGGGGAACCTTACCGATCTCCTTCAGATACATGCGGACGGGATCCTCAATGCTTACACCTTCGACAAGTGCATCGATATCGATCCTGTCTACGGCATCCTCATCGGAATCAACGAGATCCTCGGGACTGGGTCCGTCAAGTTCGAACTCATCGGGAGGAAGATCCGATCCGCCGGGGCCGTCATCGGGGAAAAGAATGATTATTCCCTTGGCCGAAAGGTTCTCGATAACCTTATCAACCATCTTGTCTATAAGTTCATCATCATCGGTAACCTTGGTGACGGCATCGTTGATCTTGTCGTAATCAAGTCCCTTGTTCTTTTTGCAATGCTTGACTAGAGCCGCAGTGATCTCCTGGACCTTGTCGTCGAAGGACATCTCTTCGGAATCACCTATAACGATGGGCTCTTCGACCACCTGCTTGCCCTTAGTCTTTGCGGGCTTGGTCTCGGGTACGCTCTTACCCTTTGACTTGGTCTCAACCTTTGACTTAGGCTCTGCCTTTACCTTGTCCTTAGCCTTGCTCTTAGGTTCAGCCTTGGGAGCGGGCTTTGTCTTGGTGTTCTTGGCATCAGCCTTCTTAGGTGCGGGCTTAGTCTTTACATTCTTATTATCAGCCTTCTTAGGTGCGGGCTTTGCAGTTTTCTTTGCGGGTGCCTTTGCTGCGGGCTTTGCGCTCTTCTTAGGTGCTGCCTTTGCTGCGGGCTTTGCGCTCTTCTTAGGTGCTGCCTTTGCTACAGGCTTTGCTGTCTTCTTGGGGGCGGCCTTTGCTGCGGGCTTTGCTGCCTTCTTGGGGGCGGCCTTTGCTGCGGGTTTTGCTGCCTTCTTGGGGGCGGCCTTTGCTGCGGGCTTTGCTGCCTTCTTTGCGGGTGCCTTTGCTGCAGGTTTTGCCGCCTTCTTAGGTGCTGCTTTTGCTGCGGGCTTTGCCGCTTTCTTGGGAGCAGGCTTTGCTGCAGGTTTTGCTGCCTTCTTAGGTGCTGCTTTTGCTGCAGGCTTTGCTGCCTTCTTTGCGGGTGCCTTTGCTGCGGGCTTTGCACTCTTTACAGGCTTTGCCGCTGCCTTCTTTGCTGCGGGCTTTGCGGCAGCCTTCTTAACATTTTTCTTTTCTTCCTTCTTAGCCATCTGGTTTATTCCTCCTCGTCTGTGATACGTAATTTTTCCTGTTTAAGTCTGTCTATCTCGAGTCTGCAGTTAAAGACCTTGAGTTCTTTTTCAGGATCGTCCGCCGTCATGAGAAGATCGCATTTTCTTTCCATGACCTTTATGATCAGATCCTTGAGCATTGCCATCCGCTTTTCCGGTGTGTCTATATCCGGTGCGGAATTCTGCAGGATACCCGTTGCGTCCTTAATGACTTCCTCATCCTCAAAGCCTGCGAGAAGCTTTGAGATATCGAACTCTCCGGCTTCAAGCATTTCATATGCTTTTACCGCAACCTCCCTGCATGATCCGGGTGAGAAATCATCGGCCTTCAGATATTTCTTTACCACCCGGAAAATAGCCGGTTCATCCGTCATCCAGGTCAGGAGCGAACTTTCAGCAGGCGTCCACTCGTTTTCCTTCTTTTTGCCGGAAGGCTTTTTCGGCGGTGTATAAACCGTCTTGGGCGTTGCACCCTTGGAAGCATATTCCGGGGGCCTCGTTTCTTCCAAAAGCTTTGATACTTCGGAAGCCGGGATGCCGAACCTGGTCACTACCCCGCCTGCGTAAGAATTCATCCTTACCTCATCGCCTCCGAACATCCACAGATTCTCGACTATCTCACGTTTGCATCTGTACTGTTCTTCGGGATCTGACAGGTCGTATCTTTCCTTGACCCTGTCTTCTATATAAAGGAATCCGTTCTCCGCTTCTTCGATGCGCTTTTCAAATTCCTCTGCGCCGTTACGGTTCAGGAATTCATCCGGATCCTTGCAGGGCTTTATGCTTATCCTCTTCGGTGTGATGCCTACGTTCGTGAGCATCCTTACCGCCTTGAGAGCCGCTTTTTCTCCGGCTTCATCCATATCGTAGGCGAGGTAAACATCGCGCCTGTCTCGTTTTATCATTGCTGCCTGTTCTTCGGTAAATGCCGTTCCCAGGGAAGCTATCGCAGAATCGAATCCCGCCTGGTGCATCGATATGACATCCATATATCCTTCGCAGAGGATGTAATATTTCTTGCGGGATCTCTTGGCGAAATTGTATCCGTAGAGATTTCTTCTTTTATCGAAGATCTGCGTTTCAGATGTGTTCAGGTACTTCGGTTCACCGCTTCCGAGAACTCTTCCGCCGAAACCGATGACCTTCTTGTCCGGGGTTATTATCGGGAACATCACTCTTCCGAAAAATGCGGAGCTCATTCCGTACTTTTCATGGTTCGTTGCCATTCCCGAGGCGATTATCAGTTCGTCCGAATAGCCCTTCTTCCTTAAATGATCGACAACCTCTCGTCCGTTGTTTCCCGCAAAGCCGAGCCCGAAATGTCTTATTGTCTCATCGGTAAGGCCTCTGTCCTTGAAATACGAAAGGCCCCTTTCACCGTGCGGCGAATTTAGGTTGTTCATGAAAAAGAGTGCGGCGTCCGAATTGATCGCCTTCAGAATATCGGATCTCTGGCGTCTTTCCTTGTCCGCCGGGGAATCCTCCGCTGCCTTTACTTCCATTCCCGCACGCTCTGCCAGGATCTTAACCGCTTCCTGGAAGGATACGTTCTCATACTTCATTACGAAGCTGATGACATTTCCGCCCTCACCGCATCCGAAGCAGTGGAACATCTGCTTTGGAGGGTAGACCGAGAACGACGGGGTCTTTTCATTATGGAAAGGACACAGTCCCCAGTAATTATTCCCTTTTTTCTTGAGAGGTACGTAACTTCCCACGACATCGAGGATGTCATTGCGGGATCTTACTTCCTCTATGAATTCATCCGTAAAATACATTTATCAGATCATCTCCCATGATTTGGGAACAAAGAGGTCATTATATGTAAGGATCGCGAATCTGTCGGTCATTGCTCCTACGTAATCACATACGGCCCTTTCCGGAGCTTCGCCTTCATCAATCATCTGTCTGTTTTCCGCAGGCAGCTTATCAAGATGGTGCATGTAATAATCATAAAGCGTTATGACGAGAGTCTCGGCCTTTCCTTCTTCGGATTTGATGTCGGGGTTCGTATAAACCCTTTCAAACATAAACTGCCTGATCTCCTTCATGGCGTTCATCACGCCGTCGCTCATGCAGATATCATTCTTTTCCTTGCTGTTTGTGATGATGTCATGCATAAAGGTATCGAGCCTGTCGCCGGGAGTTGAACCGAGGACATCCCTTATCGAAGCCGGAACATCCATCTCCGTGAGGACTCCGCCCCTTACCGCATCATCCATATCGTGATGGATATATGCGATCTTATCGGATAATCTCACGACTTTACCTTCGAGCGTAGCCGGCATCCTGGAGGTCTGGTGGTTCAGGATTCCGTCCCTGACTTCCCAGGTAAGATTAAGGCCCTTGCCGTCTTTTTCAAGCTTTTCGACGGTCCTTACGCTCTGCTCGTTGTGCTTAAAGCCTAAGGGACAGACGCTGTTGAGTGCTCTCTCACCCGCATGTCCGAAGGGAGTGTGTCCGAGGTCGTGTCCGAGCGCTATGGCCTCCGTGAGGTCCTCGTTGAGCCTGAGTGCCTTGGAGATAGTACGGGCTATCTGCGAAACCTCAAGAGTATGGGTAAGCCTGGTCCTGTAGTGGTCGCCCTCGGGGATCAGATAGACCTGGGTCTTATCTTTGAGCCTTCTGAAAGCCTTGCAGTGCACTATCCTGTCGCGGTCCCTCTGGTAAACCGGTCTTATGTCACACTGGGGCTCTTCGGTGTCACGTCCTTTTGAGTTTTTGGAAAGTGATGCGTAAGGGCTTAAGATCTGCTCTTCACGCTCCTCTAACATTTCTCTGATGGTCATAATTTTCTCCTGAAAAATAGTCACCGTATGTATATACCCCATTAATCAAGAAATCCCTCTGTTTTTTTATAAAAATTTTAGGGAAATATCCTAAGCCATGCCGGAGCCGCCGTTTTCAACCGGGAGTTGTTCTACCGCTGGTATAATATGGATGAATCAAGGGTTTTACTATGATAAAATACACTTCGACTCAAAAAGACGAAATTACGGAGAAATGTCTTGAACAAAGATCTGAAACTCAAAAAAAACGATATCGAAGCGCTTGAAAGCCTCGGAATAGAGGAATCCGGGATCCTGTTATCAAGCCCCATCGATCTTTCCTTTTCGGGAGAATATATCGAGGGCTTTATCGCCGTAACCGCCGAAAAGGTCGTTATCTGTACCAAAGAGCTCCCCGAAGGACATCTGAAAATATTTGGGGGCGTGACCGTCCCCGATGACCTGAAGGACGAAGAGATTACGATAACTGATACGAATGTTTACGAGATAAGCGAGCTTGCCCATCTGCGCCTCGATACATATATAGGCTCAAACGTCCTTTCGGCTTCCTACAAAGGAGTTCCCACGGAGCTTGCGGCGTTCACCAACAGGTATTCTTCCGAAATGAATGTCCTCTTCAGAAAGCTCAAGGGCTTCCTTAAGGGCGAAGAGATCACTCAGGATGAGGAAAACACCGACGAAGCCGCCGAGGATATTGAGGAAAAGAAGAAAAAGAGCAAGCGCTCCATCTTCTTCAGAACGCTGAAATACTTCCTTAAATATAAGCTTCAGATATTCGTACTTTTCCTTACTTATCTGACATCGGCAGCACTCAGCATTGCATGGCCCTACCTGACGGGTAAGGTTCTCTTTGACCATGTCCTCGAAAAGGACGACGTATTCCTTTCCCGTTTCGGACTGGACGGCAGATACGTCCTCGCCCTCGGAATGGTCGCACTTACGATGATCGGCGTAAAGGTCATCCAGTCGGTCTCAAACTATTTCCAGGTATTTTTCATGACAAAGGTCGCAGCCTACACCGTCAGGGATATCAAGACCGATGTCTTTGATTCGATGAGCGGACTTTCACTTAACTTCTTCGTCAACAAACAGACCGGCGGTCTGATGACGAGGGTTCTCAGCGATTCCGAAAGGGTAAGGGAATTTTTCATAGACGGTATCCCGATGATCTTCGTTCACGGATTTACGATCATCATCACATTCGCCGTTATGTACAGGCTGAACTGGAAAATGGCGCTGATAGCATGCATACTTCTTCCTCTCCTTGTTTACATGACGGTCAAGCTCCGTCCGGGACTATGGTCCCTTTCCGGAAAGAGACACCGCGCCGAGAAAGCAGTTACCGCCAAGGCCAACGACAACCTCACCGGTGCACGTGTCGTAAAAGCATTCGGACAGCAGGATGCAGAGATCGTTAAGTTCAACCACCCAAGCGAGAACCTCCGCGATGCCGAGATAAATATAGTAAGACTCAGAAACAAATTCACGATCCTCTACAACATGGTCCAGGAAGTATCAAGCATCTGGATCTGGATCATCGGTGTGTTCTTTGTAATGAAGACTCACGAGATCGAACTCGGTGTTCTCATCACCTTCGTAGGATACGTAATGCAGCTCAACGCTCCGATGAATTTCTTCTCATGGGTATTCAGGATGTGGGCGGACAGCATCAACTCCGCGGAAAGGCTCTTTGAGATCATAGATGCGATCCCCGAGATCCGTGAAAAGGAAAATCCTGTAAGGCTGACACAGCCCAGAGGTGAGATCGAACTTGATAATGTGACCTTCGGATACAGAATCGGACGTCCCGTTCTCAAGAACATAAACCTCAAGGTAAAGGAAGGAGAAATGCTCGGCATAGTCGGAAGATCCGGTGCCGGCAAATCCACTCTCGTCAACCTGATCTCGAGACTCTACGATGTAAACGAAGGATCGATCAGCATTGACGGAACATGTGTCAAGGACCTTGCACTCTCCGACCTCAGAAGAAATGTTGCGATGGTATCTCAGGACACATACATCTTCATGGGCTCAGTTGCCAAGAACATCGCTTACGGAAACGAGAACGCAACCAAGGCCGATATCATAAGGGCCGCGAAGCTTGCAAGTGCACACGAATTCATTTCAAAGCTTCCCGACGGATACGACACGATCATCGGTGCATCGGGTAAGGATTTATCGGGCGGCGAAAAGCAGCGTATATCGATCGCAAGGGCAATCCTCGCAGATCCCAAGATACTGATACTCGATGAAGCTACCGCAAGCGTTGATACCGAAACTGAAAAAGCGATACAGCACTCTCTTAAATACCTGGTTCAGGGAAGAACGACTCTCTCCATCGCACACAGACTTTCGACACTCAGCGATGCTGACAGACTGATAGTTATCGACGGCGGAAGGATCGTCGAAGAAGGAACATGGGATGAGCTGTACGCACGTGAAGGCGGTATCTTCCATAACCTTCTGGACCTTCAGAACAAATCACTGCAACGCGCAAATGAAAGCTTTTGATCCGTAAACATAGGAGAAAAAAATGTCAGACAATACTCTCAACATATTTGAACAAAAAGCGGAAGAGATGACCGCAACCCACATCATCCCTGCGAGTGCCGTATTTACTCAGACGGAGGGCGGGTTTGTGAGCCTCACTCTTGACGGAAAGCATTACGACAGGGTAAAGATCGTAAGACTCTTTCCTTTTTCCGATGCTGACAAATATCTTTCTGTAAGGGAATACGAAGGTGACGGAAAAGAGATCGGCATCATCGAAGATCTTGACGCTATGTCCGCAGATGCAAAAGAGGTCATAAAGGATCAGCTTACGCTCTGCTATTTCACTCCCGTCATCAGTAAGATCTACAGCATCAAGGACGAATACGGCTACGCATACTTCCATGTCATGACTGACAAGGGCGAATGCAGATTTGCGATCAACATGGGATCGAATGCCGTAAGCAAACTCTCCGACACAAGGCTGATCATAGTCGACGTCGATGAGAACCGTTTCGAGATAAGGGATGTCGATGCACTCTCTCAAAAGGAAAAAAGAATGCTCGATCTCTTCCTGTAACAGATCAAAGATCATGAGGACTTTAAATGATTTTAAGATATGACATTCCGCATGGTGCAGAAAGCATGGTGGAACTTTCGGAAGGAGAAAAGATCTACTACTCCGTTCCGATCGATATCGACGAAAAAGGAAAATGGACGGACGATTCCTATTTTGTCGTGACCACATACAAGCTATATATCATCCGCGGAAATAAGAAAACAGAAATAAATATCGCAGACCTTGATAAAGCCACCGCCGAACCCGGCATAGGAGGAGGAATCCTCACGGTCAGACAGGGTGAGTCGCACAGGGTTCTCGTCCACTACTCTTCAAAGCATCTCGGAAGATATGCATATATCGCACGTGGTATCAACATCCTGATCTCCGGAAGATTCGAAGAGGTAATCAGTAACGAATACGAAAAGACCTGTCCCATTTGCGGAAGAGCGATCCCCGGAACAAAGCGCTGCCCCAGGTGTTCGGGCGAGGGCGGCTTCTTAAGCATGTTCCTGAAGATGGCAGGTCCGTATTCAAAGGACTTCCTGGGTGTCTTCCTCATCATGGTAATGGTTGCCGTTACAACGCTGCTTAATCCCGAAGTACAGAAGCACCTCATCAATGACGTACTCAGCGGAAACGGCAGTCTTAAGACCGCATATGCCTTACTTGCACTGATGTTCACCTTCAGTGTATCGATCGTCATACTGAACATCATGAAGAGCAACGCCTCCGCAAGACTCGGCTCCAAGATCGCAGCTGACTTAAGAAAGCAGCTCTTCGAAAAATACCAGAAGCTTCCGCTCAGCTTTATAGGTGACAGAAGACCCGGCGAGCTTCTCAACAGGATCACACAGGATACGA
>JAEEGL015378145.1_pt1 | contig 11177 bp, 4 predicted proteins | sample 9134231 | NCBI WGS metagenome assembly JAEEGL01 (sample SAMN16246548, study PRJNA631951) | gut metagenome | biome: gut microbiome; feature: rumen; material: fiber-attached | host: Bos | place: Iran: Karaj | collected 2018-10
ATAATAACATTAAAAAATAATTGTTTTTATGTATATAAATATTCTAATAATATGTATAATAAAAATATTAAAATTAACCATTAATATTTTTTTATTATTTGAATAATTAAACATTTTATTTTTTAAGTATGGAATCATCAACAAATTCTTTTTTACCATTTGATTCAATTCCATTAAAAAAAATACAAAGTTCAAAAAAATTTCTTTTTTTCTTTTTATTTATTTTAGAAATAATAACTAATATTGATACAGGAATTTTTATATGTTCATTAAATAATGGATTTAATATGTCAGAATTTGTATTTTCAATGATAGGTTGTTTTTCTTCTTTAGGAAGAGCATTTTTTTCAATTTTTTTTACTCCAATATTTAATAGAAAAGATGTATTAAAAAATTATTATATAAGTGGAATATTAGTAAAATCATTTTCATTTTTTTTTTATTATTTTATTGATTCTGATATTATTTTTTATTCTTTGAGATTTCTAACAGGAGGAATTCAAATGTTTAATATAATATTTTTTCCATCTTGGGTTTCTGATAACTTAAAATCATATTTTTTAATTTATATTTCTCAAATAGCAAAATTAATAGGAATATCATATGGTTATTATATAACAATAAATGAGAATAATGAAAAGAATTATAAAAACAATTTTTTTTCTTATGGAATACTACTTTTATTTTCTTCATTTATATTAATAATAATTCCTGGGAAATTATTTAATTGTAATAAAACAATATATATAAAGCAAAAAAAACAAAATGAAAAATATGAATCATTAAATGATTTTGATTCAAATGTTCTTAATACAAATATTTTATTAAAGATAAGAAATAGTAATAATAATGATGAAGATGAAGAAGATTTATTATATAATTATGCTCTTGAAGAAAGTGGAAATAAATCAATTGAATCTATTAAAAAAAAAAGGAAATATTATATTATTAATATGATATTTAAACCTATTTTTTTATTTTCTATTCTTTCAAGATGTGTATATGCAAATATTTTTTCTGTTATGTTATTTTGGTTTAATGATTTTATAAATTTTTATAAAATTAATCCTAATTTATATTCTTGTTTATTATTTTTTGTTATTATTGTTATATCACCAATTATTGGTTTGGTTTTAAATAATTGTTTATTGAATGTTATTTATAAAAATTCTGAAAAGAATAAATTAGTTTCAATAATAATATTTTCTATTTTTTCTTATATAATTGCATTATTTTATAATTTAACTCAATCTTTTTATCATTTTATTTTATTAGGATGGCTTTATATGATATGTATAACATTTCCTTTAAATTCAATGATTGAATTTGATATAGGAGCAACTTATCATATTTTTAAAAGAGAAGGATTTATAATATCAAATATACTAATAAATGTATTTGGTAATTGTTTAGGTATATATTATTATGGATATAAAAAGAAAAGTATTATTAAATTTAATTATTTGATTTATTCTACTTTAATATATTTAATATTTACTTTATTAAGTATATATTCAAAATGGAATGGAACAAAAAGAATAATTAAACAAAAAAAATCAACTGAAATATCACAAGGAACAAATTATTTAAGATTTTCAAGAACTTCAGATCTCAAAGAAGATATTAATAAAATAAATCAAGTTCCTTTTTCACAAGGAAGAATATCAATTGATGATAATGATGAAAATATTGATGATGAACAAAGTAAAGAAGACCAATATCACATATTAAGCATAAAAAACTTTTTAAAAAAATAACTATATAAAAAACATTAATATTAAAAAATAAAAATAAAAATACACACAAAATTAAATAAAAAAAACTTATTATCACAATAAAAAAAAACCTAAATCATAAAATCAAAAAATAACCCAAATCATTCAAAAAAAAAAAAAAAATACAAAAAAAAAAAAAATAAATGTCAAAAAGTCAAAGTATCCAAGTTTTATGTCGTATTCGTCCAGAAAACGAGAAAGAAAAATTAAGTGGTTTCCAATCATGTATAACCCTCCTATCACCAAAATCATTAAGAATATATCCAGTAGACCCAACAAACTCAAAAGAAGAACCACATGAATTTACCTTTGATCACATATTTCCAAATACAACATACCAAAGTGAAATATTTGAATTTGCAGCAAAGCCATTATTAAATGGATTATTTGAAGGAATAAATTGTACATTATTTTGTTATGGACAAACGTCAAGTGGTAAAACATTTACAATGGAAGGTATAAGAAATAATAACGAATTAATGGGAATTATACCAAGAAGTATGAATTATATATTTAATAAAATAAATGATATGTCTTGTGATATTGAATTTTCTGTTAAATGTTCTTATTATCAAATTTACAATGAAAAAATACAAGATTTATTAGATACAAGAAAAACTGATTTAAGTATTAGAGAAGATAAAAAAAAGGGAATTTGGGTTGAAGATGCTACTGAAATTTATGTTAGTTCAAGTAAAGAAATGGAAGAAATTTTCTCATGTGGTGCAAATAATAGAACAGTTTCAGCTACTGAAATGAATGCAGGATCATCAAGATCACATTCATTATTTGTAGTTACAATATTCCAAAAAAATATTGTAACAGATTCAACAAAACAAGCTAAAGTTTTCTTTGTTGATTTAGCAGGAAGTGAAAAAATGAGTAAAACTGGTATAACTGGAGGTATGGGTTTAAAAGAAGCTCAAAATATAAATAAGAGTTTAATGACACTTGGTATGGTAATAAATGCTTTAACTGAAAATAGTCAACATATACCATATCGTGATAGTAAATTAACTAGAGTATTACAAGAAAGTATTGGTGGGAATTCTCAAACTACTTTAATTATAACTTGTACTTCAAATGGTTTAAATCAAAGTGAAAGTTTAAGTACTTTAAGATTTGGTCAAAGGGCAAAGTTAATTAAAAATAAAGTTGTTGCTAATACTGTTAAAAGTGTTAAGGAATTAATGTTAAAAATTAAAGAATTAGAAGATAAGATTAAAAAATTAGAAAGTACTAAAGGGAGAGTTAGTACTGAAGAAACTAATTTTAGTGAAGATAATTTTGGTAGAGTTAAAACTTTAGGTGATTTAGATGAGTTTAAATGTGAAAAATGTGATAAGTATGTTAATGAATTAATGAATATGAGAGTTGAGATTTTAACTTTAAATGAACAAATTGAAGATTTAGAAAAAGATAAAGAAGATTTAGAATGTGAAATTAATGAGAAATGTCAAGAAATTTATCAATTGAATGAAAAAAATTTTTTATGTGAAGCTAAAGATGAAATGTTAATTAATGATCAAGGAAAGTTATTTGATGAAATTGGAGTTAAAGTTGATACTCTTAATTTATTTAATAGTAAAATGAAAAATTTTGTTGAGAGAATTAAAAATTTATTGATTAAGGAATATGAAAAAATAAATCATGAAATTTATGCTGATGTTGATGGGTGTATTGTTGAGTTACTTGCTATTATTTGCTTAGATCAACAAAATTGTCAAGAAATTTTAGATTTGATTTCAAATGATAATAATAATAATAATAATTTAAATAATTTTAATGAAAATGTCGTTAATGAAAATAATAATATAGGGAATAATATTAGTTTTTCAGAAGAATTTAAAATTGAAAAAAATGAAAATCTTGAAAATAAAAATGAAATTAATGATAATATAAAAGAAAGTAAAGATAATATAAATGAAAAAAATAATAATGAAAATGATAATAATATTAAAAAAGATAATTGTAATGATGAAGAAAATAAAAATAATGATTTATTAAAAGAAAAAGAATATGTAAAAGAAATATTATTAGAAAAAGATAATCTAAAAAATCAAAATGAAAAATTATTATTAGAAAAATATCAAACTGAGGTAATAATAAATAAATTAAATGAACAAATTAAAGAATTATCAAAAAAAATAGCAGAAAAAGAAGAAGTAATAAAAGAATTAAATGAAAAGAATTATACATTATCAGTTAATTTTGATGGTTATAAAAGAAAAACTTTAGATGATTTTTCAAAAAAAGAAATGAAAACAATGGAATTAATAAATAAAATATCAAATTTAGAAGATGAAAATTATAAATTAATTCATTTTTCAAAAGATACTTTTAAAAAAAAATTTAGTGTAATGGATAAACAAATAAAACAATTTACAATGGAAATGCAAAAATTAATAGGAGAAAATAAAGAATTAAAAAGAATGATAAATAAAAAAAATGAAGAAGCAAATAATTTACAAATTAAAATTTCTGAATTAGAAACTAAAGTTACAAGTGTTTTTAAACCAAATAATTTTAATGTAAAAGGACATAAAAATGTTAATGTTAGTGAAATGTCATTTATTAATTCTAATAATGGAAATTTTTCACCTTCTTTTTTAGGAGGAAAAGGTTTTAATATAAATACAATTGGTGATTTATTAAAAAAACAATTAATTCCAAAAAAAGAAAATGATGTTTCTGATTTAAGTATTTTAAATATTACTAATAATACTAATCTTAATTTAAATAATACTAATCTTAACTTAAATAATAATAATAATAATAATAGTAATGTTACTAATTTGATTAATAATAGGATTATTAAAATTATTAGAGGAGGAAATAAAAAAAAAGAAGTTAACTTTTTTAAAATGCTTGGAAATAGGAATTCTATTAAAGAACAGGATTTGATAAAAAAAATTAGAACTAATAAAGAAGATTTTGAAGCTATAAATATAAAGAAAATGGAAAATGAAATGAAAGAATTTGAAGATGATGCATCTATTTTTTAAAGATAATTATAACAATTATTTATTTTATTGATTTATATATAATAATATTTTTTGATTATTAATTATATATATTTAATAAATCAATAGTTTTTTGTCAAAATAATAAAAATAATTTAACTTAAAATTTAATAAAATTAATCATATTATAAAAAAGAATTATAGAATTTCTTTATATAAATGAAATTAATTAATTAATTAATTAATTAACAATAGAAATGATTTTTTTAATAATATATAAATATAAAATTTCCATTTATATTTAAATAATGAATATAATTTGTAACACTTTGAACTTACATATGTTCAGGCATCAAACTACATTTTAAATTATTTCGAAATGTATTATTCGTAAATGTACTTTTCTTTTCTAATTTATTCATAAATTCTTCTTCTTCTTTATTTAATTCTCCATTTTCCTTTTGTTTTGTTTTTTGTTCAATTAGATTATAAAAATACTCTGCATAATATAATTCAGGATTATTTAAGTTAATTTGGTTTCTTTCAATATTTTTATTGATAGATGCAAGTAGACTCTTTCTTTTTGAAATGTGTACAACTTTTAAATTAGTTTTATTTGTTTTACTATATGAATTTTTTCTTTTTTTGTCATTTAATTTTCCATTATCTAATTCATAATTATTATGAAATTTTTTCAAAGAATTATGTATATTTTCACTTATATTAAAACATGAAACACTATTTTCCTTTTTATTTCTTCTTTTATTTTGAATTAAATTATCACTATAAATACTACTTTTTGAATTTATTTCAAAGCTTAAAAACTCAACTTCTTTATCAATTTTATCTTTTTCTTTTTTTTCTTCTCCTTTTTTTAAAACATCAATTACTCTCTCACGAAGTTTTTTATCTTTTGAATAATTATAATCACTTAATTCATTTATATTTTCATATTCACTATTTACAGTAAATGATATTTCTGTAGAACAAATTGAAATATTATTATATTTCTTTATTGTATCATTATAATTTATTTTATTAAAATAAAAGTTATTTTCATTTTTGAATTCATTACCATTATTTACAATACTTTTACGAACATTAACATTAAAACTTTCATTTTCATTAAATAAATAATAATTATCTTCAGGATATATTTCTTCATTTATTTCTTCAGGTTTAAATGGAGTTAAATATTTATCATTTTTATTTTTTTCATTTCTAGAATTAGAATCAATATTAGAATTACTGACAGTATCATTATATTCACGACTTAATTCTTCATCAATTACACTATCTTCCATATTTGAAGAATCATCTGTTATTGTTTTTTTATCTTTTAAATCAAATAAATGTTTAGATTCATAATCATCAATTTCACTTATTGTTTGTAATGAAGATTGAATACCTTTTTTATTTGATTTTATTTTTTTATAATTAAATGAATTATCATTTATATTTGAATTAGTGAAAGAAGATAATGATTGATTATCACTTTCATTTGATTCATAAGATATTGAAGAATTTAAATTATTTTCTCCTTCTAATGTATTAACATATGTCAAATGAGTATTATTAAAAATTCTTAATACTTTATTCATTAATTTTTTAATTTGTTCATAATTATACAGAGATTTTTTATTAATTTGTTTCCAAATTAAAGGATAACTTGTTGAAATTTCTATTGCTGCAGTTTTATGTAAATAAAATAATTCTGCTTTTTTTGTTTTTGTTCTTAATGTTAATGGAGATTTTAAATTTAAAAACATTAATATATCACCAAAATGCTCATTTTTTCTTAATTCTAATATTTTAAAAACCTGAATTTCTTCATTTTCATTTTCATTTTCATTTTTTTCATTTAAATCTTTTTTGTTTATCAATTTTCCTTTTGTTCTTGAAAACATATCAAAATATTGTTGTTGTTTTTTTTGATAAATTAATGAACTTTCTGATGATTTAATATTTGTTTTTATTATATTTTTATTTGGTTTTAATACTAATGGAAGTTCTAAAGATAATTTTCCTTTTTTAACAAATATTATTTCTTCAACAAAATCACCATAATTTATTAAAATATCATTTCTAACAACTAAACTAGGAACCAAATTTAAAACTACTTTAACTATGAAATCTATATTATCAAAATTTTTAAAGAAAATAAAATCATTAATAATTTGTTTATACATTTCACACACTAATAAATTACTTAAACGAATTGGTAATGATTCAAATATAATTTTCTTATCTAATTTTTCATTATCTTTTTTATATTTTAGATATCTATTTATTCTGTCATATAAATCATCAGATAATTGAGGACAAGTCATTTTAATTTCTTCTAAAATTTTACATTTATTTTCATAATCTTCATTTTTTTCATTAATACCTTGAACATAATTACTAATAGATGAAACAACCCAAGAATAAGCAATAATTCCAAAAATTTCCATAAATAATCCAAATATTTTTTCTTTATATGTTATACATAATAAATCTCCATAACCAACTGTTGTTAAAGTTGTAATTGAGTAATAAATTGCTATTAAATATAATTTAAGATAAGAACAATCTTCATATCCATAATTAATTATCCAATTTGGATAATCAATTCTTCCTATAAATATAAATAAATTGGCAACTATATGAATTGATATTAAGAATATAAAAAAATTTATATATATTTTAAAAAACTGCATATAATGACGTGTTTCATTTAAATAATTTAATAGTTTTTCAAAAAATAAATTATTGTGACTTAAAACTTTAATTATTTTTATTAGTCTCAAACAAATAAATATATAATAAAAATTATCATAATATAAAGTCACATTATAATAATCATTATTTTTACATTTATTATCAAAAATTGATAATAAGGATTTTATGGGGATTGCTTGAATTAAATCCCAAAAAAACCAATGTTTTAAATATTTTTGAGCAATATCTTTTAAATCTGTATCCAATACTTCATCAAAATTATAATATGCAATAAAAAAAGAAAAAATTACATCAAATATATATATAATATCAATAATAAATTCAATAATTATATCCCATTGAAAAAAATTATTCGTACAATAAATTTTATTATAACCTAAAAACAAAGGAATATAAATTAAATTAAAAATAGAAGAAATTGTAATCAAAGCATCAAGAAATATAATATAATTTGAATTAGGGTCAATATAAAATAGATTCATTTGTTCATCAATATTTTCTTCATCATCTAATGAATCATACACATAACCTTTTTTTTGTAAATTTCTATATCTTTGTTCTAAAATATTAATGTCTTCTTTTGGAATAATATTAATTCTATTTTCACTGTTCTGAGTATTAATTTTCTCTAAAAATGATTTTTTAGAATCTATATGATTAATAATAGATATTGTTTCTCCAATTATAGTCTCTTTTATTTCTTTTTTTAATTCATTTATTAATTCTATATTTTTATTTGTAATTCCTGTTTTCCGATATAATATATTATTTTCAATGTCATTTTCATAATAATGATTTATTGGTTTATAATGATATATATGAGTTCTTGAATTTTTAACAACATGTTTTGATTTAGTTGTTTTAGTTGATTTATTAGATTGAATTGAATTATATTTTATATATTTCTTATGTGAAAATGATTTTGGTTGTCTATTAAATGATTTTAATATTTTTTTTCCTTGATTTTCGTTTTTATTAATTTGCTTAGGAAGTTTTACTACTTTTTTTTTCATTTTATTTGTATTTACAGATGATTTGGAATTAATTTTATTATAATCATTAATATAATCCTTGGAAGATAATTCATCATTTTCACTATCGAATTTTTTTGAATTTTTATGTGAATATTTTTCATTAAACTTAATATCGAATGATTGTTTTTTTTCTATATTAATAAAATCTTCATTAGGGATATTTAATTTATAATGTTTTATATGTTGATGTGAATTTTTTTTATTTAAAGAAATATTTATATGTTGCTTTCTTTTGTTTTTACTTTCATTAATATTTTCATAATTTTGATTATTAATATATTTAGGTGAATAATTGTTTACATTCTGATTTGATCTTTTTGAATTGAAAGAAGTATTTAAATTATTATTATTATCTTCATTAGATATATTAACTTTATATCTTATTATATTTTGATGAGAGTTTTTTTTAGTTAAAGAATTATTACTAAATCTTTTAACAACTCCATTTATCTTTTGCATTTCAGATAACTTTTGATTTTTATAATTACTTAGTGGAGAATTGGGAAATAATATTAAATTTTTATTATCTTCATTTGGTGTACTTATTTTATATCTTTTTATATTTTGATGGGAGCTTTTCTTAGTTAAAGAATTATTACTAAATCTTTTCACAACTTCATTTCTCTTTTGTATTTCCGATAACCTTTGATTATTTAAATTATTTATTTCTGAATTATCTTTTGAAAAAATCTTCAAATAGTTACTATTATCTTCATTATGTATACTCATTTTATATCTTTTTATATGTTGATGAGACCTTTTTTTATTTAAATTTTTCTGATAATTTTTATACATATAATCATCTATATCATTAATTTCAGGATTTTTATCATTGTTCAAATAATTGGTATTTTCATTTTTTTTTATGTTATTAAAAAAACCTAAAGGTTTTGAACTATTTAATTTTTTATAATTAAATTTACTTAAAGATAATAATGGTGTATTTTCCTCATCATCACCATAATTATTTTTCATTTCATTTTTTAATTCTATTACATAATCTTTAACTAAATTTGCTGCAAAAGATAATTCATTTTTTTCATTGTCTTTTTTTTTTATTAATTCTATTATCTCTGGATCTAATTCATTTGTCAGTAATGATATTTGCCTATTTTTTTCAATATTTATATTATTATTATTATTTTGTATCATCCCTTCAAAAAATCTAGTTTTCATTTTGAATTATTTACAATTTTTTTATCATTGAAGGAATTAAATTAATATATATATAATTAATTTTATCAAAAAATAATTATCAAAATTAGAATTTGATAATTTCATAATGTTTAATAAAATATATGATATATATCAAAATAGATTTAAATAAATTTATTAATAGTTAATTTTTAAAATAATTTTATTGGATATTCATTTTATTATAAACGTTTTTTCTTGAATGAATTTTATAAATTATCATTAATTTGAAATATTATTTTTATTCTTATATAATTTATATTTCTTTCATAATATTTTAAAATATAGATGTAAATTATAAAAATTGAATAAATTAATTATGAAAATGTATTTATTTAATTAATGATTTTTTAATTAATTATATAATTTTTATTAAATATTGTATTTAATATCAAAAAAGAGAATTATTTATTTTCCTCATATTAACATAAAATACTTCTTATTTATAAATATTAATCTTTTTTTTGTTTTTAAATAAAAATATTAAAAAAATTATATTAAAATATAAATTCATATATCATAGATAATCCCAATAATTTAGTTTCCTTAAACACTTTTTTTTTTCTTCATCAAGTTTTTCATTATCTGGTTTAAATTTAACTTCTTTTATTTTTTTTACAGTTTTAGTAGGTTGAAATTTTTTTCCTCTTTTTAACATACCTTCAAATTTTAATAATTCATAATTATAAATATCACCTAAAAAATCAGTTTTATTTTTTGTATTTTTTTTTTGCAAAACAAATTTTTCATTATCCTTATTAGTTAAATCTAATTTTAATCCAAAAATATTTTTAGATTTTGATTTATAAGTTTGATAATTATTATTTGGTCTTAAAGTAGAAATAGTTTTATAATTTAAAGGAGAATATGCATTTGAATTTCTTTGGTTTGTCATTGTTGAATTTAAAAATTGATGATTTTTATATTCTTGAGTTGGTACTCCAAAATTATTTATAGCATTCATTATTTCTTTATATTTATATGAATTTTTGGTTTTATTTTTTTCATATGAAAATGACATATTTTTTTATTTAATATAATATGTAAATAAAATATAAAATAAAAAATAATTTTTGTTGATTTTAATTTTATTTATATTTATCGAATTTATATTCATTTATTATTTTTGATTTGATGTTTTTATTGATGATATATTAAAAATAGAATTTTTTTGTTTGTTTTGAATTGTTGTACTATTTCCATATTGCTTTTTTTTACTTAATTTAATCCTATTTTCACTATTTGATTTTTTTAAAGTATTATAATTATATATATAATATTGTGATAAATTTTTCTTTTTATTTTTACTATTAGACTTTGATAATTTTATTCTTGATTCTAATTTATTCAGAGTTGACTTTAAATAAGAATTTTCTAATTCTTTCTCTTTTAATGTAATATTTAAATTTTCATTTGTTATTATTAAATTACTGATTTTATTATCATTTAAAATTGGATTTGATATAGGTTTAGAATAATGAGAAAAAAAC